>Ga0209211_10003136_pt1 | contig 27331 bp, 24 predicted proteins | sample RifGroA2_FD_183992 | JGI IMG/M metagenome (GOLD analysis project Ga0209211, IMG submission 183992) | Groundwater microbial communities from Rifle, Colorado, USA - Groundwater A2 (SPAdes) (version 2) | ecosystem: Environmental > Aquatic > Deep subsurface > Groundwater | place: Rifle, Colorado...
GACAAAACTAAATTAAATATTTATACTGACATTGTAGCATATAAGCGACATTTTAGATATAATTTTTGAATATTTTATGAAAAACATATTGCTTAAAGTAGGCTTAATTGTCTTTGTTTTTGCTTTATTAATCATCGTTCCTCTCAATCTTAATCTTACTTTTGGTTACGGCACAGTCAGCACTCCTACCTGTGATAATGAAAAACCGGGTCAACCGGTTTTGTATGAACCAAATCATGCATTACTACCTAGGGCTACCGGAGCCGGAGAAGTCAGACTTAATTGGTTAAAAGCGGAAAGAGCTAATAAATATACGATTGGTTTTGGAACTTCATCCGGTAATTATATCTATGGAGCCAGTAATATCGCCGATACTAATAATTTTACGGTTCGTTTCTTAACCCCGGGCACCAGATATTATTTTGCTGTCAAAGGAGTTAACGAATGTAAACCAGGTGATTGGTCAAGGGAATGGTCAGCCGTTGTAGGCAGAACAGGGACGACACCATTTGTCAGCACGGGATTAACCGGTAGAAATGTTGTTCCGACCGTGGTCTTAAGAAGACAGGGGGCCGGTGGAAATGTAGTTCCGAGCGTAACCCCAACGACTGAGGGGCAAAATTTCCCGCCTGTTGTTCAGCCAACGCCTACACCTAGACTAGGGTTTTTCCGGAGAATTCTTAATTTCTTCCTGGGAAGATGATAAAAGAATAACAGTCAAAAGTTAGAGTTACTTTCATTGTTTGATTGTCCCATTGTTTCATTGCTTCATTGTTATTAATAACTTCATTGTTCAATTGTTACACCTGCCTGCTCGCCTCGCTGAGTCGAAGCGGGCCGGCAGGCAGGTTGTTGTTTCTTAACAATGAAACCATAAATCAATGAAACATGATAATAATATATTTGTCAATGGACTATATGCTACAAATATTTAGTTTAGGTTGTAAGACTTTTGTGACAACAAATTCTGTTTTTATATAATTTTTTCCAGAGAATTCTTAACTTTCTCTTTGCTCACACTTCTTTTTTTATTGAGCCTGGCCTTGAGCTTTAGCTTCCAACTCAAATATTTTGTCATGCCATTCCCAGAATTTTCCTTGATCTAAAGTACAGAGTGAAGCTTCAGCGGTTTTTTGGGCATTGGGATGAAGATTAATTAATGGAAATTGTTTGTAATAAAATTTCACATCATTTTTGTATTCACTTAAAATTTTTTTAACGGTTGGATAAGCTCGAACGCAGAATGGACACTCAAAGTCGGAAAACTCAACTATGGTAACTTTTCCGTTTTTTGCACCAGTTGATAGCATGTTAGTTATGTCAACTTCTTTAGCAACAGGATCAAAAGATTTATTTTGCGGATCAGAACAGTATTTTTGTAAATCCGTTGAATACGCAGTACAATCAGAAGAGGCTGTTCCGGCGACCTGTTTATCAATTATTTCTTTAAACAATGAAAAAGGAAAGGCCCCGGCTAAGAACTGTCCATTAATAAAAAATCCCGGTGTACCTTGGACGCCAAGACTTGAACCATAAGCAGTCTCTTTTTCAACTAGTGTCTTTTTTTCGCCTGAATCAAGACATTTATTAAACTTTCCAGTATTTAGCCCAAGCTCTTTGGCATATTTTTTAAGATTGACAACAGATAAAGGCGATTCTTTTTGAGCTTGAGGAACAGTTCCAACGCTTGCGGTTCCTAATTTTTTTTCCAGAGTCATAACTTTGATCGTCATAAAGACAAGAAAAAGAGTAATCACTCCCATCATCACATAAAGGATATTATTGTTGGGCTGAGAATAAGTAATTGGAGACTGAGCCGGTTCTTTTTTTGCTCGAGGCATATTTTTATTAAAAATTGTAAATTGATAATTGAAAATTAATTACCTTATAACAATACCGTTTTTAAAATTTTTGTCAAGAGGAATTAGGGATATTTATTTGGGCCGCATCCATTTATAATATAATTTCTGATGATGCGGCACAAAGGGTCGTATCCATAAATAATGCATTTATTTACGGACGACCCTTAGCATAAATACGATAAAGATTGCTGCCGATTTTTTCAAACTTATAAATTTTTATCTTTCCGATTTCTGAAGTGTTTTTGACATGGGGTCCGCCGCAAAATTCCTTGGAATAGTCACCCACGAAATAAACTTTGACCATCTCCGGATATTTTTCCCGGAAAAAAGATTTAGCATGAAGTTTGATAGCTTCTTCTTTTGGGACAATCTTAAATTCAACTGGTAATTTTTCCTGAATTTTTTTGTTGACAATCTTTTCGACTTTTTTTATCTGTTCATCAGTTGGTTTTGTGGTTGAATAAAAATCAAATCTTAATCTCTCTCCTGTGATATTTGATCCTTCTTGCCTAATAGATTCTCCTATCACATCAAAAAGCGCCTGATGAAGCAGGTGAGTGGCCGTGTGATACTTAATTGTTTGTTTGCTGTGGTCAGCCAGACCGCCTTTAAACATACCAGATGATGAAGTTCTGGAAAGATTTTTGTGTTTTTGAAATTCCTTTTCAAATTCTTGCCTATTTATGTTAAATCCTTTTTCTTTAAGGAGTTCTTGAGTCAACTCAATCGGAAATCCATAGCTTTGATACAGATCAAAGACTTGTCTTCCGGATGGTTTATCAATCTTCTCAAATAAAATCTTAAGACCGTTTTTTAAGGTTTTGTTAAACCGGTTAATCTCTTCTTCAATTACCGGCTGAATTTTTTTGATATCAGAACTAATAAAATAAACATCTTTATAAATATCAATAATTGCCTTTACCGCCGGAATGAGATCTTCGGCTTGAATGGTTTCACCTTTCAGTTGGAGCATTTTGACGGAAATTCTTCTTAAGAGCCGGCGCAAAAAATATCCCCGTTCTTTATTTGACGGAACAACGTCAATATTAATGAGCGAAGAGGCAGCTTTTAAATGATCGGCAATTATCCTAATTTTTTGTTTATTAGTTTCATCGTTATAGGTTTTATGACTGACTTTTTCAACAGCCGAGATTATTGGTAGGTAAAGACTGGTCATAAAAACATCCGGGTTGTTGTTTGAAGCGGCTAGAATTCGCTCCATCCCTCCGCCGAAGTCGACATTTTTCTTGGGCAGTTCTGAGAATGAGCCATCAGAATTTTTTTTATACTGCATAAAGACGGAATTGCCGATTTCCATAAAGCGGCCACAGTCGCAGTTAGGGTGGCAGTGAGGGTTATTGGGGTGTTGAGGGGTATGAGGGATTTGAGTGAATTCATAAAATACTTCAGAGTCTGGTCCGCCTGGTTCGCCGGACGGCATATTATCCGGGATACCAGCTCTTGACCACCAGTTTTTTTCCGGCCCATATTTAAGAATTTTATTCTCAGGTAACCCAAGTTCTTTCCAGATTTTAATTGATTCATCATCTGGTGGAAGATTATTTTTTTCATCTCCGGCAAAAACAGTCACGTATAATCTCTCTTTTGGTAATCTAATAACTGAAGTCAAAAATTCCCAGAACCAGGCAAGCTGTTCTTTTTTAAAATAATCTCCGAGTGACCAGTTGCCCATCATCTCAAAAAAAGTTGTGTGGCGGTTGTCACCGACTTCATCAATATCTTGACTTCTAAAACACGGTTGGATGTTATACAATTTATTTCCTTGGGGATGCGGTTCGCCCAACAGATACGGCACTAAAGGTTGCATCCCGCTGCCGGTAAACAAGGTAGTTGGGTCATTCTGAGGAACTAAAGGAATTGGAGGAGACTCTTTATGATCGCTTTGCTTCCAAAAGTTAGAAAATAATTCTCTGAGCTTTACATGTGTTAATGACATAGGTAAAATTATAGCACTAAAATATAATCACAAATCACAAATAACAAATATCAATTGAATTACAAATATCAAATGACCAATGTTTTAAACATTAAATATTTGTAATTTGTTATTCAATTGTTATTTATCATTTATTATTTGATATTAAATTATGCTCGTAAAAACCTCAGACTTTAAATTAATTAAGTCATTTTTAAACAAATTATCTTTACCAAAACCTAATTCTCACAAAGGTAACAACGGCCGAGTTCTGATTATTGGCGGCTCATCTCTTTTTCATTCGGCCTCGCTTTGGGCGGCCGAGGTGGCTTCTCATTTTTGTGACATAGTTCACTATTCATCAACGGTTGAAAACGAAAAAATATTTTTATCTCTAAAGAAAAGATTTCATAATGGCATAATTGTTCCCCAAGAGAAAATAACGGAATATGCAAAAGAAGATGATGCTATCTTAGTTGGGCCAGGAATGATTCGATCGGAAAGCAAAATTTTCAATTTTCAATTTTCAATTTTCAATTTTAAGGAATTATTTAAAATCAAAGACGAAGCAGAGTATACTTATTACCTAACAAAGTATTTAATTGAAAACTTTCCCAATAAACAGTTTGTTTTTGATGCGGGGGTACTGCAAATGATGGATAAGGAATGGTTATTGAAATTAAAAACACCAGCAATTATTACTCCTCATCAAAAAGAGTTTGAAAAACTTTTTAATAAACCAATATTAAATTTAACCATTGAAGAAAAAACAAAAATAGTAAAGGAAACAGCCAAAAAATACCAGACAATAATTTTATTAAAGGCTGTCGTTGACATTATCTCTGACGGCAAACAAACTTATGTAGTTGAAGGCGGTAATGCCGGCCTGACTAAAGGCGGCACCGGTGATATCCTTGCCGGCTTGACAACCGCTTTAGTTTCAACTAATCCAGCTTTGATTTCGGCTGTTTTAGCCTCAATTCTACTGAAAAAAACCGGAGAGGAGCTTCTTCAATCAAAAGGATACTGGTATAATGTAAGTAATATTATTGAAATGATTCCGGAAGTTTTGAAAAGGTCCATATGAAAAAAGAAACTATGGTGGCAATTTTTTTAGGTTTACTTTTTGGCGGTGTCGTGGCCGTCTTTATCTCTTTTAAAAGCAAGGACATAGAGTTAGCAAAAAATAAAGTGATTGCTCCGCCTCCAGATAAAACTTCTTCTCCTAATCCATCCGGTATTGAACAACAATCTTTAGAGTTAACTGAACCGGCTGATAGGGCAATTGTTGAAAATAACACAGTTCGTCTTAAAGGCACAGCCGCTAAAGATTCGTTAATAGTGGTTCAATCACCGATCAAAGACCTAATTGTTAGTAATAAGCAGGAAAAGTTTGACTTAGAATTTCCTTTGGCTCTGGGAGAAAATTCAATTAAGATAGTTGTTTATCCGAAAGAAAAGAAGTTCAGGCCGCAGGAAAAATTTATAAAAGTTTATTTTATTGATAGCGAACTATGATTATTAAAAAAATTATTCAAAATACATTGTTAATTAGTTATTTAGCGAGTTTATTAGTTGGTAATGCACTGGCTCAAACAAAAACATTATTGCCATCTCCAGAAGCTTCAGCATCACCAACGACAGTTGTTGACCGCGACATTCAACAATTAAAGGATAAAATTGCTAATAAAGTTTTGGAAATAAGGAAAAAAAATAATAAAGCAGTTTCCGGTTTTGTTATCAGCAATGATGGGAATACGATGAAAATCAATAATAACGGTGAAGAAAATCAGATAAAGTTTGATGATACTTTAACAAAATATTTTAAGATTACCGGAGCGCAAAAAAAAGAAATAAAAGTCGATGATATTAAGAAAAACGACTATGCCATTGTCAGCGGAGTTGTGACTGATAATATAATTACTGCCAATGTAGTTTTGATTGATGAAAACTTTTTAGTTGATTCGGGAAAAATTACCGAGATTAATAAAGATAGTTATAATGTTAAAGTTTTAACGAGCGATAAAGATACCTATAGCCTTGACTTTGAGACAAATACTAAACAGTTCATAATTAATATTAAAACGTTAGATTTGGAGAAAGCTGGTTTCAGTAAAATTAAAGAAGGAGATACTGTTCATTTTGTTGTCAAGAAAACCGGTGGGGAAAAAAATAATAACTATTCAGCTGTCAAGATTTTGATAATACCGCAAGAGTACTTTATAAAGTAAGTCAAAAGTCAAAATTCAAAAGTCAAAAATATAAGTCAAAATTAAAAAGTTTCAATACTTTTGACTTTTTACTTTAACTTTTACCTTTTGACTTCTAACTTTTAACTTTGTTTTTTAATCTATGCTTAACTTATTCAAAAAATTTTTTGACTATAATCAACGAGAGATTAATCGGTTACAAAAAAAAGTTGAGGAAATTAATTTATTGGAAGATAGGACAAGAAATTTAAAAGACGGTGATTTTCTGAACGAAACGAAAAAACTTCAAGAAATAGTTCAGGGAGACGAAACTAAAATTAGTGAGATATTACCTTGGGCTTTTGCACTTACCCGTGAAGCGGCCAGAAGGACTTTGGGACAGCGTCATTTTGATGTCCAGTTAATGGCAGGGATAGCCCTGCATGAAGGAAAAATCGTTGAACAAAAAACCGGTGAGGGAAAAACTCTTTCTTCTGTACCGGCTTTATATTTAAATGCACTATCAGGTCAAGGAGCTCATTTAGTAACAGTTAATGATTATTTGGCGAGGCGTGACTGCGGTTGGATGGGAACGATCTTTAATTTTTTGGGGTTGACGACAGCCGCCATGATTTCTGACAGATCATTTTTATTTGATTTAAAATATACAGATAAAGAGGCGTTCGATTGGCGTCTTCAACACCTAAAACCAATTTCAAGGAGTGAAGCTTACTTGGCTGATATTACTTATGGAATTAACAGCGAGTTTGGTTTTGACTATCTGCGTGATAATATGGCCCAAAATCCTATTGACGCCGTGCAGCGAAAATATCATTTTGCCATTATTGATGAGGCGGATTCGGTTCTGATTGATGAGGCACGGACACCTCATATTATTTCCGCTCCCAATGAGGAAGATACTTCCAAATATTATCTTTATCCTAAAATTGTTAATCAACTTGATGAAAAAAAAGATTTTGTCATTGACGAAAAATTAAGAACCGCCAACTTAACCGATGGAGGAATAAAAAAAATCGAGTCAATCTTAAAAGTTTCTAATATCTATGAAAAAAATTTTGATACCCTTTTTCATATTGAGGCGGCTTTAAAAGCCAAAACGCTTTTTAAATTAGACAAAGATTATATTGTTAAGGATAACGAAGTGATTATTGTTGATGAGTTTACCGGTCGATTATTACAGGGAAGAAGATTCTCTGAGGGTCTCCATCAGGCGATTGAAGCCAAGGAAAATGTGACCATCCAAAGGGAATCAAAAACCCTAGCCACCGTTTCTTTGCAAAATTATTTTAGAATGTATAAAAAATTGGCCGGAATGACGGGAACGGCGACCACCGAAGCGGAAGAATTTCATAAAATTTATAAGGTTGATGTGATTGCTGTTCCAACTCATTTGCTTATGCAGCGGAGAGATCAACCGGACATGATTTACAAGACGGAAAAGGCCAAGTTTGGCGCCGTGGTTGAAGAAATTGCCAATAACTATAAAATCGGTCGGCCAATCTTAGTCGGAACGACTTCAATTGAAAAGAACGAATATTTATCTTCTTTATTAAAAAGCAAAGGAGTTCCTCATCAGCTATTAAATGCCAAAAATCATGAACAGGAGGCGAAGATTATTGCTATGGCCGGTGAAAAAGGAGCGGTGACGGTCGCCACCAATATGGCTGGACGAGGAGTAGATATTGTGCTTGGAGGAAGCCCCGCTGCAAAATCCGAAACTCGAAATTCGAAATTCGAAACTGATAAGTTAGCTCAAGAATGGCAGAAGAAACATGATGAAGTAGTTAAATTGGGTGGGCTATATGTTTTAGGAACAGAAAAACACGAATCACGGCGAATTGATAATCAATTGCGCGGTCGATCAGGCAGGCAGGGTGATCCGGGCGAATCAAGATTTTTTGTGGCGCTTGAGGATGATTTGATGAGGATCTTTGGTGGCGAGCAGATATCAAAGATGATGACCTTTTTAAACTTTCCCGAAGATCAACCCTTGACTCATTCAATGGTTTCCAAAGCGATTGAACAAGCTCAAGTAAAGGTCGAGGGATTTAATTTTGATATCAGAAAACACTTAGTTGACTTTGACGATGTTTTAAATAAACAAAGAGAAATTATTTATGAACTGCGAAGAAAGATGCTTTTTGGCAGTAAAGATGATGTAGATTTTAAAGGGACAATTTTGGATATTTTTAGGGAAGAAATCAACGTGTTGGTTAATAACTATATGATTAATGTTGGGGAACTAACTGATGAAGATAAAATTAAGTTAATTCAAGAATTAAATATGATGGTTTCTTTTGAGGAAGAAGAATTAAAAGCATTGGTCGAGTCAAAAAATGAAGAGAAAATTATTGAGTTTTTAAGTCAGGCGATTGAGAAACAATTTAATGCCCGGGAGAAAAAATTAAGTAAAGAAATCTGGGGAGATGTCGTACGGACAGTGGTTTTGTCAACGATTGATAAATTTTGGATGGATCATTTGACGGCGATTGAGGATTTGCGGGAAGGGATAAATCTTCGCGGTTACGGTCAACTTGATCCACTGGTTGAGTATAAAAATGAGGCTTATTCAATGTTTGAAAAATTAATTGCTGATATTAATTTTGAAGTGACAAGACGATTGTTTAAGATTGAGATATCAGAACCCGCCTTCGTCGACCTGCCTGCCGGCAGGCAGGGAACTTCGGCGGGCAAGCCAAAAATGATTCTTCAATCAGCATCGGCCATTGATCCATTTAAAGAAAATAATCAACAACCCGACTTCGCCAAGGCTTCGTCGGGCGAGGCAAAAACCAATCCCCATAAAAAACTAGGACGAAACGATAAGTGTTGGTGTGGGAGCGGAAAAAAATACAAAAAGTGCCATTATCCGAATTAACTTAAATAGTGACGAAGGAAAGTTGATTTCACTACATTATAATAATATAATGTAGTAGGTTAGTAGTTAAGAACTAGTATGGCAACTGAGGTTTTAGATAGCGTGGCTGGAGTTGAAACAGAATGGATATTTAATTCGATTTTTCTTTTATTTTTGCTACCCTTTTTTGCCATTACTAATACTTGAGGAAAATATCAAAACTCAAATAACAATTGAATTATAAATAACAAATATCAAATGTCAAAACAGTTTTGTTATTTATTATTTGTTATTCAATTGTAGATTTGTTATTGGTTATTTATTATTTATCAGTTGGACAGTCTTTCCAAAGCCCTCTTTTATTTTCCATGGCTTCTTTTTGGGCTTCTAAAAACTGAGAAACATATTTAACATCAGGAGGGAATGTTGATACCTGGGCAAATCCTTGACGGACAAGATAATCATTGACAAATATAACTTGCCCTGAGCCTGTCGAAGGGTCTCCGACCCAAACGTAACGAAGTAGACGTTTGTATTTGTCAACTTCAGAAACATCTTTTTGAATATAAACTTCTTTGCCTTCAACTAATTTTTTATTTTCGTCAGCGGAGATTTGTCCGTAACATTGAACCGGACGGCGGGGATCATGTAATTCAGGCGTGTTTATCCCAATATATCTGACCTTGATATTGCCTTCAATCTCAACTGTATCCCCGTCAATGGCGCGAACAACTTTGACTAACTGTTTTTCTGATGGTGTAATAATGGTCGTTGGAGATGGAACGGGACTATTTGTTGGTGAAATTAAAGAAACCTTTGGTAGAGGATTATTTCTGTTAAAAAACAATTGAAGTACCGCCAAAATTATTACTAAGATGTAAACGGACTGTTTCTTATCGAATTGACCCATAAAATTATTATATATTTAAGTATAATTAAATAGAATGAAAAAAATCAGATTGATTATTTTCCTGACAATTTTTTTTACTTTTATCATTGCTTTTAAAGTATCTGCTCAAGCGCCCCCCGCTCAACCTTCTCAATCATGGAAATGTTTGAGAGGAGAACCACAAGGATTTACATTTACAGGAGCGGGAAACACCAATCTTACACAAGACCTGTATGCAGATGGATATCCATTGAATATTGACGCCTATGTAGTAACATGCGTTGGGACAAAAGAAGGCGCTGTGTGCACCACTACAGACGCAGACTATGACAAACTTATTTTTGGAGCTGATAACACGAAAAGATTTCCCTATGCCGTATCAATCGCAGGGGGAAGTAAACAAAAAACTGAACTTGGGAAAATAAATACGACGGCGACCATCGCAACGACAGGATTATCAGGAGGAGTAAGTTTTTACAGCGTTACAATTGATGAACCTGAAAAGATAATAGCTGAAGGACTGGGAATGAAGCAAAGCACTAACCCATTTATAAACAATGTCACAACCGAATGTGTTTCTATCTCCTGGACTACTATAGTTCCTCCAACAAGATCTGATCCTTTCGGCATCGTCTTTGATTCCCAATCACTGGAACCACTTCCAAACGTTGAGGTAACAATCCTTGATAAAAATAAGAAGTTGGTTGATCTTCTTGGACTTACCAATCCCCAGACTACAGAAGCGGACGGACTGTTTAACTTTTTGGTTTCGCCAGGAACCTATTATTTAACGGTATCAGTACCAGGAGGATATGTTTTTACGGCCAATCCAAATCTACATCCTAATTATGTCAAGATCTATCATAAAGTTGATGGAACAAACTCGATCTATAAACCGGATGAACCGATTGTCGAAGAAATAGATACGCCAGAAGAAATAAGAAATAGGAAACCGAATGTAGAACACCGTGACATCCCGCTTGATCCAGGAACCAACAAACCCTATAATGTTCAACCTTCAACTATTGCATATAGGATGACGCGGTTGGGGAATACGACCAAAATAGAGGGAAAGATCTCTCATCCCTTCACCAATGTTTCTTTCTCTCAAGGAGGAACGCTTCTTTCAAAGGTAAAAGCTAGTCGTTTTGGCGACTATAAAGTATTTCTTGAGAATGCCAAACTCAAACAGGATGAAGATATCATAGTACTTTACACAAAGGTAGATCTGACAAAGCTTGATATAATAGAAATTTCCTCTTCTTTTATTTTTACACAACTTCAGACGCTCAATAGGTTTTTTAATTCTTTTATATCAATCCTTCTTTCTCCTTTTTCTTCTCCATCCTTTGCTCAAGCTACTATCCGCATCTCTCCTTCTGCAGAGACTTTTTCTCTTTCCCCGATTTTTTCTTATATTGAAGGCTATGCATACGATAGGAATAATAATGTTCTTCCATCCTCTCGAGTACGTTTAAAGTTAAAGATGAATGATGCGAGTATATATGAGACTAAGGCAGATGAAAAAGGATATTTCATAATTCTTCCTAAATACATTCCTATTTTTCCATATTATCTTGAGATTATTCCTCAAGGTGGAGGAGCTCCCCTCACCTATACTCCTTCTGCTCTTGCCAAGAAAAATAAGAAGTATTTAACCAAAGAAAAAATCAACCTTGTTGAAGGAACTAAGGATAATAAATCGATAATATCTGATAGTCCAACCTCAACACAATCTGGTATTACAAATGTTAATCAACAGGATTCTAAAACTTCAGTAAACAAATCTTTGGATGCCGAGAAAAAATCAAAAATTTCGTCAATGTTATTCCTTTTGTTTATAATTTTTATATTTTTTGTTTTAATAGGTCTAACAGTATTTTTTATCATCAAAAACAGAAACAATCCTCCTCTTTCACAACAAGATTTTTAGAAGTTTAGAATTATTTTACCGTCACGCTTTTAGCGAGGTTGCGTGGCTTATCAGGATCGGCCCCGCGGCCGACTCCAAGATAGTATCCTAATAGTTGTCCAACGATAATGTTGGGAAAAATTGTTAGATCTCCAAGGTCAGGGGTTTTTATCAAAATATCAAATTCATTTGATTCAAAAGGAGAAATTCCAATAATTAATCCACCTCGAGCCTTGAGTTCGGCGGCACTGGATAAGACTTCGTCTTTAACTTCGTCCTGAGACGTCAGAACAAAACAAGGCGTACCTTTTTGAATCAAAGTAATCACTCCGTGTTTCAGTTCACCGGCCGCAAATGGTTCTGCATGAATATAACTGGTTTCTTTAATTTTTAAAGCAAATTCTAACGTCGCCGGATAGTTAAGATGTTTACCAATCAAGTACATATGTTCTTCATTCATTAACATTTTTGCTGTATCAATTAATTGATTAATTAATGCAGGGTTAAGCCAGTCTTTTAATATTTCACTTAAATTTTTTATTTTTTCTTTTCCTGCTTCATAATTGTTTTTAACTGCGGTTGTCAATAAATAAAGAGTAGAAAGTTGGGAAGTAAACGCTTTGGTTGAGACAACGGCGATTTCCGGTCCGGCGCCGACGGACAAAACCATGTCTGCCAATCTTTCCAAGGTTGATCCTCGGGCATTAACAACGGCAACAATTTCCGCCCCTTTTTTTTTGGCTTCGCGGACGGCAATTAAGGTATCGGCGGTTTCACCGGATTGGGAAATGGCAAAGACTAAAGTTTTATTGTCAATAAATTTTGAAAAAGGCATAAATTCATAAGCGGGAATCGATTGGGCGTTAATTCCTTGTTTGGCAAAAAAATATTTAGCCGCCAGCGTACAGTATGAGGCAGTGCCGCAGCCGGTTAAGACTACTTTATAGCCCGATTTAATTTTACTTGCGAGTTGCGTAATTGTTTTTTCATTAATCGAAACGGTTTTCGGAATAGTTTTAAGTTGTTCATAAATTTCCTTAATTAAAAAGTGAGGGAAACCACTTTTTTCAGCGTCTTCCAGTTTCCAATCGAGTATTTGTGGAGTAAGTTTTTTTTCTTTTTCAGTTTCAAGATCAAAAAGTTTCACTCCGGAGTTACTCAAGACAACTGCTTCGCCGTCATTTAAAAAATAAACCTGATTAGTTTCTTTTAAAAAAGCCGGAACGTCTGAAGCAAGAAAATATTGATTATTTCCTAAACCTACAACCAGTGGAGAACCATTTCGGCAGGCAATAATTGTTTTTGAATTAAAGTCTAGAACTGCAATCGCGTTTGATCCTCTTAATAATTTAAAAGTTTCAAAAATTGCCTCGTTAATTTTTTTAGATTTAGATTTTTCTTCAATTAGGTGAGCAATTACTTCTGTATCAGTCTCCGAAACAAATTGATGTTTATTTTTTAGCAATTCTTCCTTAATTTCCTGATAATTTTCAACAATTCCGTTATGAATGACCGCTAATTTTTTTGTACAGTCAAGATGAGGGTGGGCGTTAATATCAGTGACACCTCCATGGGTCGCCCAGCGGGTATGACCTAAGGCAGTTGATCCTTGAGAAAGGTTGGTCGTTGCATCTCCAATTTTTCCGATGTGTTTATCAATCTTTAACTCCTGCTGGTTTTCAGGAATAATTACCACGCCCCAAGAGTCATAACCACGATACTCCAGTTTTTTCAAGCCCTCAAGAACGGTAGTCGCCGCCTGATTGTTTTTGTCGTTAATGATGCCATAAATTCCGCACATAGAATAATAATACTAAAATAACAAATGACAAATAACAAATGTCAAATGAAATCTAAATATCAAATGTTTAAATATTAAAACATTGATTATTTGTCACTCAATTGTTATTTGTTATTTATGATTTATTATTTTTCTAGAATAGTCCTATCTGATCCGGCTTTTCTTTTTTTCCGCCAGCTGGCGGATTCTCTTTTTTTTCAACTTCTTTCACACTAAAAATTCTTTTTGTTAACGTACTCATTTGATATTGAGTCAGAAAATCAATCAACTTTTTATTAAAACCTTTAAACTTCAATTTTTCGATATCTAAGTCGATCTCGATATCAGTCATAATGGTCGCCAGTTTTTTAGAAACATAAACATTGTTTTTTTCTTTTTCGAGAATTTCTTTAATTTTTTCCGACTCAACTTTTTCTAAATTTTTATATATGTTATCAACGGTTCCAAACTGATGAATCAGTTTGGAGGCGGTTTTCGGTCCGATGCCTGAGGCTCCCGGATAGTTGTCAGATGGATCACCGGCCAAAGCTTTATATTCAACGATTTGATTTGGAGAGACGTCCAGTTTTTTTTCCACTTCTGACTTATCAAAAATCTTAACATTAGCTAATCCTAGTTGGGGAGCGGCCACAAAAACATTGTCAGTGATTAATTGAAAAATATCCTTATCACCAGTCAAAATAACCACTCTAAATTTGTTAGTTTCAAAAATTCTGGTTATCGTTCCAATTAAATCATCAGCTTCAAAACCGTCCTTTTCCAATCTTTCAATTCCGGCTGCATCTAATGCCTGTTTTACTAAGGGAATTTGAACGATGAATTCATTTTCAATTTTTGGTCTTTGACTTTGATATTCTTTAAACAATTTATTTCTAAAAGTCGCTTTAGGTGTGTCAAAGCAGGAGATCAAATAATTAGGTTTAAAATCAACAATTACTTTATTGAGCATCGAAAGATAACCATAAACAACGTTGGTTGGAGTTCCATCGGCAGACTTAAAAGGGGGTAGGGCGTGATAAGCCCGGTGCATGATGGCATTACCATCGATGAGCAAGAGTGTTTGCATAGACATAAACTGTTAAAGGTTAAACAGTTAAAACTTAAATAAACTTTTAAACATTAAACTAATAAACAAAAAAACGTTTAATATTTAAAGATTTGATAGTTTATTTAACCGTTTAAGATTTAATATTTAACTGTTTTTTTCCAACTATCTTTTCAAACTCATCCTGATCGATACTTTCTTTTTTAATCAAGACGTCGGCGACTTGATCCATCAAATCCTTTTTAGATTTTACAATTTCAACGGCTTGATTATAAGCAGTAGTGATAATTTTTTTTATCTCTTCATCAATTTTACTCATTACTTCTTGAGAAAGAAGATTTTGCTCATAGTAAGTCTTGCCCCATTCGGTGACATCCATATTCGGGCCATAATTGATTGGACCAAGTGAACTCATACCATATTCGACAACCATGGCTTTGGCGACTTGAGTAGCTTGATCAAAGTCATTGGCAGCGCCGGTAGTCAGTTCATTAAAAATTACTTCCTCGGCGGCCCGGCCACCCATCATAACAGCAATTTTTTCTAATAAATGAGTTTTGGTTTCATGAAGTTTATCTTTATCAGGGGGGATTAAGGTATAGCCCAGTGCCATTCCGCGGGAAACGATAGAAATTCTGTGAACAGAATCAGTATGGGGTAAAAAGTGGGAAACAACCGCGTGTCCGACTTCATGATAAGCAGTTAATTTTTTATCCAGATCAGACTGAAGGCGCTTTTTTTCCGGACCAAGCTTGACTTTGGTAGCGGCGTCTTCGATATCTTCCATATTGATTTTTTCCCGAGCCATTCGGGCGGCAGAAATAGCCGCTTCATTTAACATGTTTTCCAAATCAGCTCCGGAGTAACCGACGGTACGCCTTGCGACTCGATCCCAATTGACAGATTCATCAAATGGTTTACCTTTAGCATGAATTTTAATAATAGCTTTTCGACCCTCAACATCAGGAAAATCAACAATGACTCTCCTGTCAAATCGTCCCGGTCGAAGAAGAGCCGTATCAAGCAAATCTCCACGATTGGTTGCCGCAACAACAACCACCTGTTCTGTCGGGTTAAACCCATCCATCTCAACTAATATTTGATTTAAAGTTTGTTCCCTTTCATCATGAGAAGGCATCATGCCGACCGACCTTGCCCGCCCAATTGCATCAATTTCATCAATAAAAATAATTGAAGGAGCACTTTTTTTAGCGTTGGCAAAAAGATCGCGGACGCGAGCGGCTCCAATTCCGACTAACATTTCCATAAATTCCGATCCGGCAATAGAAAAAAATGGGACATTGGCCTCACCAGCCACCGCTTTGGCGAGTAAGGTTTTTCCACACCCTGCCGGTCCAACCAATAAAACACCTTTTGGAGTTCTTGCCCCAAGTTTTTTATATTTTTCCGGATTTTTCAAAAAATCAACGATTTCAACCAGTTCTTTTTTAGCTTCATCGACTCCGGCGACATCATTGAAAGTCGTTTTGGTCATACTTTTTAAAAATCTTTTTCCCCGGTTTTGTCCGAATGAAAAAACTGAATCCTGAGCGCCTTTGGCTTGACGGAAAAGAAAGATAAAAAAAGCGACCATTAATATCGTTGGCAAAATATTACCGATAATATTTGCCAGACCCATAGATCCTTGAGTATCCTTGATATTAATGTCAATTTTTTCCGGATTAACTCCGGCATCTTTAAGAGTTTTGATAAAAGTTTCCCCGGCTTCTTTATAAGAGATTGATAAAGTATCGTTTTTGTAATAAACCAGAAGTTTATTATCAATAAGATCAATTTTCTTTATTTTTCCATCTTTAGCTTCTCTAACAATCGTTGTGATAGATTTTTCTGGAGCAACTTGTTTCACTTCATTTGTAATTGAACGATACGCATAAAAAAGAAAGAGACAAACAAAAAAAATAACAAAAAAATTACGAAGATTTATATTGAACTTAAATTGGGTAATTTTAAAATTATTATTTTTTTTAGCCATAAGCCATATTTTAGCAGAAATTTTGATAAAATAGAGATTAAATTTTAAAGATTAAATCTTAAATATTAAAAAAATATTAAACGTATTAATTTTTAAAGTTTAAACGTTTAATCTTTAATATTTATTTAACCTTTAACATTTTAGATTTAAAAATTAAAAGATGAAAATAATTAAATCCAAAAATAAAAATACTAATTTAATAATAAACCAAACCATCAAAATTCTTAACTTAAATGGTTTAGTCGTTTTTCCATCAGATACTGTCTATGGTTTATTATGTGATGCCACAAATAAAACTGCAGTTAAAAAATTAATTGCATTTAAGAATCGTCCGCCGGGAAAAGCCATCTCTGTTTTTTGTAATTTTGAATTAATTGATGAATTAGTAAAAATAAATAAACAACAGAAAAAAATTGTCAAAGAAATTTTACCTGGTCCGTTTACTGTTATTCTGCCATCAAAACATAAAGTCGATAAATTACTAGAGTCGGAAAAAAGAAGTTTAGGAATAAGAATACCGATGTATCGATACATCGAAATATTAGTTAACAAGTTTAAGAAACCGATTACGGCCACGTCAGCTAATCTGGCCGGTCGATCGGCTCATTACTCTGTTAATACCTTGTTGGATAAAACATCGGAAAAACAAAAAAAATTAATTGACTTAGTTGTTGATTCGGGAACTTTGCCGAAAAACAAACCATCAACCGTAGTTGACTTGACTGAATATAACGTTAAAATCTTAAGGCAAGGCGACGTTAATTTTTCAAATAAATCAAAAATATTTTTGTCTAAATCTGCGAGTAAAACAAAAGATATTGCCAGCAGAGTCATTTCGAGCGAAGCGAGAAATCTAGCGAAGCGTAAATTACGTAAACCGTTGATTTTTATCATTGAAGGCGAACTGGGCGTTGGCAAAACTGTTTTTGTCAAAGGACTGGGAGAGAGTTTAGGAATAAATAATATTGTTTCACCAACCTTTGTGATTTATTATCAATATGAAAATTTTTATCATTTTGATTTATACCGGATTGAAGAAAAAGAGGAGCTTAAACATTTAGGAATCGAAAAATTATTAATCCCAGGAAATATTTTGTGTTTTGAGTGGGGAGAGAAGGCGGGGGAGATTATTAATTTGCTAAAAGAAAAAGGAAAAATTGTTTATGTGAAGATCAAGTATGTGGATGAAAAAACTAGAGAAATAATAACAAATAACCAATAACAAACATCAATTGAATTTTAAATAATAAATAACAAATGTTTTTAAATATTAAATATTTGATATTTGTTATTCAATTGTTATTTAAATTTTGTTATTTGTTATTATGACTATTCTAGCAATCGACACTTCCTGTGACGAAACCTCCGCGGCAATTACCGATGACAGGCGAGTATTGTCCAATGTCATCTATTCTCAGGTGTTGCTGCATAAAAAATGGGGAGGAGTGGTACCTTCAATTGCCAAACGGGCTCATGAGGAAAGAATAGATTTTGTTGTAGAGGCAGCTTTAAGTAATTTCAGCCGATCGACAAAAATTTTATCTCAACTTAACTCCTCGCTTAATGAGAAAGGGCTCGTCAAACACTTAGTTTCGAAAAATTTTGTCGACCGGCTTTTTGAAAAAATTGATACAATAGCCGTTACTCAGGGACCAGGATTGGCAGTGGCTTTGGAGGTTGGAATAAAAAAAGCCAAAGAATTGGCTATAAAATTTAATAAAAAATTAATTGCTGTTAATCATTTGGAAGGTCATATCTATTCGGCTTTTGTAGAGAATAGTCAAGGAAATCCGAAGATTGATTTTAAATTTCCTTATTTAGTATTAATAATCTCAGGAGGCCACACGGAATTTGTTATTTTTAAAAATCATTTGGAGTATGAAGTTATTGGTTCGACATTAGACGACGCCGCTGGCGAAGCTTTGGATAAAGCGGCCAAGCTTTTAGGTCTTGGTTATCCGGGTGGGCCGGTGTTAGAAAGACTAGCCAAAGAAGTTGAAAATAAAGACTTTCATAATTTTCCCCGGCCGATGTTGAAATCCAATGATTTGAATTTTTCCTTTTCCGGTTTAAAGACCTCTTTCTATTATTTTTTGAAGAAAAATCCCAACCAAATCTCAGAAATCAAATTATTAGCCAGTTCCTTTCAGGAAGCAGTTTTCGACACGATAATAAAAAAAACCGAAAAAGCGATCGAACAGACAGGAATCAATCGATTGATTGTTGGCGGTGGTGTCATTGCCAACCTTCACCTTCGTCAACTATTTAGGAAACTCGTTGAAAAATATCACGGCGAAGTTCTATTTCCGTCTTACAAATATCTAACCGGTGATAATGCCGCCATGATCGGCGTCGTCGCCGGCTTTAAAGCAGAGAAAGATTTGTTTGTGAAAAACATAGATGAACTTGATCGCATTCCCCGCTGGAGTTTATAATTTTTTCTACATAATCTAATGAACTATTGACATTATTTTCGGTTTTGCTAAACTATTACTGTATAAGTATATGTTAACCCCGTACCAGAAAACTTTTCAAGTTTACGGTACAGGGTTTCGTAAATATGTTAACCATTACGAAACAATCTGACTACGGATTAATCTTGATTTCTTTTATCTATAAAAAAAACCGTTTAGTCAAATTATCAGAATTAATTAAGGAAACCAAGTTGCCAAAAAGATTCTTAGCAAGAATTGCCGCGGAGTTAGCTAAAGAAGGACTGTTAGTCAGCAAAGAAGGAAAAACCGGCGGTTATCTGATTTCTCCGAAAATAAAGACTTTTTCTCTTTACAACTATCTGAGAATTTTTGAAAACGATGTAGTTGTTTGCAGTTGTCTTGATGAAAGTTATCAATGCAAATTTGAAAATATCTGCCATCACCGAAGCTTCATAAAAAAGCGTCTTAATGTGGTTTTGATCAAGGAGCTCAAAAAAATTAAGCTACTGCAATTAATATGATTGAATTAAAAAACCTGACGATTTCCGTTGCTGATAAGATAATCATTAAGAATTTGAATCTTAACTTTAAAAAAAATAAAGTCTATGTTTTAATGGGCCCAAACGGTTCGGGTAAATCTACTTTAGCTTTGACTTTGATGGGTCATCCTTTATATAGGATTAAATCAGGAAAAATATTATTTGAAAAAAAAGATATCACTGATTTGGCTCCGGAAAAAAGAGCTGATCTTGGCATGTTTCTTTCTTTTCAGTCACCTCTGTCTTTATCCGGAGTTAGCATGTTTTCTTTACTGCGGACAGCCATTGCCGGTAAATGCGACCCTTTGGCACTAAGGGAGGAAATAGAAAAAACCGCTAAATTATTGAAAATTAAAAAAGAACTTTTGGAACGGTCTTTTAATGAAGGAACCTCAGGTGGAGAAAAAAAGAAACTGGAACTATTACAAGCAACCATCTTATCACCAAAATTTTTAATGTTTGATGAAATTGATACCGGAGTTGATATCGACGCTTTAAAAACAATCGCCCAGTTTATGGAAAAAAATAAAAAAGGAAAAACTTATCTACTGATCACTCACTATAACAGAATTTTAAAGTATGTTAGGCCTGATGAAGTGTTGGTGATGATGGAAGGGAAGATTGTTAAGCAGGGGGACTATAAATTGGCAGAGGAAATCGAAAAAGATGGATATCAGTCGTTTGAGTTAAAAGTTAAAGTAAAAAGTCAAAAGTATTAAAAACTTTTTAATTTTGACTTTAATTTTTGCCTTTTGCCTTTTGAATTTTGAATTATATGCAACATTCTAAATTAAACTTTGACTACAAATTTGGCTTCTCCATGCCGGAGAATAATATTTATAAAGCGAAAAAGGGTTTGAATAAGCAGATTGTTGAAGATATTTCTGCTTTAAAAAGTGAACCGGTTTGGATGAAAGAATTTCGCTTAAAAGCTTACAGTGCTTTTAATAAGAGAAAAATGCCTGATTGGGGAGCTGATCTATCCGAAATAGATTTTGCTGATATCTATTACTACATTAAGTCGACGGAAAAACAGGTTAACTCTTGGAATGATCTACCAAAAGAAATTAAAGACACTTATGACAGAATTGGAGTACCTGAGGCGGAAAAAAACTTTTTATCAGGTGTTTCGGCACAGTACGAATCGGAAGTGGTTTACGAAAGCATGAATCGGGAACTGCAAAAACGGGGAGTAATTTTTTGTGATATGGATACGGCTTTAAAAAAGTATCCGGAAATTGTTAAAGAATATTTTGGTACTTTAGTCAGTCCTTATGATAATAAATTTGCTTCTTTAAACTCGGCCGTTTGGTCCGGCGGCTCTTTTGTTTATGTTCCCCGTGGAGTCAAAGTGCCTATGCCCCTTCAAGCCTATTTTAGAATTAATGCCGAGCGTTTTGGCCAGTTTGAAAGAACTCTGATTATAGCCGAAGAGGGCAGTTTTGTTCATTATATTGAAGGTTGCACAGCACCAATTTATATAACTGCCTCATTGCATTCAGCGGTGGTGGAAATTTTTGTTAAAAAGAGGGCCAGGGTTCGGTATACAACCGTCCAAAACTGGAGTCATAATATCTATAACTTAGTAACAAAAAGAGCGACGGTTGATGAAGAAGGAATAATGGAATGGGTGGACTGTAATATTGGCAGCGGGGTAACAATGAAATATCCAAGTGTTATTTTAAAAGGGAAAAAATCGCATGGAGAGGTTCTTTCAATTGCGTATGCCGCTAAAGACCAGCATCAGGATGCCGGTGCAAAAATGTATCATCTGGCAACAGATACTTCGTCGCGGATAATTTCCAAATCTATTTCCAAAGATGGCGGCAGGACTTCTTATCGAGGGTTAGTATCAGTGTCACCAGGAGCAAAAAATTCTAAAGTCTATGTTTCGTGTGATGCCTTGATCATGGATGAGCAATCCCGTTCCGATACTTATCCTTATATGCGGATTAGTGAAAAAGATTGCGAAGTCCAGCATGAGGCGACTGTCGAAAAATTAGGAGAAGAAAAATTATTTTACTTAGCGTCTCGAGGAATCAAAAAATCGGAAGCAGAAAGCCTCTTGGTCAACGGCTTTATTGAACCGGTCGTTAAGGAAATACCTTTAGAATACTCGATAGAACTGAATAGGCTAATTAGAATGGAAATGTCAGGAAGTGTAGGATGATAGATTGTTACATTGTTTCATTGCTTCATTGTTAAAAAAAACAATGAGACAATTGAACAATGAAACCATGAAAAATAAAATATGAACTTTATAAACTTAAATAAAACTGGAGAAAATAAACTAATCTTTAACAGACCCGGTGACTACACTGTCTTTTTTCACAATCTCTCTGGCGAGTTTGATTTTCAGATTAAAGCAAGTGGGGTTAACTTAGATATTTTAGGTTTATTCGTTGGTAATAAAGCAGACAATTTTCAACTCAAAACTAATCAATACCATATTGCGCCTAACTCAACTTCCAACCTTTTGATTAAAGGAGTTTTTGATGATCAATCTAAGTTTATATATCAAGGATTAATAAAAATAGAGAAAACTGGACAAAAATCTCACGCCTATCAAAAAAATAAAAATTTGATTTTGTCAGAAAAAGTTTATGTAGATTCTCGGCCATTTTTGGAAATATTGGCAAACGACGTTTTTTGTACCCATGGATCAACGACTGGAAAAATAAACGAAGAGTCCCTGTTCTATTTAAAAAGTCGCGGCCTTAACCAAAAAACTGCCGAGAAACTATATGTTTCTGGTTTTATTCAAGAAGTTATTGATAAAATCAAGATTAATCAACCAGACTTTGACCTTAAATATGATTGACATAAAAACTATAAAAAAACAGTTCCCAATTTTTCAGAATCAGCCTGATTTGATTTATCTGGACTCAACCGCTACTGCTTTAAAACCAAAAATAGTGATTAATAAAATAAAGGAATATTATGAAGAATACTCAGCCAATGTCTTTAGGGGGATTTATCCGATGTCCGAAAAGGCTACGCTAGAGTTTGAAGAAACAAGGGGCGTAGTTTCAAAATTTATTAATGCAAACAAATCTGAAGAAATAATTTTTACTCGTAATACGACCGAATCTTTGAATTTATTAGCCTACTCTTTGGGCAGAAAGATTATTGAGTCGAACGACGAAATCGTCACAACGATTATGGAACATCATTCGAACTTTGTTCCCTGGCAAGTATTAGCAAGTGAAACTGGGGCAACGTTAAAAGTAATAGATATTAATGAAGAAGGATACTTGGAAGTTGATTGGAATAAAGTAATCACTAAAAAAACAAAGATATTGACTTTAACTTATGTTTCCAATGTTTTGGGAACCATTAACCCTGTCAAGGAAATAATTAACGAAGTAAAAAAAATTAATCCAAAAATTATTGTTATTGTTGACGCGGCTCAGGCCGTCCCACATTTAAAAATATTTGATGTTCAGGATCTAGACGCGGACTTTGTTGCTTTTTCTTCCCACAAAATGCTTGGACCGACCGGAGTCGGGGTGCTTTGGGGAAAAGAGGAATATCTCAAAGAAATGTACCCATTTATGTATGGAGGAGAGATGATTGATGAAGTTTTTATTGACAGAACAACTTTTAAAGACTCGCCTCATAAATTTGAAGCCGGTACGCCGGCGATTGGAGAAGTAATTGCCTTTAAAGAAGCAATAAAGTTTTTAAACAAAATTGGTATGGAAAATATTAGAGATCATGAAAAGCAGTTGACAGCGCAATGTTTTAAAACATTGAAAAAAGAATTTGAAGAGAAGATAAGAATTTTTGGTCCAACTGATATTGAAAATCGAGGCGGAATAATTACTTTCAGTTTTGATAAATTTCATCCTCATGACATTGCCCAAATTTTGGCGGATCTAGGAGTTTGTGTTCGAGCCGGTTATCATTGTGCCATGCCTTTGCATCAGAGACTAAAAGTGCCGGCCACGGTCAGGGCGAGTTTTTATATTTATAATGATGAAATGGATATTGAGAAATTAGTTGAGGGATTGAAGAAAGTTAAGAAGATACTAAAAGCTTAATTGTTAAAGATTAAATCTTAAATATTAAAAAAATGTTAAACGTATTAATTTTTAAACTTTAAACGTTTAATTTTTAATCTTTATTTAACCTTTAACATTTAATATTTTATATTTATATGAACATATATCAGGATTTAATCCTCGATCACTATCATCATCCCCATAATCAAGGTAAAATTAATAAGCCGGATCGACTAATCATAGTTAACAATCCTTTATGTGGTGATAAGATAGAGATGATGATTAATTTTGAAAAAAATAAAATAAAAGAAATAAAATTTCAAGGAGAAGGTTGTGTCATATCAAATGCTTCTGCTTCGATGTTGACCGATTATGTTAAAAATAGATCAAAACAAGAATTGAAAAAGCTTGACTCTAAGTTTATTATTAAGATGTTGGGAATTGATTTAGGAATGAATAGAATAAAATGTGCAGTATTGCCGTTGGAGGCGTTGCAGAAGTTATTAATTTGATTTGAATAAAGACAGTCTTAATTAAGACTGTCTTTATTAAGAAGTATGGATCCAAAGCTAAAAGATTCTAAAAATCCATCAGGACCGGTTATTTTAAAATCCGGATACAAGGTTTGGGTTGATAGAGGCCTTTGTATTGGTGCGGCCACCTGCATTGCCGTTTCACCCAAAGCTTATGCTTTAGATAAAGAAGCTAAAGCCGTGATCTTAGATTCAATTGATGAAGATACGATTAAAAATATAGTTGAATCAGCAAAGGCTTGTCCTGTAGCCGCAATAATTATTGAAGATGCACAGGGAAATAGGATATTCCCAAAATAAAAATCTTAAAGATTAAATATTAAAGGTTAAAGAAATATTAAACATTTTAAATATTAAACGTTTTTATGTTTAACTGTTTAATCTTTAACAGTTTATTTAACTTTTAACCTTTGAGATTTAACATTTTCTTATGACTGACTTTACTTGGATGATTGGGGGAGAGGCTGGTTTTGGAATAATGACCACTGGGGTTGTTTTTTCAAAGATTGCAACTCGTTCCGGTTATCATATTTTTGATTACGTTGAATATCCGTCTTTGATTCGCGGTGGGCATAATGCCTATGAAGTTCACGTTTCTGAAGTCGAAGTTTCTCATTTAAATCCGACTATTGACGTTTTAGTTTGTTTGAATAAAGAAACTTATGAAAAACATAAAACTAGATTAACTTCATCAAGCCTGGTTGTTTTTGATCAAGATGAATTCGAGATCAAAGATGATTTTAAAAAAGTGAATGTTTCTTTTAAGAAAATTCTTTCCGATCTAAAAGGTCAACCAGTCATGAAAAATACAATTGCTCTTGGCGCATCAATAGGGCTTTTTGGAGGTGATATTGATGAACTAATAAAAATGATTTCTGAACAATTTGCTAAAAAAGGTGAGGAAGTCATTAATTTTAATAAACAGTTTGTTCAAGCTGGTTTTGATGTGGTTAAAAAAAATTATTCAGATTTAATTTTAAATTATTTAGTCAAAAAACCTGGGGAAGAAAAACTCGTTCTAACGGGAAATGACGCTTTTTCTTTAGGAAGCGTAATAGCTGACGCTCGAGTTTATGTTGCCTACCCAATGACGCCATCTTCAACAGTTTTGACAGACTTAGCTTCCTGGCAAGAAAAAGTCGGCATGGTAGTTCGTCATGCCGAAGATGAAATTTCAGTGATCAATACTGCAATCGGCTCTTCTTACGCCGGAGTTCGCTCGTCAGTCGGTACTTCCGGTGGTGGATTTGCACTCATGGTCGAATCTATTTCCTTTGCCGGGATTACGGAAATTCCATTAGTTGTTTTCATTGCTCAACGACCGGGTCCGGCGACCGGAATGCCAACTTGGACGGAACAAGGCGATTTATTATTCGCAGTTTTTTCCGGTCATGGCGAATTTCCTAAAATTGTTTTAACTCCGGGAGATAATGAAGAGATGATTGAGTTAACAGCTAAGGCTTATAATTTGGCTGATATCTATCAGCTGCCGGTAATTGTTATATCTGATATGTATCTTTCGGAGTCGCATAAGTCTGTAAGTAAAAAGTTTGTCGACGATTTTATTACTAGTTATAAAGTTAATCGAGGTAAGTTGATTGACGATAATTCAAAAGTCAAAAGTCCCTCCTTCGCTAAAGCTACGGAGGGCAAGCAAAAATATTTAAGATATCAAATAACTGATGATGGTGTATCTCCCCGGTTAATCCCTGGAACGCCGGGGTATTTCTATCAAGCAAATTCTTATGAACATGTTGAGGACGGGCATACGACCGAAGAAGCTCAGCCAAGGATTCTCCAGGTAGATAAAAGAGCCAGAAAATGGGCGGCATATTTAAAGAATGATTTTTCCATGCCGAAAGTTTATGGAGATTTAGAAAAATCTGAAACTGTTTTTGTTTCCTGGGGTTCAACTAAAGGGGTAGTTTTACAGGCGAAAAAACTTCTTTCTGAAAAAGGATTATCTTCAGCCTTTATTCATTTTAATCATATATATCCATTGGATAAGGAAAAAGTAACCGCTCTTTTAAACCAAAATAAAAGATATATCTTGGTGGAAAATAATTCCTGGGGACAGTTTGGAAAATTATTAACCATGGAAACAGGAGTAGAGATTAAAGAAAAATTTTTAAAATATGATGGTAGGCCGATTTTGGCTGAAGAAGTTGTGGCCAAACTGACTTAATCATTATAAAAATTATAATTATTATAACCCATGAACCAGATCAAAGATCGGTTCAGGGTTACCCTATACCGAACGATAGTTCTGGTATACGGGTAAATATTATATGAACACAAGCACAATCCAAGACTTTTCCGGTTACAATCCGACCTGGTGTCCGGGCTGTGGCGATTGGGGGATTGGAGTGGCAATTAAACAAGCCCTAATTCAATTAAACCTAAATCCGTCGTCAGTGGCAGCAGTTTTTGGTATTGGTTGTTCGGGGAATATGAATGATTTTTTAAACGCTTATGCGATTCATTCTCTTCATGGTCGGGGCCATCCCGAATGCGATTGGAATTAAAATTGCCAATCATCAACTGCCGGTGATTGCCATTGTTGGCGATGGCGATTGTTATGGCGAAGGGGGGAATCATCTCATTCATGCTTGCCGCGGCAATCATGATATTACGGTTATTGTTCATGATAATGGAGTTTATGGCTTAACGACAGGCCAAGTATCTCCAACCGCTCAAAAAGGATTCAAGTCCAAATCAACTCCGTCCGGCATCATCGAAACGCCAATTAATCCGTTGTCTTTAACTTTAATTTCAGGCGCCACTTTTGTTGCCCAAGGTTTTGCCGGTGATGCACTTCATACGATCTCAATGATAAAAGCAGGGATAGAACATAAAGGTTTTTCCATTATTAATATTTTGCAGCCCTGTGTGACTTTTAATAAAATCAACACTTATCAATACTATCTTCAAAGAGTCTATAAACTTGATGCAAATTATAAAAAAGACGACTTTAAAATAGCCGTGCAAAAAAGTTTAGAAATGAATGAGGAAAAGTTTCCCCTTGGTGTTATCTATCAAGTAGAGAAGCCGTCCTTTACTGATCAACTGTCTCAATTAAAAGAACAAACTTTAGTTAATAAAAAAAGATTTATTGATTTTGATAAATTAACAAAATTATTTATTTAATTTGTAAAAGTTAATTGAACGATTATATAGGTTTAGGCCGCCTAGTCGGGCTATTAATACTATAGGTTTAACCCTTAAAAAAGGGGATTGACAGTTAGCAATTACTTTGTTATACTGCTAAATTATATGGCATTTTTAATTGGAGCGTCAGAACAGTATATTTACCCA
>Ga0209211_10003137_pt1 | contig 27326 bp, 27 predicted proteins | sample RifGroA2_FD_183992 | JGI IMG/M metagenome (GOLD analysis project Ga0209211, IMG submission 183992) | Groundwater microbial communities from Rifle, Colorado, USA - Groundwater A2 (SPAdes) (version 2) | ecosystem: Environmental > Aquatic > Deep subsurface > Groundwater | place: Rifle, Colorado...
TGCGGAATGACTCACGGCTGAAGCCGTCCAGAAACTCTCCGTCCAATGCCTCGCGGGGCGCGAAAGCAATAGCATGCACAAAGCCATCGAAGTTTTCCCAGTGCTTGTTCAGATCGACAAATAGTTGATTGATCTCATCATCGCTGCCGACATCGCATTGAAAGACCAGTTCGCTGTTGAATTCCTTGGCCAATCCCAAAACCCGATCACGTACCCGCTCGCCCTGATAGGTAAAGGCAAGTTCCGCGCCTTCGCGATGCATGGCTTGAGCGATGCCATACGCAATCGAGCGAGTGCTGATCATGCCGGTAATCAGAATGCGTTTATTGGCCAGAAATCCCATTTTGTTCCTCTATAGATGGTTGGTCAAAAGTGCGGCGATTATAACTGCAAATGATGGGTGAGGCTTTTATCACATTCAACTCATTTCATGCATGGAGGATGCTACGCCGCTCATTGACATGGTTGCTGTGAATAGGCGATATTGCATCGATTGTTGAGTGACCGGAATGGATAAATACAACATGAAAAACTGGAATTTGTCGAAAATATTGAACACCCCTCTGGGGGTGGTGACCGCTGTGGCTGTCTCCATATTCGGTGTTGAACTGTTGTTCATGATGCTTCTTCATATGTTTTTCAGGCCCATGTTTGGGTTGTCGGGTGCAACGTGGAATATTATTGATGCCATCTCGTTGACCATAATCATTGCTCCGCTACTCTATTGGTTGGTATTTCGGAAAATAAAAGAGAATGAAGACTATTTGCGGCAGATTAACGCCGCTGCCCAGGATGCGATTGTCGTTGTCGACGAGCAATGCCTGGTTGTCGACTGGAACCTTGCCGCGCAAAAGATGTTCCAGTACCGCCGGGAAGAGGTGCTGGGGCAGCAGTTGCACCGACTGATTGTCACACCCCGCTTCCGGAACGATGTGGTTTACGGTTTCGCACGTTTCCAGATGAATGGCGAGGGGCCACTAATTGGCAAGGTCAGCGAGGTTACAGCGATACGCAAGGATGGCAGCGAAATCCTCGCCGAACTCTCCATTTCTGCAGTCAAGGTACGAGGCGGCTGGCATGCGATCGGGATTATCCGCGACATCACCGAGCGCAAGCGGGCTGAAGAGGCGGTCACCAAGGCGAGAGAAAAATTTCAAACACTCTTCGATATGATCTCCGATGCCATTCTTGTCGTTGGCATGGATGGCCGTTTTATCCATGTCAACCGCTCGGCCTGCGATCGCCTGGGCTACAGCCATGAAGAAATGCTGCAATTGAGTCCGGCAGACATCGATACGCCCGAATACGCGGCGAAAGTACCGGAGCGAATCAAAATAATACTGGAACAGGGCAAACTCGTTTTCGAGACAACGCAAGTGAGCAAGGACGGTATTCCTACTCAGGTTGAATTGAACTCCCGGCTTATTGATTATGATGGCAAACCTGCCATTTTGTCCGTGGCGCGCGATATCACCGAGCGCAAACGGATGGAGAACGCACTTCATCGTGCCAAGGAAGCCGCCGAACTGGCCTTGGCCGAACAGCGCCAGTTGGTAGCCATGATCTCGCATGAGTATCGTTCGCCGCTTGCGGTCATCGATTCCGCAGCCCAGTTGCTTGATATCAAGCTGCCCGCAGAAAGCGATACGGCTCCCATCATTGCACGAATCCGGCGCGGGGTATTTCGCCTAACCAATTTTCTCGACAATTGCCTGATAGAAGGCCGAATGGATAGCGAGGCGCTCACCCTGCGTTCTTCTGCTATCGACCTTCACGCACTTGTGGCATCGGTAGTCGAAGGCACGCAGCTCATTTCCGAGAGCCATCGGCTCATTACCGAACTCGATCCAGACCTTCCGCTGCTCGACGCCGACCCGCAATTGCTGGGTATCCTGCTGCTCAATCTGCTTGGCAACGCCATCAAATATTCTCCGTCCGGGAGCGAAGTCAGGTTGCGCATCAGGCACACTGGACAGGCTTGCAGCTTCGAGGTCATCGACCAGGGGTGTGGCATCCCCGCCGACGAACTTCCCTTCATCTTTCAGAAGTACATGCGTGGCCGATCTGTCACATCCATTCCAGGCGCCGGGCTGGGTCTGTCGCTGGTGTCCAGAATTACCGCCCTGCATGGTGGCCGCGTAGAAATGGAAAGCCGTGAAGGGGAAGGGGCGCATGTTACAGTAACAATTCCGCTAGACTTTGCGACTGACCGGGAAGCGCAGCTTCGAGTCTCATGACCTCATATATCCATGAAATGCCGGTTCGCGTCGCTGTTGTCGAAGATGACGCCGATCTGCTGGATACCATGCTGGAATACTTCAAGGCACAAGGCTATTCCGCCTGGGGTGTTGGCAGCGCGGAAGAATTCTACCGGCGGTTTGCGGTCGATGCCGTCGAGGTGGTCGTGCTCGACATCGGTTTGCCGGGCGAGGACGGGATCAGCGCTGCCCGCCATTTACATGAGTTGCCCAACCTGACGGTCATCATCGTCAGCGCCCGCGATGCCATGGATGACCGCCTTGCCGGCTTGAAGGCGGGAGCCGACCGTTACCTGGTCAAGCCTGTCAACCTGGCCGAACTGGTCGCCAATATCGAAGCCGTCGGCCGGCGGCCGGCGCACCCTGTTCCCAGCTCTGCAACGGGACGGATTCAGGAAGAGAAGCCGAAAGACGGCATCTGGCATCTGGCAAAGCAGGATTGGCGTCTGATCGGGCCGGATGGAAAATCTATTGACCTGACTGCGCGCGAACTCCTCCTGCTGAAGTGCCTGTTCGAAGCCAATGGTGAAACGGTCTCAAAAAGAGCGATTGCCGACCAGATTATCGGCCCCCGCATTTTTAATAGTGATGAAAGGCTGGACGTCATGCTTGCCCGCCTGCGAAAAAAATGCCTGACAACCTTGGGGCAACACCTGCCGGTCAAGACCGTGCATCATGTCGGTTATGCCTTTACCGCCCCGGCGGTGATTGAATAAGTCGGCGCGAACCAACCTCTCCCGCAATACCTTCAGCATTTCAGCGGCATCAATAGTTCCGAATGCATTCCATATCGCTGCACCTTGTCGGCGATGCCTGTTGGTTTGGTGCAATCGGATAAATACCTCCCTTTCGAATTGCCGGCCTGTGACCTGAGCCAACCTGTTTCCCTGAGCACTTTCCGCAATGAACCTGAAAACCGCAGTTGATTGTTTGTATTTCCATGCAAGTCCGCATGGTGATTGATTCTTGCGTCTTTAGACGCCACTCACCTTATGGGTGAGTCACCTGTAGGAGCGCGCCCTGCGCGCGAACTGTCCGGTCGCGCGCAGGGCGCGCTCCTGCAAGTTTCAACTGCGTTTTTTAGGATGAAATAACACGGTCGAATTGCAAGGAAATGCAAGGTATTGCAATGTCTGGAAAGCCGTTTAAAGCGGATTATCCGCCACGTTGTTGATACTCATCGTAAAGAATTGGCAACTAACCATAAGGGAGAGCAAAAATGATTTGGGAAAGATTCTTGTGCAAGGGTGCAGTGCTTGGGGCGTTAACCGCATTGTTGCTGGTTTTATCGACTGGGCAGGCGGTTGCGGCTGAAGCGACCTATGTGGGCGAGCAGGCCTGTGCCGGCTGCCATGTAACTGAAAACAAAAACTTTGGACATACGCTGCATGCCAAGGTCTTCCGCCAAAATCCGAAGAACGAAGCCGAAAAACAGGTCTGCGAGGCCTGCCACGGCCCCGGCTCCAATCACGTCGCCAACCCTACAGACAAGAGTGCCCTGATCAGTTTCACCAAGGAATGGGGCACACCGATTGCGAAGCAGACCGAGCAATGCCTGTCCTGCCACAAGGGCGGACAACGCCTGCACTGGCCCGGCTCGATCCACGCGACCAACAAGCTCAGCTGCAGCGACTGCCATAACCCGATGGCCAGGTTCTCCGCCAACGGCTTGCTGAAGAAAGCCAGCATCACCGAGACCTGCCAGTCGTGCCACAAGCAACAGGAAGCCGAGTTCAAAAAGCGCTCGCACATGCCAGTGCCGGAAGGCAAGATGACCTGCACGGACTGCCATAACCCGCATGGTTCTGCCACCAAAACGCTGCTCAAGGCCGACAGTATTAACGAACTCTGCTACACCTGCCATGCCGAGAAACGCGGCCCGTTCCTGTGGGAACACGCTCCGGTAAGAGAGAAATGCACTAATTGCCATGCTCAGCACGGTTCCAACCACGACAAGTTGCTGGTCAGCGCACGGCCCTATCTCTGTTCACAGTGCCATAGCCCAGCGGTTGGTCATCCGGGTACGTTCTACAACGCCAGCGGTACCGCTGAAAACGCCCAAATTGGCGGCGCAGCCGGCCAGCGCGTTATCGGGCGTTCCTGCCAGAACTGCCACTCGATGATTCACGGCAGCAACCATCCAGCCGGCGCACGCTTCCAGCGCTGATTTGACGAGGAGATGACAACATGAAACATATCGCGCTCTTCGATCAAGGCGAAATAAATTGCAAAACAAATCCTGACAGGAGGTTTTTCATGAACATACGTCCGCGCCGGAAAATTCTGGCCTGCTGTATCAGTCTCGCATGCGCCGCAATGGTGATGCAACCGGCGCATGCCGACTCTGCCTATGGAGTTGACGCTATCATCGGCAATGCCTTCAATACCGGCTATGCCGGTGGGCAGAGGGATGCCGACGCCACGCCGAGCAAACACACCCCGACCGGCCAGTTATATGGCGTACCCTACGCCAGGGACGAAGCGGTTGCCGGCGCGACCAGCGGCTGGGTTGAAATAGGCATTCTCAGTAGCGGGGCCGACGAAAAGGCAGCCCTGTTTCGTAAATACAAGGATCCCAACGGTGGCTTGTATCTCAACAGTTTCGGCATGACAACCGAAAGCGATAATGCCCGCTTTCTGGACATAACCGGCGGCGGGGTCGGCAATGATGACCAGTTCTACAGCCTGTCCGTGGGGCGTTATAACGACTGGAAAGTCAAGGCGTTCTACAGTGAGACTCCTCATGTCTTCACCAGCACCTACCGCAACCTGTGGAGCGGAACCGGGACAGCCAATCTGACCTTGAACCCTCCGCTGGTGGCGGGGCCAATTGCTCCGGCGACTGCGGCTACTACAGACATTGCCATCGGCAACGCGGCGCTCGCCACGCCCTACTCGGCGTTGAGCATCATCCGCAAAAAAGGCGGAATACGGGCTGACATGAACCTGCAGGATAACTGGAAAGTCTTTGGCAGCTATAGTAATGAAAAACGCGAAGGCGCTCGGCCGTTCGGGCTGGTGATCGGCGGCGGCGGCGGCACCGGCGGCGTCGAGATCCCTGAGACCATCGACTATGATACCCATGACTTCCTGGCGGGCATACAGTATTCCGACGCGCTGAACAGCGCCAACCTGCAAGTCTCGGCATCACTGTTCCGCAACAATGTCGGCACCATGACTGTCGATAATCCGATGTTCCTGGCGGCCGCCAACGGCATCGCCAGTTTTCCGCGCGCGGTTTTCGACCTCTATCCCGATAACGACTATTACAACGTCAAGGGAGAATACGCGCGCGAATTGCCGGACATGATGAAGGGACGCTTCACCGGCGTCGTGTCGATGAGCCAGTCCAAACAGAATGACAATCTCATCCCGTCCACTACTTATGCAGGCGCGACGGTTAACGCCATAGCGGGCGGCGCTTGGGATACCGTTGCGTCCTTGAGCCAACCAACGGCCAATCTTGAGGTCGACATCAAGATGGCTGATTTCGGTCTGAGTCTCAAACCTGTCGATGACCTGGATGTCAAGGGCAAGGTGCGCTATTACGAAACCCAGACCAACAGTAATTACTCGGCTTGCAACCCGCTGACCGGGCAATACGGGCGGCTCACCAACGACGGCAGCGGGGCTCAGATGTTTAACGCTCTTCAGACCAACGGCACTGCCATGACGGCGGGGCAAGCCACCGCGTTGAGCGCTTTCATGGCGGCCAACGGTTGCAATGAAGCGGCTCTGGCAAGTTATCTTCTTGCCAACGGTTTGGTGCCAGCCGCCGGCAACGTCAACATCCGCAGTGCCCCTTATGCGTACAAGCAGATGAACTACACCCTCGGCGCCGACTACCAGCTCAGCAACGCGAACAGCATCAACGCCAACTACGAGCGCGAGACGCTTAATCGAGCGCACCGTGAACGTGCCGAGACCTGGGAAGACAAGATCAAGTTAGGCTACGTTAATCGCGGTCTCGAAAATGGCACGTTGCGGCTGTCTTTCGAGAATGACCGCCTGCGCGGCACCACCTACATTTCTGATCCTTACGACCCGTTCTACAGCGCCTCGCTGGGGTCACCCAACACCGGCAACCTGGCGATGACGAGCTGGATACACGTCAACAGCCTGCACCGGAAGTTCGATTTGGCGGATCGCGATCAGAATATCCTGAATGGGCGTTTCAATTATATGGTCAGGCCTGATCTGGATGCCGGCGTGTCGTTGCAGTTGAAGAATGCCAAGTATCCCGATGCAGTCTTCGGTCTTGACGGTCGCAACGAGCAGAATCAGAACTCGCTCAATTTTGATTTGACTTGGCAGCCGTCGTCGCAAATGACCGTTTCCGGTTTTTATGCCTATCAGGACGGAAGGTCGGAGCAGAATGGCATCCAGCAGAATGCCTGTACCATCGGGACGACCTATAGTTTCTGGAGCGATGGTTCGATCACGGCCCCCAGCGCCACCGTCAGCGCAGCAACCATAGCAGCAGCCAAAGCTGCTGCGGGTGTCATGCTATTGAGTACCAATACCCTTGCCGCCGCAACTGCACTGGCAGATTGCGGCACGGCATCGGCCACCAGCCCGCTTTATACAACCAGCCGCGCTTGGAATGTCGCCCAGAAAAACAAGAGCGATACGCTCGGCTTGGGCTTCAAGTTTGACTTCAGCAGCAAGACGGTACTGGATGTGAATTACACCTACACCAGCAACCGCACTGCCATCGGCTACGCCTATAACTACGCCGCTCTAACCCTGACCAACGTCGCCCCGACGGTCGCGAATTTCTCGGCGGTGCTGACACCGGCGCAGTTGGCGACTTTGGGACTCATCGGCAACGGCTTTAGCGACTTGGTGCTGACCCAGAATGTGGTGGATGTCAGCGTGCTGGTGCCGTTTACCAAGGAGTCGTCCGTGCGGGTCATGGGTCGCTTCGAGGTCGGCAAGATCCAGGATTGGCACTATGACGGTGTGGCGGCAAACCCGACACCGGCCGCCAACCAGCAGACCTACCTGGATACCGGCCCGCAGCACTACCGGACTTACATACTCGGCGTGATGTACCAGTACAAGATGTAAATTCAGCACAGAGAGAATGGGTGGCCAGAACTTGGCCACCCATTTTTTTGGCTGTTATAAACCAGTCTGTCAGGTCGCAAAAAATTGCCGTGAAACTTGCTGAAATTCGTATGTCCCCCATACCGGAACCATTTTTCAACTCGCCCCATTTTAAGGAATCATGATGAAAACCATTTTCACTCTGTTGCTGGTTGCAATTACCGGTACTGCCGTTGCGGCATCTTCGCAGGATTCCGATACCGCCAAACCGGCTGCCGCCGCATCGCCGCATGCTGCCGCGCCGGCTGGCAAGACGGATGTCGCCATGCCGCCCGGTCATCCCACCGCTATTCCTGCCGATACCAAGCTCGTCAATAGCGGCAAGGTGCTGGAAGTGATCGATTCGCCCATGTACACCTACCTGCAAGTCACCAGCGACAAGGGACCGCTGTGGCTTGCGGTCTTCAAGACAGATATCATCAAGGGGGCGACCGTCAGGTATTCCAGCGGTGTCGCGATGCCAAAGTTTTACAGCAAATCGCTGGATCGCACCTTTGATACGATCATTTTTGTAGACAGCATTGCGCCGAAAAAGAAATACAAAGAGTAGCCTGGCAGGTGTTACGTTATCGAATGAAAGAAGATATAACGATCCGTCACACCGGCGAAAACGTAGCGAAGCGGAGCTTCGAGGAACGGCCAAGCCGGGTCCAGTTGAGTAAGCCCGGATTAATGGAATATTCAAGCCATCACGAACGGCATTAAAGATCAATTGAACTGCCGGGTTTAGGCCGAATGGGCGCGTATCGTATATAATCCCACGCTGTTCAATTTCAGGTTTTCCCTTCATGCTGGAAGTCAGCAATCTTGCGTGCAGTCGCGGCGATCATCGTTTGTTTTCAGGATTAAGCTTTGCGCTGCATCCTGGGCAAATCATGCAGGTGCAGGGCGAGAACGGCAGCGGCAAAACCAGCCTGTTGCGTACCTTGTGCGGCTTCCTGATGCCGGACGAGGGTGATATTGCGTGGCGCGGCGAGCGTATTCGCGATCTGGATGAGGCGTATTACGCCGAGATGCTGTATCTCGGGCATTTGAATGCGATCAAGGATGAATTGAGCGCATTGGAAAACCTGCGCATTTCGGCAGGGCTTTCGGGCGTGGAGCTGGATGAAAGGGAGGCGATGGCCGCATTGCGACGCATCGGGTTGCGCGGCCGCGAAAGGCTGCCGACCAAGGTGCTTTCCCAAGGGCAGCGCCGCCGTGTGGCCTTGGCGCGCCTGCTGGTCAGCGCCGCCAGATTGTGGGTGCTGGATGAACCATTGACGGCGCTGGATGTCGGAGCGGTGGCTTTGATCCAGGAATTGATTGCGGAGCATCTGGCGCGGCAGGGGATGGTGATTTTCACCACGCACCAGCCGCTGCAGGTGGCGGGGGTGGAAATGCGCAGTTTGTCCCTGTCGTGAGAAGCACCGCGCCATGAAAAAATCCACCCTGTTCGGTTTGCTGGTGCTGGTGATACGGCGCGATTTGCTGCTGGCGATGCGCCGCCGCGCCGATGTGCTGACCACGCTGATTTTTTTCGTGATGGTGGTCAGCCTGTTTCCGCTGGGGGTCGGGCCGGAGATGGACATGTTGCGCAAGATGTCGGCCGGTGTGTTGTGGGTGGCGGCATTGCTGTCCTCGATGCTGTCGCTGGGACGTTTGTTCTCGGCCGATTACCTGGATGGCACGCTGGAACAGATGATGCTGGCGCCGCAATCGTTATCCATGCTGGTGCTGGGCAAGATCGCCGCGCACTGGATGGTGTCCGGCCTGCCGCTGGTGCTGATGGCGCCGGTGCTGGGAGTGCAATTCGACATGCCGGCGCAGGCGCTTGGCGTGCTGATTATCGGATTGCTGCTGGGAACGCCGGTATTGAGCATGATCGGCGCGATCGGCGCGGCGTTGACATTGGGCTTGCGCGGCGGCGGAGTGTTGTTGTCGCTGCTGGTGTTGCCCTTGTGCATTCCGGTGCTGATTTTTGGCACGGGAGCAGTTGAGGCGGTTTCGACCGGGTTGAGCGCGGTATCCCATTTATCCTTGCTGGGCGCGTTGTTGATGTTGGCGCTGGTGTTCACCCCGTGGGTGACGGCACAGGCGTTACGTATTTCGATGGAGTAGTGGAAGCTGCAACTATGTATGGTGCATGGAATGCGCCCTACGATATTTAATTTTGTGATTTTGAAATGGAACAATAAATTGGCAATAAACTGGTTCAAATATTCCGCACCCACCAATTTTTACGGCCTGGCTGGCAAAATGATCCCCTGGTTCGCGGTTTCCGCCGCGATTCTGTGTGCTATCGGCCTGTATATCGGCTTTGCGGTCGCGCCAGCCGATTATCAGCAGGGCGAGTTCTACCGCATCATATTCATTCATGTGCCGGCCTCCATCCTGTCCATGTTCCTTTATCTGATCCTGGCCGGTTATGCCGCGCTGGGGCTGATTTTCAACACCAGGTTGTCGGCCATGATGGCCAGCGCGATTGCGCCCACCGGCGCCTTGTTCGCCTTCATCTCGCTGTGGACTGGCGCGTTGTGGGGCAAACCGATGTGGGGGGCGTGGTGGGTCTGGGATGCGCGCCTGACTTCCGAGCTCATCCTGCTGTTCCTGTATCTGGGCTTCATCGCGTTGCACGCCTCGATCGACGACCCGCGCCGCGCCGACCGCGCCAGCGCATTGCTGGCCATCGTCGGTTCGGTGAACGTGCCGATCATCTATTTTTCGGTGCAGTGGTGGAACACTTTGCATCAGGGCTCGACCATCAAGTTCAGCGGCACCTCGATGCATGTCGCGATGCAGCAGGCGATGTTCATCACCTTGGCGGCTTGCTGGCTGTACGCGATTGCGGTGGTGCTGGCGCGCGTGCGCAGCATCATCCTGGAGCGCGAGCGCAACACGACCTGGATTTCTGAATTACCGGAGGTGAAGGGATGAACCTGTATTTTTTACACCCTGTGGCTTCAACGGGCCATGCCGCTTCTGTAGGTGCGAATTCATTCGCATGTAACGCGTTGGGCGTGCGAATGAATTCGCACCTGCCAACCTATTAACCGGGGAGTTCGGAATGAGCAGTCTGGATATCTGGATGCGGGAAAACCCGCTCGCCTATGTTTGGCTGGGTTCGTACGCCGTCGCCTTTCTCATTTTTGCGATCGAAATCGCCATGGTCAGGCACAAGCGAAAAATTACCTTGCGTCAAGTGCGCATGATGCGTGACGCCGAAAGTGGGGAGTGACATGAAACCACGCCAGAAAAGAGCCATGTTTATCGTTGCTGCCGTTGCCGGATTGGCCGCGGCGGTCGGTCTGGTATTGAATGCGCTGGAAAATAACGTCAGCCTGTATTTCACTCCGACCCAGGTGTTTAACAATGAAGCGCCGCACGGGCGCAGTTTCCGCATCGGCGGAGTAGTCGAGGAAGGCAGCGTGAAGCGCGAAACGGACGGCCTGACGGTCAATTTCGTGATTACCGACATGCACAAGAGCATTCCGGTCGTTTACAAGGGCATCCTGCCGGACCTGTTTACCGAAGGCAAGGGCGTGGTGGCGCAGGGCAGGGTAGAGGCCGATGGCGTGATGCGTGCCGATGAAGTGCTCGCCAAGCACGACGAAAACTACATGGCGCCGGAAGCCGCCGACGCGCTGAAAAAAGCCGAGGCCGCGAATGCTGCAGCGGCTAAGGAAACGCCGATTAAATAAATCGTTGTTATCGTCCCCACGCTACGCGGGAGCGATGATGATGCCGGATGGCCGGAGCTAAATGTAGGTCGGGCTCTGCCCGACATGGTGGGCAGAGCCCACCCTACAATAACGAATAATTATTTGAAAGTTATCAGTATGATTCCAGAAATTGGTCATTTCGCGTTAATCATTGCGCTGTTTCTGGCGCTTTGCCTGGGGGTGCTGCCGATTATCGGCGCCGCGCGGGATAACGCAGTATTGTCGGGTACCGCTCGCCCGCTGGCGTATGGTCAGTTCGTGTTGCTTGCCGTCGCGTTCCTGTGCCTGACCTACGCCTTTGTGGTTGATGATTTTTCCGTGCTGTATGTGGCGCAGCATTCCAATTCCCAGCTTCCTGTCATCTACAAGATGTCAGCCGTGTGGGGCGGGCACGAGGGCTCGCTGCTGTTGTGGGCGTTCCTGCTGGGAGCATGGATACTGGCTGTAGCCATGTTCAGCAGGCATCTGCCAGGGGAGATGGTGGCGCGCGTGCTGGGGGTGATGGGGCTGGTCTCGGTCGGCTTTTTGTTGTTCATGCTGCTGACCTCGAATCCGTTTGATCGCCTGTTGCCGGCCGCTGCCGATGGGCGCGACCTGAACCCGCTGCTGCAGGACCCCGGCTTGGTGATCCACCCGCCGATGTTGTACATGGGCTATGTCGGATTTTCGGTGGCCTTTGCCTTCGCCATTGCCGCCCTGCTGGGCGGAAGAATGGATGCCACCTGGGCGCGCTGGTCGCGCCCGTGGACAACGGTGGCGTGGGTATTCATGACCGCCGGCATCTCGATCGGCAGTTGGTGGGCTTACTACGAACTGGGTTGGGGTGGCTGGTGGTTCTGGGATCCTGTGGAAAACGCCTCGTTCATGCCGTGGTTGATCGGCACCGCGCTGATCCACTCGCTGGCGGTGACGGAAAAGCGCGGCGCATTCAAGAGCTGGACGGTATTGCTGGCGATTGCGGCATTCTCGTTGAGCCTGCTGGGCACATTCCTGGTGCGCTCCGGCGTGTTGACCTCGGTACATTCGTTCGCGGCCGATCCCAAGCGCGGGATATTCATTCTCTCTTTTCTGGTGATCGTGATTGGCGCATCGCTGCTGCTGTTCGCCTGGCGTGCGCCGAAGATCGGCTTAGGCGGCAAGTTCGACCTGCTGTCGCGCGAAGCGCTGTTGCTGTCGAACAATGTGCTGCTATCTGTTGCCACTGCATCGGTGTTTATCGGCACGCTCTATCCGCTGTTCATGGACGCGCTCGGCTTCGGCAAACTGTCGGTTGGCCCACCCTATTTCGAGGCAGTGTTCGTTCCATTGATCGTGCCAATGGTGCTGATGATGGGGCTGGGACCGCTGGCGCGCTGGAAGAAATTCTCCGCGCCGGAACTGGCGAAACGCGTGCGCTGGGCATTTGCCAGCGCAGTGTTGATCGCGTTGCTGCTGCCGCTGACGATGGGGCAATGGACTGCCATGATCGCGTTGGGCTTGTTGCTGGCGTTCTGGATTATCACTTCGATGATATTGAGTTTACATGAACGGCTGGGTGGGCATGGTAATTTCATGCAGCGCGCGCGCGGCCAGTCGTTGAGCTACTACGGCATGCAACTGGCGCATCTGGGCGTGGCGATATTCATCATCGGTGTAACGCTGGTGAGCGGTTATGAGACCGAGCGCGATGTGCGCATGGATGTTGGCGATACCTTGCAGGCGGGCGGCTACGAATTCCGTTTTAATGGCGCCACGGACGTGGAAGGCCCCAATTATGTGGCGGCCAGGGGGCGTGTGTCGGTCAGCCAAGACGGCAAGCTGGTTACCGAACTATTCCCGGAAAAGCGCCAATACAACGCGTCCGGCATGCCGATGACCGAAGCGGCGATCAGCCCCGGTCTGCTGGGTGATTTGTATGTGTCGCTGGGCGAGCCGATACCGGACAGCGCCGGCGCATGGGCGGTACGTGTCTATATCAAGCCGTTTGTGGACTGGATCTGGGCCGGAACCTTGTTGATGGGGCTGGGCGGCGTGCTGGCGGTCAGCGACCGCCGTTATCGCATGCGCCGCAAGACCAAATTGACCATGTTGGCGGCAGAGGGCAAATAATCATGGCACGCTTCATACTCCCGTTTGTCATTTTCATGATCTTGGCAATTTTCCTGTTTGTCGGGCTGGGGCTCAACCCGCACGAGGTGCCATCGCCGCTGGTCGGCAAGCCCGCCCCCGCGTTCTCGCTGCCGCAATTGCACGAGCCGGACAAGCAATTCTCACTGCAGGACATGAAAGGCAAGGTGTGGCTGTTCAACGTGTGGGCATCGTGGTGTACGGCTTGCGAGCAGGAGCATCCGCTGTTCATGGAGCTGTCGCGCCGGAATCTTGTGCCGCTTTACGGAATGGACTACAAGGACAAGCGGGAAGACGGCATGGCGTGGCTGCAGCAGCATGGCAATCCATACACCCTGGTTGTGTCCGATGCAGAGGGCCGCGTGGGCATTGATTATGGCGTGTACGGCGTGCCGGAGACTTACCTGATTGATAAACAGGGCGTCATCCGGTACAAACATATCGGCGCGGTGACGGAACGTGATCTGAGTGAAAAGATTCTTCCCCTGGTAAAGGAGTTGCAGGCGAAATGAGATACCTGTTGATAGCGTTATTGTGCCTGCTGCCGGTTTTTGCCCATGCCGGCGAGGCAACCGACATGGCTGCCGATCCGGTGCTGGAAAAGCGCATGATCGGACTGGCTGAAAATTTGCGCTGTCTGGTTTGCCAGAACGAATCGCTGGCCAGTTCGCATTCCGGTCTGGCCGAAGACCTGCGCCGCGAAGTGCGCGAGCAAATGCAGAAGGGTTTGAGCGACCAGGAAATTATCGACTATCTGGTTTCCCGTTACGGCGATTTTGTGCTGTTTGACCCGCCGGTGAAAAAAACCACGCTGGTGCTCTGGTATGGACCATTCGTCCTGTTGCTGGTGGGTGTTGGCGTGTTGATCTATCAATTGCGCAAGCGAAAAAGTCTGATCGCGGAGACCGAATTGTCCGCCGAAGAAACGCAGCGCGCCGCTGAATTATTGAACGAGACGGCAGAGTTGCCCAATCAACCGAAGGATTCGCAAGCATGACCTTATTCTGGATAGTTTGCGCCGTGCTGCTGCTGGTGGCGCTGCCGTTCGTGGTGTTGCCGCTGTGGCGCGGCGCAGGCAAGGACAATACCGATAGCAGTGATAACGAAGTTCTGCGCGATGCGGCGAACCTGGAAATTCTGCGCGACCAGTCGGCAGAACTTGAAGCGGACTTGCGTAACGGCCTGTTGACCCAGGATGCTTATGAACAAGGCAAGCGCGAATTACAGGCACGCCTGCTGGAAGAGGTAAAAAATATCGAGCCGTCCGCCAGGAAACCACGCCACCCCGCCAAGACGCTGGCGGTCGTGCTGGCCGTGTTGTTGCCATTGTTCAGCGTGTCGCTCTACCTTGTGATAGGCAATACCAAAGCGCTATTGCCGCAGGAGAATCCCGGTTTGGCCGAGGGTTTCGGGGTTATCAATTCCGAGGCCAAACTGCAGGAGCTGGAAAAGAAATTGGAACAGCAGCCGGAAAACCCGGATGGCTGGTTCCTGCTGGCGAGTTCTTATAGCAAGATGGGGCGCTTTGCTGACGCGGTGCGCGCGTATGAGCAACTGGTTAAACTCGTACCCGATGCGGCCCAGGTATGGGCAAGCTATGCCGATGTCTATGCGATGAATAATAATCAGTCGCTGCTGGGCGAGCCGACCAAATTTCTTGACAAGGCGCTGGAACTGGATGACAACAACCTGCTGGCGCTGGCCTTGTCCGGTTCGGCGGCGATGGAGCGCGGCGATTATGTTGCGGCGATTACGCACTGGACAAAACTGGTCGACTTGTTGCCGCCGGATAATGCGGAATTGCAGGTGATACGGAATGGCATCGGGCAGGCGCGCGAATTCCTCGCACAGCAACCGGGCGGCAAGGAGAGGCTGGCGCAATTTCCGGCTGGTAACGTTCCCAAAGAAGCGGCTACTGATTCGGCAGGGGCGGTCGGCAGCGAGAATCCTATTAAACCCTGAACTGATCCGGCAAAGCTGCGCCAACTTTTGATTGATTCAATCGTACAATGACTGCCTGCGGTTTCCGCGTTGGATGCCGTTCAAGTCGAGTGAAATAGACTTCCTCATGCGTCCGGATTTGTCTCTCCGGCTGCGTCATTCTTAATCTAATTCCATTTGCCTGCGAGGTTTGATACAATGCGCCGCGTTTTGTAGATGGGCTTCGAGCCCGTTTTTTATTTGTGGGCAGCAATTATGGATGTGTTGAAGCTGGTTGAGACGACGGTGAGTGGCCTGGGCTATGAGTTGGTGGATTTCGAACGCTCGGGGCGCGGCCTGTTGCGTGTGTTCATTGACAAGCCGGATGGCATTTTAGTGGATGATTGCCAGGCAGTCAGCAATCAGTTGACGCGTTTGTTTCTTGTCGAGAACGTGGATTATGACCGTCTCGAAGTTTCGTCGCCGGGACTGGACAGGCTGCTGAAAAAAGAAGCGGATTTTGTGCGCTTCGCCGGGCAGAAAGCGCAGCTCAAGCTGCGCATGCCGTTGGCGGGACGTAAGAATTTCGTCGGGGTGATAGGCGAAATAAATGATGGTGTATTGCAGTTGGATGTAGATGGCAGCCCGGTAGCAATCGAACTGTCGAATTTGGATAAGGCGCGTTTAGTGCCGATTTTGTAGGGTGCGTTCCACGCACCATGATTACACATGCAGGTAATTAGCTGGAGAATGGTATGAGTCGTGAAATTTTATTGCTGGTGGATGCGCTATCGCGTGAGAAAAGCGTAGATAAGGAAATCGTGTTCGAATCATTGGAATCGGCGCTGGCCTCCGCGACCAGAAAACGCTTTCCGGATGAGGCGGATGTACGTGTTTCAATAGATCGCAATACCGGCGAATACGAGTCCTTCCGCCGCTGGGAAGTCATGGACGACGAAACCTTTGAAACCCCGGATATGCATATCAAGCTGGAGGAGGCACAGAAGCGCAATCCAGATATCCAGCTTGGCGAGTTTATCGAAGAACCGCTGGAGTCCATCGATTTTGGCCGCATCGGTGCGCAGGCCGCAAAGCAGGTGATCTTCCAGAAGATCCGGGATGCCGAACGTGAACAGGTATTGAGTGATTTCCTGGAGCGCAAGGAGCATCTGGTTTCGGGCACGGTGAAGCGGTTGGAGCGCGGTAGCGCGATTATTGAATTCGGCAAGATCGAAGCATTGTTGCCGCGCGACCAGATGATCCCCAAGGAAAATATGCGCATCGGAGATCGCGTCAAGGCGCATCTTTTGCGCGTGGATCGCAGTGCGCGCGGCCCGCAGGTGATCCTGTCGCGCACCTCCAATGAACTGCTGGTGAAGTTGTTCGAACTGGAAGTTCCTGAAATCGAGGAGAGGCTGCTGGAAATCGTCAGCGCGGCACGCGACCCAGGTTCACGTGCCAAGATCGCCGTGCTGTCGCATGACCCGCGCATCGATCCTATCGGTACCTGTGTCGGAATGCGCGGTTCGCGCGTGCAGGGCGTGACCAACGAACTCGCCGGTGAGCGTGTGGATATTATTCTCTGGTCGGAAGACCCCGCTACTTATGTCATCAACGCGCTGGCTCCTGCCGAGGTAAGCAGTATCGTGGTGGATGAAGAGAAGCACAGTATGGACGTGGTGGTCGAAGAGGAAAATCTGGCACAGGCGATCGGGCGTGGTGGTCAGAATGTACGTCTGGCCAGTGAACTGACGGGCTGGGAACTCAATATCATGACGGTTGAGCTGTCCAACGAGAAGCATGCCGAAGAGTTTGCCGAAACACGCCTGATGTTCATGGAGAAGCTGGATGTGGACGAGGAAGTCGCCGATATTCTGGTGCATGAAGGTTTCAATACCCTGGAAGAGGTGGCCTATGTGCCGCTCGAAGAAATGCTTGAAATAGAGTCATTTGACGAGGCAACGGTAAATGAATTGCGCAGCCGTGCGCGCAATGCGCTGTTGACTGCAGCGATTGCCAGCGAAGAGAAGGTAGAGCACGGCATTGAAGATTTGCTCAAGCTGGAAGGCATGGATGAGCAAACCGCACGCACACTGGCGGCCAAGGGTGTAACAACGCAAGAGCAACTGGCGGATCTGGATGCGGATGAACTGGTAGAGCTCTCCGGCATGGATAGCGAACGCGCCAATACATTGATCATGGCGGCACGCGCACCCTGGTTTGCTTAAGCGGGCAGCATCTAAAGGACGGTAATGGGAAAATTGAACGTAGCGCAATTTGCAACTGAACTGGGATTGCCAGTCGCCTTGCTGCTTGAGCAATTGAAGGCGGCCGGGGTTAGTAAAGGCCAGGAATCAGATCCGATTTCCGAAAAGGACAAGGCACAATTATTGGAGCATTTGCGCCAGGCACATGGTGCTGAAAAACCTGCCAAAAAAATTACGCTGACACGCCGTGAAACCACTGAAATCAAAAAGGCAGACAGCTCGGGGCGGGCGCGCACCATTCAAGTGGAGGTGCGTAAACGCCGTGTCGTAGCACCTGTTTCAGCGCCGGATGTCTCCGCACAGCCTGCTGAACCCGTTTTATCCAAGGGTGAGGCGGTCAAGGTCATCGATGAGCAGGAACTGGCGGCGCGCGAACAGGAAGCGCGGCTGCAAGCAGAGCTGGCGGCACGCCAGGCAGCCGAAGTACAAGCCAAGCAAGAACGCGGCAAGCGCAAGACAACCCAAAAAGCGGTTGAGGCGGAACCGCAACCGCAACCTGTCGCACTGGCAGCAAAGGAAGAAGCCGCACCTGTCGCGGCTGCCCCGGTAGTTAATTTGGCTGAAGGCACGTTACATAAGCCGGCTCCCAAGCCTGGTGACAAGGTGGTCAAGCCAAGCAAAAAAGCCAAAACCGAAGTCAAGAATAGCCCATGGGATGAAAAGGGGCACAAGAAACGCACCCCGGTCAGGGCCGGCGAAAAGACCGGCGTCTGGGCGACCCCGATACGTGCGCCACGTCATGACAAGCACAGCAAACACGCCGCCGAGCCGGAACATGCCTTTTCCTTGCCAACCGAGCCAATGGTGCATGAAGTATCTGTTCCGGAAACGATTACCGTCGCCGAACTGGCGCAAAAGATGAATGTCAAGGCAACCGAAATCATCAAGGTATTGATGAAGATGGGCTCGATGGTGACGATCAACCAGGTACTCGACCAGGAAACTGCGATGATCGTCGTGGAGGAAATGGGGCATATCGCCAAGGCCGCAAAACTGGACGACCCTGATGCTTATTTGATGGATACCGAAGAGCATCATGATGCGGTACTGGAGCCGCGCGCCCCGGTCGTTACCGTGATGGGGCACGTCGATCATGGCAAGACCTCGCTGCTCGACTATATCCGGCGTACCCGCGTGGCCTCCGGCGAAGCGGGGGGCATTACCCAGCACATCGGTGCGTACCACGTGGATACTCCGCGCGGCATGATTACTTTCCTCGATACGCCAGGCCATGAGGCATTTACTGCCATGCGCGCGCGCGGCGCCAAAGCGACCGATATCGTGATTCTGGTGGTGGCTGCCGATGACGGCGTGATGCCGCAAACCAAGGAAGCCATCGCTCATGCCAGGGCCGCCAACGTGCCGCTGGTGGTGGCGATGACCAAGGTTGACAAGCCCGAGGCGAATATCGAGCGTGTCAAGCAGGAGTTGGTTGCCGAAGGCGTGGTGCCGGAAGACTGGGGCGGTGACTCGATGTTCGTCGAGGTTTCCTCCAAATCCGGGCAGGGGATTGATCAATTGCTCGAAGGCGTATTGTTGCAAGCCGAAGTGCTGGAGTTGAAGGCGCCGCGTACAACGCATGCCAAGGGATTGGTCATTGAGGCGCGCCTGGACAAGGGCAAGGGGCCTGTGGCTACCGTGCTGGTGCAGTCAGGCACCATGAAACGCGGCGATGCCGTGCTGGTTGGTTCTGTGTTTGGACGGGTGCGTGCCATGCTGGATGAGAGCGGCAAGACGGTGAGCGAGGCGGGGCCGTCAATTCCAGTCGAGATTCAAGGCTTGTCCGAAGTTCCGGTTGCCGGGGAGGGATTGCTGGTGTTGGCGGATGAAAAACGCGCCCGTGAAATTGCGCTATTCCGCCAAGGCAAGTATCGCGGTGTGAAGCTCGCCAAACAGCAGGCTGCCAAGCTGGAAAACATGTTCGAACAAATGGCGGAAGGCGAAGTGCGCACCTTGTCGCTGATCGTGAAATCCGACGTGCAAGGCTCAGCCGAGGCAATCGCGCAATCGCTGCAAAAACTTTCCACCAATGAAGTCAAGGTCAATCTGATCCACGGCGGCGTGGGTGCGATTACCGAATCGGATATCAATCTGGCGCTGGCTTCCAAAGCGATCGTGATTGGCTTCAATACGCGCGCCGATGCGGCTGCACGCAAGCTGGCCGAATCTTCCGGCGTGGACATTCGTTACTACACCATCATCTACGCGATGGTGGATGAGATCAAGGCCGCCTTGTCCGGCATGCTGGCACCCGAGAAGAAGGAAAGCATCCTCGGCATGGTCGAGGTGCGCCAGGTATTTACCGTTTCCAAGGTGGGCACCATTGCGGGTTGTTATGTGCTGGAAGGCATGGTGAAACGCGGCGCGAAAGTGCGTGTGCTGCGCGACAATGTGGTGATCCATGATGGCGAACTGGACTCGCTGAAACGCTTCAAGGATGATGTGAAGGAAGTGAAAGCCAATTTCGAATGCGGCTTGTCGGTGAAAAACTTCAATGATCTGGTGGTAGGTGACAAGCTGGAAGTATATGAAATCGTTGAGGTTGCGCGCGCACTGTAATGGCAAATTTTGCAAGAACGGATCGGATCGCCCAGCAAATCCAGCGTGAATTGGCCGAGCTGATACGCCTCGAAATAAATGACCCGCGTGTGCGTCTGGTGACCATCACCGGCGTTGAAGTGGCTGGCGACTATTCCCATGCCAAGATTTTTTTCACCCGTCTGGATGGCAAGCACGAAGAAGCACTGCAAGGATTGGAGAGCGCCAGCGGCTTTCTGCGCAAGCATCTGGCGCACAGCATTAAATTACGTGTCATGCCGCAACTGCACTTCGTCTACGACGCTTCCGTTGAACGCGGCAGCCATCTGTCGCAACTCATCGATCAGGCGGTGGCCAGCGACAAGCTACGTTCCGATAATTCAACCCCACCCAACCTCCCCCTATCAAGGGATGAGTAGGTGGTATGGCGCGTACTTATCGCCAGTTGGACGGTGTACTGCTATTCGACAAACCCCTCGAATTGAGCTCCAACACTGCGCTGCAAAAAGTCCGCCGCCTGTTTCAGGCCGAAAAGGCCGGGCATACCGGCACGCTTGATCCGCTTGCCACCGGGTTGTTGCCGATTTGCTTCGGCGAAGCCACCAAGTTTTCCTTCGCCTTGCTGGATGCCGACAAAACCTATCGCGCGACCTTGCGCCTGGGGCAGACCACGACTACCGGCGATGCGGAAGGCGAAATCGTCACCGAACACCCGGTCGCAATCGGGCAGCCCGATGTTGATGCCGTGCTGGCGAGATTTCGCGGCAGCATCCAGCAACTCCCGCCGATGCACAGCGCGCTCAAACATCAGGGCAAGCCGCTTTACGAATATATCCGCAAAGGCGAGACCGTCGAGCGTGAATTGCGTGACGTGGTGATTCACGAACTGGTGCTGGATCGTTTTGCCGCAAATGAAATGGACATTACCGTACGTTGCAGCAAGGGCACTTACATACGCACCCTGGCCGAAGATATCGGCAAGGCGCTGGGTTGTGGTGCGCATCTGATTGCCTTGCGCCGTACCGCCATTGCCCATTTCGATTTGCAAAGCGGCTATAACCTGCAGCAACTGGAGGCGATGAGCGCTGCGGAACGCGAAGCTTGTATGCTGCCGCTGGAAAGCCTGATGCCGGAAATGCCCCAACTGCACCTGGATGCCATACAAATCAAACGATTGGCGCAAGGTCAGCGATTGGCGCTGGATACCGGGCTGCCGGCTGGCAAGGTTAGTCTGTACGGCCCGCAGGGTTTTATCGGAGTGGGGTTGCTGCAAGGACGCCGCCTCGCACCGGACCGGCTGTTGTCCGGCGTGGCAAAACAGGCCGCCAAGGTTGATTTGGCGGAAAATTTTGGGGTTGAGCAATAGTGCCATTCAAGGGTAGAATGCGGCACTTTTTTTAGGAGAGCAAAACCAATGGCAATTACCGCCGCGCAAAAAGCGCAAATCGTTACCGACTTCCAACGGGTCAAGAGCGACACGGGTTCCCCAGAAGTGCAAGTGGCACTGATCACCGCGCGCATTTCTTACCTGACAGATCATTTCAAGACCAATACCAAGGATCATCATTCCCGCCGCGGCCTGCTGCGCCTGGTCAGCCGCCGCCGCAAGCTGCTCGACTACCTGAAGAGCAAGGATGACGCTGCCTATCGTGCGCTGATCCAGCGCTTGGAAATTCGCAAGTAACAATGTATTCAGCGGGTCGCTTATGCGACCCGTGTTGTTTTGTCCGTTCCATTTTAACGTGGCGCGATGCGCGCCATCTCACGCACAGAGGGGTCTATCTTGAGTCACTATAAAAAAACAATCGCGTTCGGCAATCATCAACTTACCCTGGAAACCGGTGAAATCGCACGCCAAGCCAGCGGTGCGGTGATGGTCAGCCTGGACGATACCATGGTGCTGGTTACGGTGGTCGGCAGGAAGGATGCCAAGCCTGACCAGGATTTCTTTCCGCTCACCGTGGATTATGTTGAAAAGACTTACGCCGCAGGCAAGATTCCCGGTGGTTTTTTTAAACGCGAAGGCGCTTTGCGCGAGAAGGAAATCCTGACTTGCCGTTTGATCGATCGTCCGCTGCGCCCGCTGTTTCCGGAAGGTTTCTACAACGAAGTCCAAATCGTTGCGATGGTGGTTTCCTCGGATAGCGAAATCGATGCCGATATTCCCGCCATGATCGGCGCCTCAGCCGCGCTGGCGATTTCCGGCATACCGTTCGATGGCCCGATCGCGGCGGCGCGCGTGGGCTATACCAACGGCCAGTATCTGCTCAACCCGACCGCGACGGAATTGCTGACTTCGCAACTGAATCTGGTGGTCGCCGGCACCGAACGTGCCGTGCAGATGGTGGAATCCGAAGCGCAGCAGTTGTCCGAAGAAGTCATGTTGGGCGCGGTGATGTTCGGCCACGAACAAATGCAAACCGTGATCCAGGCCATCAATGAGATGGCCGATGCGGTTGGCGCACCGGCTTGGGACTGGGCCGCGCCTGCCAAGGATGAAGCTTTGATTGCGCAGATTGCCAGCCTGTCCGAAGTGGAGCTTGGACAGGCCTATGCGATCCGTTCCAAGCAGGCGCGCACCGATGCGGTGAACGCGATTCGCGACAAGGTGATGGCGGCTGTCATCACAGCGGAATCCGCACCCGGCCAGAAGAACCACGTCAACGATTTGTTCAGCGCGCTGGAAGCCAAGATTGTACGCGGGCAAATTCTGAGCGGCGAACCGCGCATTGACGGTCGCAACACCCGCACCGTGCGCCCGATCACCATCCGCAACGGCGTATTGCCGCGCACCCATGGTTCCACGCTGTTCACCCGTGGCGAAACGCAGGCTCTGGTGGTGGCAACACTGGGCAGCATGCGCGACGCGCAAAAAATCGACGCGCTGCAAGGCGAATATATCGACCGCTTCATGCTGAATTACAATTTTCCGCCGTATAGCACCGGTGAAACCGGTCGTATGGGTACGCCCAAGCGCCGCGAAATCGGCCATGGCCGTCTGGCCAAGCGCGCGCTGGCTGCGGTATTGCCCAGCGAAGAGGATTTCGGCTATGCCATTCGCGTGGTATCGGAAATCACCGAATCAAACGGATCCAGCTCAATGGCTTCAGTATGCGGCGGCTGTTTGTCGATGCTGGACGCCGGCGTGCCGCTCAAGGCGCATGTCGCGGGTATCGCCATGGGTCTGATCAAGGAAGGTAATCGTTTCGCGGTGCTGACCGACATCCTCGGCGACGAGGATCACTTGGGTGATATGGATTTCAAGGTGGCCGGCACTGAAACCGGTGTTACCGCCCTGCAAATGGATATCAAGATCAACGGTATCACCCGCGACATCATGCAGGCTGCGCTGACCCAGGCCCGCGAAGGCCGTATGCATATTCTGGGTTTGATGAAGCAGGCCGTGCCGCAGGCGCGTACTGAAGTGTCCGAATTTGCGCCGCGCATGATCAAGATGAAGATCAACCCGGAAAAGATCCGCGATGTGATCGGCAAGGGGGGGGCGGTCATCCGCGCCTTGACCGAAGAAACCGGCACAACCATTGATATCGACGACAGTGGCAACATCACTATCGCCTGCGTCAGTGGCGAAGCGGGCGAGCTGGCCAGGAAACGTATCGAGGATATCGTGGCAGACGTGGAAGTCGGCAAGGTATATGAGGGGCCGGTAGTCAAGTTGCTCGACTTCGGTGCGTTGGTGAATGTATTGCCAGGCAAAGACGGTCTGTTGCACATTTCCCAGATTGCCCACGAGCGCGTTAATGCAGTGTCAGACCACCTGAAGGAAGGCCAGATCGTCAAGGTTAAGGTGCTGGAAGTTGACGACAAGGGACGCATGAAGCTGAGCATGAAGGTGTTATTGCCAGTGCCGGAGGTAGCTCCGGCTCCATCCGTCACCACCGAGTAAATCGCCATATTTGAAAATGAAAGTCCTCTACTCGCCCGACAAGGGGAAGTAGTTAAACCAAAATAACCATTAGGCTGTCATTCCGCCGAATAACCAGCAACTTGGTTGCCCTGGATCCTTCGACTTTGCTCAGGAGAGCCTTGTCGAAGGGTCACAAACGGCGCGCAAGATTGTCATTTCAATTGCGTTTTCCCTCACAATACTTTCAACACTGATACGCCTGTATTCGCTTTGGCGAATACTCGCTTGGCTCTACAGAGAAACAACGCGCCGCGATGCTATAATCCGCGCCAGTTCAACTGATTATGACCAGCATGTTCATCACCCGCCGCCTGGAATTCGATGCCGGACACCGCATCCCCAACCACAACAGCCAGTGCAAACATTTGCACGGACATCGCTATGCCATCGAAATTACCCTGTCCGGCGATATCATCACAACAGAAGGGCAGTCCGAACAAGGTATGGTGATGGACTTCTCGGATGTGAAATGCATTGCCAAGGAAAAACTTGTAGATGCATGGGATCACGCCTTTCTGGTGTATCGCGGCGATCGCGCGGTGTGCGACTTTCTCGTCAGCCTGCCGGAGCACAAGACAGTTATTCTCGATGCCGTTCCGACGGCTGAAAATCTCGCACAAATCGCTTTCGACATTCTCGATCCCGCTTATCGGGATACCTATGGCAACCACCTGCGCCTCGAACAAGTGCGCCTCTTTGAGACGCCCAATAACTGGGCGGACTGCGTGCGCAAGTAACATTTTTCCAGTGTTATTCTGGACACACCGCGCGCCTTGGTTCAGAATGCGCGGCCTCGGAGGGCTGGCAGAGCGGTTGAATGCACCAGTCTTGACAACACGCCCGCTTGCGGGCTTGTTGCGGTGCAGACTAACCTTCAGGTTATGTCGAAGCCAAAACTGGCAACAGTGCCAAGCAGTAGAAATTTCTGGAGGGCTGGCAGAGCGGTTGAATGCACCAGTCTTGAAAACTGGCAAGGGTTCGCGCCCTTCGTGAGTTCGAATCTCACGCCCTCCGCCAATAGTTATAGCATTCATGCGGCTTGCAGCGTGACTGTCCCGCATCTTTCTTACCGCTGCTCTTAAGTGTATCCCCCGCCATTCTGAAAAAACTATTCTGGTATTTTCGATAAATCACGGCTTCGATTTACGAAAAAAATGGATTGGCAATCTAACTACCCGAAACCGGTCGTTCACCATGCGCTGCAAATCGACCCGATGCGGAAATTCACTCCTCGATATTTACCGCCACAAAGCTGCCCTACAGAACGCAACCCCCAAGAAGCACTGATGGTTGCAAATTCGAAGAGTAGGCACCTTGGGTCCTTTTGGGCTTCGCCCTTGATGGGAAATCCCCGCAGGCTTGCCGGGCACCAGGCTGCGTTATTTCAGGTCAGCAGGCCTGGCGCGCGTCTTGGCGGCAATGTAATCACCGTGGGAGAGGTGGAGTAGGTCGGCCATCCTGCGCATTAGATGGTTTTCATGTGCGCTGATTTGGCTGTCGGCATAGGCGACCTGCCACATGTATTCGATGATGCGAACCTTTTCGGATAATTCCAGCTCCCGGTTGATGAGAGTCGTAAACTGGTGAAGATCATTGGCGGCCTGTGCCGTCCGGTGCCCCAGTTCGGACAGTTGCGCCACTTCCGCATCCGATAGGTGAAACCGCTCCTTGAGGATGCTCAGTATCGTGGCCAGCTCCTGGTCTGTGCTGTCGGCATCCGACTGCATGACTTCGATCAGCAGCACGGCAGTTGCCATTTGCAGGGTGTGTTCGGGGCGGGTCTCGGCGCTGGCGGGGGCAATGATCGCAGATAGAAAGTCAGTTAGTTTATTCAGCATGGCTAATCGTTTTCCAACAAGGTTTTTGACAACAACAGGGTGCCGCGAAAGCGGCTGGTGATTCTCGCGGCGTGCGCCTCAATAATGCGGCGGCCTTTCGTTCGCAGGCGTTCCCTCATTCCCTGCTTCAGCCTGCGATTGGATCTGTCCTGCGAGCGATTTACAAATCGCTTCAAGGCGGCCCAGCCTTTGTTGCTGCTGATAGACCGTTTTGTTCAGTTCCTCGATCAGGTCTTCCTGGAAGGTGATTTTTGCTTCGATGTTTACTAAACGTTGTTCAATCATGAGGCGGCTCTGAAAGTTCGGCGACTGGCCGGGGGATGGCGGTCATTTTAGAGTGTAGACAGGATCAGGTTGAATTATTTTTTAACCTTTTACTCACGCCGCCCGCGTGAGTTCTGATACCCGCCTAAAACTGCGCCAGGTTGCTCTACCCGATAGAAAAACGCAGTAGCTATTAAAGGTTGATGGTTAACGGGGAACCGTCAATGTTAGCGGATCAAATGGGGAAGCTTCAGCTTCGCATACTTTTTGCAAAATTCGCCACGGATCAAAGCCAGCCTGCAATAATATCACGCCAGAAACTGCACCACCGCCACAGCATCAAATGGCCAGCCAAGCTCTGCGCCATTATCCGTGCGCCGTAAAACAGGGATGCGCACGCCGTATCTTTCAAGCAGGCCGCCGTCATCTGCGATGTCGATATCCTGCGCAACAATCCCCGCATCGCGAAGGATTGCCTGCGCCTCCTCGCACAGATGGCAACACGAGGTGCCATAGAGTTCGAGCGTTGATGGCACGATGGGCGCCCTTCCCTCCCCGTCTAGCGTAGATTGATTATGCGCCAGCCGTTGCGCTCGGCATAGTCGCGCAGCGTTTCATCGGGGTTCGCCGCGACCGGGTGCTTCACTTTGCACAGCAGCGGCAGGTCGTTCAGCGAATCGCTGTAGAACGTGCTGTCGGCAAAACTCTCCAGCTTCCAGCCGCGCGCGGCCAGCCAGTTTTCCAGGCGGATGATCTTGCCTTCGCGGAAGCACGGCACATCCGCCACGCGTCCGGTGAACTCGCCGTCCCTGTGCTCGGGCTCGGTGGCGATCAGGTGTTCGACACCGAATTCGCGGGCGATCGGCGCGGTGACGAAACTGTTGGTGGCAGTGATGATGACGCACACATCGCCCGCCGCGCGGTGGCGATTAACCAGTTCGCGTGCCGGTTGGGTGATCATCGGCAGCACGTTCTCGCGCATGAATTGCAGATGCCACACGTCCAGCGTCTTGCGGGAATGACGCGACAGCGGCTTTAATTGAAAATCCAGAAACTCGTGTATGTCTAAAGTCCCGGCCTTGTACTGCTCGTAGAAGGCGAGGTTCCTCACCTCGAACAGTTCGCGGTCGAGCACACCGATGCGGATCAGAAATTGCGACCACTCAAAATCGCTGTCGCCGTTGAGCAGAGTGTTGTCCAGATCGAATAAGACTAAATTCACTTCAACTCCAGTTCATGTTGCAAAACTTCTTTGAGCAGCGGCACCGATGGCGCGCGGTGCAGGCGCAGCGAATGCTCGTCCAGTGCGTCCAGTGCCGCCATCAGGTTAGGCAGGTCGCGGCGCCCGTGGCGCAATAAATATTGCATGACTTCCGGCGGCAGCGCGAAGCCGCGCG
>Ga0209211_10003138_pt1 | contig 27322 bp, 20 predicted proteins | sample RifGroA2_FD_183992 | JGI IMG/M metagenome (GOLD analysis project Ga0209211, IMG submission 183992) | Groundwater microbial communities from Rifle, Colorado, USA - Groundwater A2 (SPAdes) (version 2) | ecosystem: Environmental > Aquatic > Deep subsurface > Groundwater | place: Rifle, Colorado...
GGGGGGAGCCGATACCGGACAGCAAGGGAGCATGGGCGGTGCGTGTCTATATCAAGCCGTTTGTGGACTGGATATGGGCAGGGTGCTTGTTGATGGCTATAGGCGGTGTGCTGGCGATCAGCGACCGCCGTTACCGCCTGCACAAGAAGGCTGGAAATCGGGAACCGGCGAGCAAAGGCGGCGCGGGCAACAAATTGGCGACAGAGGGTAAATAATCATGATGCGTTTCATACTTCCGTTGGTGGTTTTTCTGATCGTGGCAGCTTTCATGTATGTCGGGTTGGGGCTGAACCCGCGCGAAGTGCCGTCGCCGCTGGTCGGCAGGGCGGCTCCCACATTTACGCTGCCGCAGTTGCAAGAGCCGTCCAGACAGTTTTCGCCGCAGGACATGAAGGGCAAGGTGTGGCTGTTCAACGTGTGGGCATCGTGGTGCACGGCTTGCGAGAGCGAGCATCCGGTATTCATGCAGCTATCGCGCCAGAACCTCGTGCCGATTTACGGGATGGACTACAAGGACAAGCGTGAAGACGGAGAGGCATGGCTGCGCAAGCATGGCAATCCCTACGCGCTGGTGGTGTCCGATGCCGAAGGACGCGTGGGCATCGATTACGGCGTATACGGCGTACCGGAAACCTATGTGATCGACAAACAAGGCGTTATTCAGCACAAGCACATCGGCGCAGTGACGCCGAAAATCCTGGACGAAAAAATCATCCCGCTGGTCAAGGAACTGCAAGCAAAATGAAATATCTGTCGATATTGCTGATGTGCCTGCTACCGGCCTTTTCTTACGCCGGCCAGGCAAAGGATATGGCTGCCGACCCGGTGCTGGAAAAACGCATGATCGGTCTGGCGGAGAATCTGCGCTGCCTGGTTTGCCAGAACGAATCGCTGGCCAGCTCGCATGCCGATCTCGCCGAAGACTTGCGCCGCGAAGTGCGCGAGCAAATGCAGAAGGGTCTGAGCGATCAGCAGATAATCGATTACCTGGTGTCACGCTACGGCGATTTTGTGCTGTATGACCCGCCGGTGAAAAAATCCACGCTGGTTCTCTGGTACAGCCCGTTCGTGCTGTTGCTGCTGGGCGTCGGCGTGCTGATCTACCAGTTACGCAAACGCAAGGGCCTGATTGTTGAAACCGAATTGTCCGATGCGGATGCACAACGCGCCGCTGCCTTATTGAACGAGTCCCCGGAAATACAAAACAAACCGAACGGACACGGCGGCGATATCACAGATGAAAATTATCGCCGCCGTGACCGTTCCCTCTCTCCTACCTCTCCCCCAGAGGGGGAGAGTGGTGATGTGTCGCTTCGCGACGCTCGTGTCAAGGATCCGCAAGCATGACCTTATTCTGGATAACCTGCGCAGTGCTGCTGATCGTGGCGCTGCCGTTTGTGGTGTTGCCCCTGTGGCGCAATTCCGGCAATAACGCCGGGGGCGATAAAGAGGTGCAGCGCGATGCCGCCAACCTGGAGATTTTGCGCGACCAATCGGCAGAACTCGAAGCCGACCTGCGCGACGACCTGTTGACGCAGGATGCCTACGAGCAAGGCAAGCGCGAATTGCAGGCACGTCTGTTGGAGGAGGTTAAAACTTCTGGACAGCCCATCAAGCCGCCGCGCCGTTCTGCCAGGACACTGGCAATCGTGCTGGCGATATTGCTGCCGTTATTCAGCGTGCCGCTCTATCTCACGCTAGGCAATACCAAGGCGCTGTTGCCGCAACAGGATGCAGTTATGGCAGGAGATTTCGGCGTCATCCGCTCCGAAGCCAAGCTGCAGGAGCTGGAAAAGAAACTGGAACAGCAGCCGGAAGACCCGGATGGATGGGTAGTGTTGGCGCGCTCCTATGCCGAGTTGCAGCGTTTTCCCGATGCGGTGCGCGCCTATGGGCAACTGGTCAAACTGGTGCCCGATGAAGCGCAGATATGGGCGAGTTATGCGGACGTTTATGCGATGACCAACAACCAGTCGTTGCTGGGGGAACCGACCAGGTTTCTCAACAAGGCGCTGGAACTGGACGGCAACAACACCATGGCGCTGGCATTGGCCGGTTCTGCGGCGATGGAGCGCGGCGACTATGCTGCGGCCATCGCGCACTGGACGAAGCTGGCCGATTTGTTGCCGCAGGATAATGCCGAATTGCAAATGATCCGCGACGGCATCAAGCAAGCGCGCCAATTCCTTGCGATGCAAAAAGGCGGCAAGGAAAGGTCGACGCAATTGCAAGTCGGGAAAGCTCCCGGGAAAGCGGCGGATAACCCGGCATCGGCAATCTCCGGCAGGGTTTCATTGAGTCCTGCATTGGCCGGTAAGGCCGCGCCGGAAGATACCGTATTCATCTTTGCACGCGATGCGGAAGCCTCAAAAACGCTGCTGGCCGTATTGCGCAAGCAGGTAAAAGACTTGCCCCTGCAATTCACACTCGATGACGGCATGGCGATGCAGCCGCAAGCAAAGCTATCCGGTTTCAACAAGATTGAGGTGGTGGCGCGCATAACCAAATCCGGTAATCCGGTTAGCCAACCCGGCGACCTGCAAGGCTCGACGGGCATCGTTAAACCGGGTACCAAAGGCTTGAATATCGTGATCGATACAGCCATAAAATAACGCGCGACGAGTGTTGGTGCGCTACGCTTCGCCCAATCCGCGATAAAGTTCAGCTTGTCGCATTTCACGGATGCGAATTTGCCATACGGCAGAGCCTTAATCTCGCCCTGCAAAATTGCATGTTGGTCTAAAATCGGTACGATCCGATAACAAGGAGCCTCGCATGTTCTTTCAAGATGAATTGAAACTGCATCTCGACGCGCGCATCGCGGTGGTCAATGTTGTCACCACCGAAGAAGGGCGGGCGCTGAGGGAAATCATGGAGCTGGCGAGCCGCCCTGGCTGGCCAGAGGGCGAGGGGTTGTACACCTGGGATATTGGCGACCAGTTCGTTTGTTTCAGGAAAGCGCGCGAGCCTTTTGACGACAAGCGCGAAGCCACGACCGACACCATCCTGCGCATGATCCGCGATTACAAGGGCAGCGCGACTTTCATCCTCAAGGATTTTCACCAGATATGGGAAGCCAAGCGCGGCGCGTTGCGCAGCCTGCGCAACCTCGCGGCACAACTGCCGGAAACCCAGCCGCGCAAGAACATTATCATCATCACGCCCGAATACTGCCTGCCGCTGGAACTCAAGCATGACGTGCCGGTGCTGGAACTGGCCAAGCCGAATGCCGAAGAAATGGATGCGCTGCTGGAGCGCACCGCCGGTGCGAGCGGCGCGCTCGCGCAAGTCGAACCGGCGCTACGCGTCAAGCTGGTGGTGGCGGCGCTCGGATTGACCAGCACCCAAGCCGAGCGGGTATTTCGCAAGGCCGTGGTGACGGCGAGCCGGGGGCGCGCCGGTGCGCGCCTCGACGAGCGCTGCGCCGACCTGATCACCGAGGAAAAGTGCGCCATCATCCGCGAGAGCGGCGCGCTGGAACTTTATCCCTATGTGGAAAACGCCGACCGCATCGGCGGTTTGGATGAGCTCAAAAGTTGGCTGGAATTGCGCCGCATGGCCTTCTCCGAGGAGGCGCGCAACTACGGCCTGTCGAAGCCGCGCGGCGTTGCGCTGATCGGCATCACCGGCACGGGCAAGAGCCTGACCGCCAAGGTGGCGGCGGGGATGTGGTCGCAGCCGCTGCTGCGCCTCGACATGGGCGCGGTGTTCGGCGGCGTGCTTGGCGCATCGGAAAAAAACATGCGCGAAGCGATGCAGATCGCCGAAGTGATCGCGCCTTGCGTGCTATGGGTGGATGAGATCGAAAAGGCCTTCGCCGGTTCGATCGGCGACAGCGGCACCGCCGCCCGCGTGCTCGCCACCTTCCTGACCTGGATGCAGGAGAAACAGGCCCCGGTATCGGTATTCGCCACGGCCAACAACATCCGGCACTTGCCGCCGGAGTTCCTGCGCAAAGGCCGCTTCGACGAAGTGTTCTTCCTCGATCTGCCCACCTTGCACGAACGCGAAGAGATTCTGGAAGTGTTGCTCAGGCAGAACCGCATCACCGACATCCGCAACAAATTCGATCTGCCGCGCGTTGCACGGGAGACCGAGGGTTTCGTCGGCGCCGAGCTGGAAGCGGTGGTCAACGCCGCCCAATTCCCGGCTTTCATCGACGGCGGGCGCGAGATCGAAACCGCCGACCTGCTCAATGCCGTCAGCACCATGGTGCCGCTCGCCAAATCGCACCGCGAGCATATCGAAGAGCTGCGCAAACTGGTGCTGTTCGGGCAGGCGCGCAACGCCTCGCGCAGCACCAAAGTCGAGGAAGTGAATATCGAAAACCTGCGTGATAATCGCGTGCCGGATGAATCCGGCCCGCGCAAGCCCGAACGCAAGATGGATCTATAGCTTGCCTATTGTTGCCCTAGACGACTTGCCACCAAGGTTAAGCTGGTAGTGCGTTTCAGCAAAACAGTTACCGCTCGCGGTGAGCTTGTCGAACCGCTGGATGACCGCCGATACTGGCCTTCGACAAGCCCGGGCCGAACGGTTTATTTGTAATGGCTTTAGTGGAGCGATCTACTAGGCGGTACCCTGGCCTTTTTCAGGCGCTCGACTGGTGAATTCTATTTTGGAGCGACAATAATCGTGTAGGTGCGTTCCACGCATCAACGATGGCGGTGCGTGGAACGCACCCTGCGACATCGTACTTTTAATTTAGAAATGGAATGAGTTCTGGCGATGATATGGGGCAACTTTTAACTTGCGATGAATGAATCCATTAACCGTTGCGATATTTTCTGCAAAGTCATCGACAACTACGGCGACATCGGTGTGTGCTGGCGGTTGGCGCGACAACTGGCGCATGAGCATGGCCTCGCAGTCAGGTTGTGGGTGGATGATTTGAGCAGTTTGACCAAACTGTGCCATGAGGCGGATGCAGCGCGGGATATCCAGCGTTGCCGGGGTGTGGAAGTGCGGCACTGGACTGTTGATGCATTTCACTCCCAGCCACTCATTTGCAAGCGGGAGATGGTAGCCAACAGGCAGGGGGAGAGGGGCGTAGCTGATCTGGTGATCGAAGCATTTGCCTGCAAGTTGCCGCAAGGCTACATCGAAGCGATGGCGGCGCAAGAGAAAAGTCCGGTGTGGGTGAATCTCGAATATCTGTCCGCCGAAGATTGGGTGTATGGTTGCCACGGCCTGCCTTCGCCGCACCCCAGCCTGCCGCTGATCAGATATTTCTTTTTCCCCGGTTTCACCCGACAGACCGGCGGTTTGCTGCTGGAACGCGGTTTGCTGGCGCGGCGTGATGCGTTCCAGAGAGATGCCGCACAACAGCAGATTTTCTGGCGATCCATCGGCATGGAAATGCCAAGTGTGGAAACATTGAAAATCTCGCTGTTTGGTTATGAAAATGCCGCGTTGACCGGGTTGTTCGATGTTTGGTCAAATAGCACGCAAGCCGTGTTATGCCTGGTGCCGGAAGGGCGTATTCTGCCTCAGGTTGGGCAATATTTCGGTGATGTCGCACCTTGCGCGGGCAGGGTTTACTCACAAGGTAATCTGCAAGTACGCGTGCTGCCCTTCGTCGAGCAGGAGTGTTACGATGAACTTCTTTGGGCATGCGATGTTAATTTCGTTCGCGGTGAAGATTCATGTGTGCGGGCGCAGTGGGCGGCGAAGCCATTCATCTGGCAAATCTACCCGCAGCATGACGCGGTGCACTGGCAAAAGTTACAAGCCTTTCTGAACCTGTACAGCACGCCACTCGGCGCGGTGGCGAGCCAAGCGATGCAAAGTTTATGGCGGGCATGGAACGGCGGCTGTGACACGTTACTGATAGAACCGCTGGCCATTCGACCAGGCGAGCCAACTATTTTCGCCAAGTCGCTGGTTATGACGAAACCGACCGATTGCAGAAGCCGTCGCGAGGCCGCCGCTCAATTGCCGGAAGAGTCGTCGGCAAAGTTGCGAGGCAGTCAGGGAAACGGGGTAGGAAATGCGTGGCTCGCGTTCGATAACGTACGCGAGGAATTGGGTGCGCGCGCCCAAGGGTGGGCGCAGAATTTGGCAACAAACAATCTGGCGTTGAATTTACTGGATTTTTCCCGGGAAGTCGGTAGAATGCGCGCCTTCAAAATTGATGGGCGGTAAACATGAAAACAGCACAGGAACTTCGCGCAGGCAACGTCATTAATGTGAGTGGCGAGCCAATGGTCATTCTGAAGGCCGAATACAGTCGCTCCGGTCGCAACGGTTCGGTGGTCAAGATGAAGATGAAAAATTTGCTGACCGAAGCCGCCAAAGAGACCGTGTATAGCGCCGACGACAAGTTCGACCAGATCATTCTGGATCGCAAGGAATGCAATTACTCCTACTTCGCCGACCCGATGTATGTGTTCATGGATCAGGAATACAACCAGTACGAAATCGAAGCAGAATGCATGGGCGACGCGATCAACTACGTCGAAGACGGCATGCAGTGCGAAGTGGTGTTCTACAATGAAAAGGCAATTTCGGTTGAGTTACCCAACACCATTGTGCGCGAAGTTACTTACACCGAACCGGCGGTACGCGGCGATACTTCCGGCAAAGTGATGAAGCCCGCCAAGATTAATACCGGCTTCGAACTGCCCGTTGCCGCTTTCATCGAGATCGGCGACAAGATCGAAATCGACACACGCACCAACGAATTCAAAAAACGCGCCTGATAGTTGCCAATTGTTCCAGAAAAAAAGGCCAACCATACGGTTGGCCTTTTTTTTGGATCGTGAAACGCTGCCTTGCGTTTGCCGCAAAAAATATGCCGCCAATGGTAAGATATGCCGAAGCCCGACCTACGGCCTATTGATTTATTTGGGTTTAATGGATTATCTGGGATGAATGGGAACACGGCTAACACAGTGGAACCGAGATGACGCGAGACAAAGAAGAATTGACCAAGGCTCAAGCGGAACTGCGCGATTTAACACGCACGGTGTTGGCATTGCGTCAGGAGTTGGAGTCCGCACATGCTGATGTGGGCGACCGGCTACACAAGTCGGCTTTGGCAGCCAATGCCGAGATTGCGCAACTAAAAACTACTGTTGCCGTGTTGCGCGAAGAATTGGAGAAAGCGCGGGGAGAGCGCGAAATGGCGGTGCAAAAAACTATTGCCGCCAGCCATAATGACATTCAGCAATTGAAGGCGACCGTTGTTTCACTACGCGATGCACTCGAACTTGCGCGCTTCGAGAAGGATGGCAGTATCGAGAAGGCGGTGAGCGCGGCGAATGCCGAAATCGCCCAGTTACATGGCACAATCCGAGAATTGCGCGGACAATTCGAAACGCTGCACGCCAAAACCTGAAGCTGTTGATAACCCGAACCGCCGATAACACGAACCGTTGGGAAAAATGGAAAAGCCGACTGCCAAGGCAGCACCCAAAAAAGTGAAACCGCTGTCCGATAACAGTATGCAACAGCGCCGTCGCTTGCGCACGGTCGAGCTGCTGCTCGACATCTCGCACAAGATGGCCGAGTTTGATACGCTCGACGAGGTACTCAACGCGCTGGTGGAGATGACCACTGCCCAGCTTGGCGCCGCGCGCGGCTCGCTGTTTCTTAACGATCCGGCCACCAATGAACTTTATACTCGCGCCGCGCAGGGCAATATGCAGCGCGAGATCCGTATTCTCAACACCAGCGGGGTTGCCGGTTTTGTGTTTACCAGCGGCGAACCGCTGATCATCCATGATGCCTATTCAGATTCGCGCTTCAACCGTTCTGTCGACGAACAGACCGGTTTTGTCACGCAAAACATTCTGTGCGTACCGATCAAGACGTTAAAAGGCGAGATGATCGGCGTCGCGCAGACCCTCAATAAGCGCAAAGGCAAATTTACCCGGCAGGATTTGCACTTGCTCGAAGCGATGACCAGCCAGGGAACGCTCGCGCTGCAAAGCGCGCAGTTCATCGAGCGCATGAAGGTGCGCCACAAGCAGGAAATGGAGTTTATCGACATCGTTTCCGAAGTTACTGCCGACATCAAGCTCAGTTCACTGTTGCAGCGGGTGATGGGGGAGGCGACGCGCATGCTTAACGCCGAACGCTCCACGTTGTTTCTCAACGACGAGAAGGCCAACCAGTTGTGGTCGGAGGTCGGTCAGGGGCTGGAATCGATGCAAATCCGTTTGCCCAATCATCTCGGTATCGCTGGCGCGGTTTTTACTTCGGGCAAATCCATCAACATTCCCTACGCCTATGCCGATCTGCGTTTCAACCCGGCATTCGACAAGAAAACCGGTTTCTTCACGCGCTCGATCCTGTGTGTGCCGATCATCAATAAACACGGCAAGACCATCGGCGTGACCCAGGTGTTGAACCGGCGTGGCGGCCCTTTCACTGTCGACGATGAATCGCGGCTGCGCGCTTTCACCGCGCAAATTTCCATCGCGCTGGAAAACGCCAAGCTGTTTGCCGATGTGCAGGCGATGAAGAACTACAACGATGCGATGCTGGAATCGATGTCGAACGGTCTGATTACGCTCGACGAGAACGAGAGCATCGCCACCTGCAATGCGGCCGGTCTGCGTATCCTCAAGGCAGATGCGCAGGAAGTGCTGCGCAAACCGGTGGCGGAATTTTTTGCGGGCGATAATGCCTGGGTGCTGGAGAAACTCAAGCAGGTGGCCGAAAGCGGGCAGCAGCAGACCTCCATGGATGCCCCGCTGCAAGTGGCGGGCGAGATGCTGTCGGTCAACTTCACCGTGCAGCCGCTGCTCAATGTCGATCACAAGCGTATCGGCTCGATGTTCGTGATCGAAGACATCAGCAGCGAGAAGCGCATCAAGTCCACCATGTCGCGCTACATGGATCCCGGCATCGCCGACCGGATGTTGGCCGCAGGAGCGGAATTGCTGGGTGGGCAGAACGTGGAAGCGACGGTGCTGTTTTCTGACATCCGCGGATTCACCACGCTGACCGAGCAGCTTGGCGCGCAGGGCACGGTGTCGCTGCTCAATGAATATTTCACGCTGATGGTGGACTGCATCCAGCATGAGGAAGGGATGCTCGACAAGTTTATCGGCGATGCCATCATGGCGGCGTTCGGCATTCCCGTTCGCCATGATGACGATGCCGACCGGGCAGTGCGCGCATCTATCGCCATGATGGAAACGCTGAATAAATGGAACCAGCAGCGCCAATCAGAAGGCAAGCTGCCGGTTAATATCGGCATCGGCTTGAATACCGATAACGTGGTTTCCGGCAATATCGGTTCGAACAAGCGTATGGACTTCACCATCATCGGCGATGGCGTGAACCTTGCTGCTCGCCTGGAATCGGCCTGCAAGCAATACGGCGCGAAAATCCTGATAAGCGAATTCACCATGAGCAAGCTGCAAGGCACCTACCGGCACCGGGAAATCGACTTGGTCGTGGTCAAGGGCAAGACACAACCGGTGGCGATCTATGAGATATTGGCTTTCCACACCAGAGAGAGCTTCCCGGGTATGGGCGAGGTGCTGGGGCTGTTCAAGGATGGCTTGGGCGCTTATCGCGCCCGCAAGTGGGATGCCGCGATCAGGGTGTTCGGCGAGTGTCTGGCCATCAACCCCAACGACAAACCCAGCCAGATATACATCGAACGCGCCGAACACCTCAAAGCCAACTCGCCGCCGGATGATTGGGCGGGAGTGTGGGTGATGGAGTCGAAGTGATCCGGCGTTGTGCCGCCATGAAAGATAGTCGCATGGTGCCGTAGCGCATGAAATGAGTGCACGAAATATGCCCAAATAATTTCCGGAGAGCGTTTGCGGAGAATAATGGGTGAGCCTTTAATCCCTTCTCGAATCGTGTTGAAATTTCACTTCTGCAATATGCCAAAGCAGCCATCCAGAAATTCAAGATTGTTTTTAGCAATGACCAAGAGTAGAGTGCCGCCCCATTCCTCCCAAGGGAAGGAAAGGTGGAGTCGAAGTGAGCAGCGCGCAAACAAAACAAAATTTATCCACCCTCATGCTGGGCGCAATCGGCGTGGTGTATGGTGACATCGGTACCAGCCCGCTGTATGCCATGAAGGAAACTTTTGCGGGACATCACCCCTTGCCGGTAACAGAAGCAAACGTGCTTGGCGTGCTCTCCGTGATGTTCTGGACCATCATGCTGTTGGTATCGCTCAAATACGTGGTCATCATCATGCGTGCGGATAATCGCGGTGAAGGCGGTTCACTGGCTCTGCTGGCCTTGGCCAGTGAACTGAACGCAGGGCGCCCAAAAACCAGGTGGCTCATCGCGATACTCGGGGTATTTGCCGCCGCATTATTTTATGGCGACAGCATGATTACCCCAGCCATCTCGGTGCTCTCCGCCGTCGAAGGCTTGAATGTCGTCGCCCCGCAACTCGGCAGCTATGTGATCCCTATCACTGTCATGATACTTACTGCATTGTTCATGGTGCAAAAGCATGGCACAGGTGCGATGGGTATGGCGTTCGGCCCGATCATGGTCTTCTGGTTCGCAATCCTGGGGCTTTTAGGCGCATTGTCCATCGCACAAAGCCCGCATGTGTTGTTTGCGCTCAATCCGCTCTATGCCTATCATTTCCTCACCCTTGACCCTTGGCTGTCTTTCCTCACGCTCGGTTCCGTGGTGCTGGCCGTGACCGGCGGCGAAGCCCTATACACCGACATGGGGCACTTTGGAAAATTCCCGATCCGTCTCACCTGGTTTTCCTTCGTGCTGCCAGCCCTGGTGCTTAACTACTTCGGGCAAGGCGCACTGTTGCTGAATAACCCGCAAGCCATCGAAAACCCTTTCTACTTGCTCGCCCCGGCATGGGCGCTGATACCGATGGTGTTACTTGCCACTGCGGCCACGGTGATCGCTTCACAAGCGGTGATCTCCGGCGCATTTTCGGTAGCTAGCCAATCGGTTCAAATGGGGTTCCTGCCGCGTATGGAAATTCGCCAGACCTCATCTAAAGCGCATGGACAAATCTATGTTCCGTTAACCAACTGGACGCTTTATCTGGCGGTTATTTATCTGGTACTCACCTTTCAAAGCTCCAGCAATCTGGCGGCAGCGTACGGCATCGCCGTCACCGGCACGATGATGATCGACACTATCTTGATCACCTTTGTGCTGGTCGCATGGCGGTGGTCGCCACTGCTGGTCATCCCGCTGATGGGTACATTTTTGTGTGTCGATTTGGCCTACTTCTCAGCCAATGCCATAAAAATTCCGCAAGGAGGCTGGTTCCCTTTAGGCATCGCGGTTATTTCATTTGTTGTGCTCACTACCTGGAAACGTGGTCGAAAATTATTATTCGACGAGATTGGCAGACGATCCGTGCCCATTCAGGTAGTTCTGGATAGCGCAGATAGTGTTAGTCGGATACATGGTACCGCTGTCTTTCTGGCTGCCATTGATGAAGGAGCGCCTTCCGCGCTGTTGCACAATCTCAAACATAATCAGGTGCTGCACGAACGCAATATTCTGCTTACCGTCATCGTCGAAGATAAACCTTACGTCACCAAAGGTAACAGGTTGTTGATTGACGATATGGGCAAGAATTTCTATCGGGTAAGAATTTTCTACGGCTTTATGGAGGCCCCCGATATTCCGGCAGCCTTGGAGTCTTGTGCCTCGCTGGGTTTGAAGTTCGACATGATGACCACCTCGTTTTTTACATCGCGGGCCTTGATTGTTTCGGCTCCCAAGCCCGGTATGATGAAATGGCGTGAGCGATTATTTATTGTGTTATCAAAAAATGCCATGAGCGCCTCGGATTTCTTTAAAATTCCCACAAACCGGGTTATCGAGATGGGCACGCGGATAGAGATATAGTCATGGCATTTGTGGGTCGTTGGCGAATATCTGCTATGTGTCGAAGCGGTAATTCGCATTTGCATTCATGAAATATCAACACGATTTGAGAGGAGGGGCTTGTGCATCATCCCTTTTTTCATTTGGTTTTCACTATTCGGCGCTGGCCGAGATTCAAATTACAAGCCATGATACAATTCGCCCAAGCAGTGAAAGGATGGCAATAAGAGGCCTTGTTGATAATAAATAATTTAATTTAATCATTATGTTGCATATTGATTCGGTTTTTCCTTTCGCATCGGTCGCAAATTCAACTTCAAACCAGGGAAATATAGTATGTCCAGCGTAGAAACCGTGAGCGCGTTAGAACGTCGCCTTAATGCATCCATACCGCAACAAGCCATTCGTAGCGAGGTGTTGGCTCACCTGAAAAAGATCGGGCGCAATGCGAAAATAGCCGGTTTTCGCCCCGGCAAGATACCCACCAAAATTCTCGAGCAACACTATGGTGCGCAAGCGCATCAGGAAGCCTTGGGCGATGCGCTGCAACGCTCGTTTGAAGAAGCTGCGCAACTCAATAATCTGAAGGTGGCGGGAAACCCGAGATTTGAGATCAAGACCAGCGATATGAGCGCCGACCAGATCGAATACAGCGCAACTTTCGAGGTGTACCCGGAAGTGGAGATGGGCGATATTGGCGGCGAGGTGATGGAACGCACGATATTCGAGTTGAGTCAGGCCGATGTGGAAAGCACTATCTTGTCGTTGCGCAAACAACGCGCCACCTATGAGCCGGTGGAGCGTACCGCGCAAGCCGAAGATCAGGTGCGGATAGATTTTTCTGGCAAACTGAACGGTGAAATTTTCCAGGGCGGCGAAGCCGAAGGCCATTCATTCGTACTGGGCGCGGGACGCATGCTGCCTGAGTTTGAAGCGGCAATCACCGGCATGAAGGCGGGCGAGACAAAGTCGTTCGATATGACTTTTCCGGAAACCTATCACGGCAAGGATGTGGCGGGCAAGCTGGTGACGTTCACCGTCACGTTGCATGGGGTGGAAGCGCCGAAATTGCCTGAGATTGACTCCAGTTTTGCCGAGTCGGTCGGCATCGAGGACGGTGATGTCGGCAAGCTGGAAAGTGAAATTCGCTTCAATTTGCAGCGCGAGGTAGTGCGCCGCCTGAAGCTGTGCAATAAGGAGGCGGCGATGGAGGTGCTGCTGAAGGTGGCGCGCTTCGATGTGCCTAGGATACTGGTGGAATGGGAAGCACAGAACCTGATGCAGCAAACCGCGAAAGACATGGAATCGCGCGGGATGAAGATTGAGGATATGGGATTGCCGCCGGAATTGTTTATCGAGCGCGCCGAAAGGCGTGTCAAGCTTGGCCTGATTTTTGCCGATTTGGCGCAGCGGCACGACTTGAAGGCCAAGCCCGATCAGGTGCGCGTATTGGTGGAAGATTATGCGCAAAGCTTTGACGATCCGGAAGATGTGGTGCGCTGGTTTTACTCGGATTCTTCCCAGTTGCATGAAGTCGAGAATCTGGTGCTTGAGGAGAATATCGTGAATTGGACGATGGGTCAGGCAAGCACGACAGACAAGGCCGTATCCTTCAACGAATTGATGGGGAAATAAAATGACGGAATATCAAGAGCCGCAAAATATCGGCTTGATCCCGATGGTTGTCGAAACCAGCGGGCGCGGCGAACGGGCTTACGACATCTATTCGCGCCTGCTCAAGGAGCGCGTGGTATTTTTGGTGGGTGAAGTCAACGACCACAGCGCGAATTTGATCGTGGCGCAAATGCTGTTTCTGGAATCCGAAAACCCGGACAAGGATATTCACTTCTATATTAATTCGCCGGGCGGCTCCGTCACGGCCGGCATGGCGATTTACGATACCATGCAATTCATCAAGCCAAAAGTCAGTACGTTGTGTGTGGGACAGGCCGCGAGCATGGGCTCTTTCCTGCTGGCTGCGGGCGAGAAGGGTAAGCGTTTCTGCCTGCCTAATTCGCGCGTGATGATTCATCAGCCGATGGGTGGTTTTCGCGGGCAAGCTTCGGATATTGAAATCCACGCGCGCGAGATTCTGTATTTGAAACAGAAACTAAATCAAATGCTGGCGCAGCACACCGGGCAATCGGTGGAAACCATAGAGCGGGATACGGATCGCGATAACTTCCTGAGTGCGGAAGATGCCGTGAAATACGGGCTGGTGGATAGTGTGCTGGAAAAGCGCAGCTAAATAAAACGATTGGTTTGCCGATAACTTGACGGAAGGTTAACTACGATGGCTGGTGATAAAAAATCGGGTGATAAATTGCTCTACTGCTCGTTCTGTGGCAAGAGTCAACATGAGGTGCGCAAGCTGATTGCGGGTCCGTCTGTGTTCGTCTGCGACGAGTGCATCACCCTGTGCAACGACATCATGCGCGAAGAAACACAGGGCGACCAGACCAAGTCCGACAAGACGGACTTGCCGGTACCCAAAAAAATCTGCGCGGCGCTGGATGACTATGTGATCGGCCAGGAGCGGGCCAAGCGGATTCTGTCGGTGGCGGTGTACAACCACTACAAGCGCCTCAAGAGCAATGACAAGGATGGCGTAGAATTGGCCAAGAGCAATATCCTGCTGGTCGGCCCGACCGGCTCCGGCAAGACCTTGCTGGCGCAAACGCTGGCGCGCCTGCTGGATGTGCCATTCGTGATGGCAGATGCCACTACGCTGACCGAGGCGGGCTATGTCGGCGAGGATGTCGAAAATATTATTCAGAAACTGTTGCAGACCTGCGACTATGACGTTGAGAAGGCGCAGCGCGGCATCGTGTATATCGACGAAATCGACAAGATTTCCCGCAAGTCGGATAACCCTTCGATTACCCGCGACGTGTCCGGTGAAGGCGTGCAACAGGCGTTACTCAAGCTGATTGAAGGCACCAAGGCCTCGATTCCGCCGCAGGGTGGGCGCAAGCACCCGAACACGGAATTTTTGCAGGTGGATACTACCAACATTCTGTTTATTTGCGGCGGCGCGTTCGACGGGCTGGAAAAAGTCATTCGCAGCCGCTCCGAGAAGGCCAGCATCGGTTTCGGCGCGACCATCAACAGCAAGGATGACCGCAAGATTGGCGAAACCTTGCGCGAGGTGGAGCCGGAAGACCTGATCAAGTTCGGCCTGATCCCGGAATTTGTCGGACGCTTGCCGGTTGTGGCGACGCTCGAAGAATTGGACGAGGCCGCTTTGGTGCAAATCCTGACCGAACCAAAGAACGCGCTGACCAAGCAATACCAGAAACTATTCGCGATGGAAGGCGTGGAACTGGAATTTCGCGAAGGCGTGTTGTTGGCCGTCGCCAAGAAAGCCCTGGCGCGCAAGACCGGTGCGCGCGGACTGCGTTCAATACTCGAAAACATATTACTGGACGTTATGTTTGATTTGCCATCGACGGAAAATGTCAGCAAAGTGGTGCTGGATGAAACAAACGCAGCGGGGGAAATCAAACCCATTGTTATTTATGCGGATACGCCCAAAGCGGCCTGATTAGGCTCCTAATCTTACTGTGTCACAAAGCGTCAAGGGATGCAGTGCAAGGCAAAATCGGGCGAAGTGGGTCAAGCGGGGATGGGCGTTGCCGTTGCCACCCAACTCGCAAAAAGCGGAGTTTACATAGAGTAAATGAGCATTTTGAGCCTGATTTTAACGCCGCAATGCGCCCTTCAGTGCTTTGTGACACAGTAAGGCTAACCGATTGTTTTTTTACCTTGTTCAACGGATGGTTGAATTTTCTTATGCCATCCCCATCTAACCTCCCAGTCAACGAATAGGTTACCGCCATGTCAGAACAAGATATTTTAAACGCTGTTGCAGTCAACCTGCACCCGTTGTTGCCATTGCGCGACGTTGTGGTATTCCCGCATATGGTTATCCCGCTGTTTGTCGGTCGTGCCAAGTCTATCAAGGCGCTGGAATCGGCTATGGAGGCCGGCAAAGGCATCGTGCTGGTCGCACAAAAGTCGGCAGCCAAGGATGAGCCAAGCAAGGAAGACTTGTATGCTATTGGCAGCATGGCGAATATCCTGCAAATGCTCAAGCTGCCCGACGGTACGGTGAAGGTGCTGGTGGAAGGTACGCAGCGCGTTAACGTGCTACGGGTGTTTGACGCGGGCAGCCATTTCGATGCCGAGGTGGAAATCGTTCCTGCCGAAGACGGAACGGATAGCGAATCCGAGGCGATGCGCCGCGCGTTGATCGCGCAATTCGATCAGTATGTAAAGCTCAACAAAAAAATTCCCCCGGAAATCCTGACTTCGCTGGCCGGTATTGACGATGCCGGTCGCCTGGTCGATACCATCGCCGCGCATCTGCCGCTCAAGCTGGAACAGAAGCAAGAGGTGCTGGAGGTTTTTGGCGTGCGCAAACGGCTCGAACATCTGCTCGGTTTGCTGGAGGCTGAGATTGATATTCTGCAAGTCGAGAAACGCATACGCGGTCGCGTGAAGCGCCAGATGGAAAAAAGCCAGCGCGAGTATTACCTGAACGAACAAGTCAAGGCGATCCAGAAGGAGTTGGGCGAAGGCGAGGAGGGTACCGATTTTGACGATCTGGATAAAAAAATCAAGGATGCGCACATGCCGAAAGAGGCGCGCACCAAGGCTGAAGCGGAGCTCAAGAAGCTGCGCCTGATGTCGCCGATGTCCGCAGAAGCGACCGTGGTGCGCAATTATATTGACGTGCTGATCGGCTTGCCGTGGAAGAAGAAGACCAAAATAAGCGCCGATCTGAAAAAGGCTGAAGTCGTACTGGAAGAAGACCATTACGGCCTGGATAAAGTCAAGGAACGTATCCTGGAATACCTGGCTGTGCAACAACGGGTGAATAAATTGAAAGGGCCGATTCTCTGTCTGGTAGGCCCGCCGGGCGTGGGTAAAACTTCGCTGGGGCAATCCATCGCGCGCGCCACTAACCGCAAATTTGTGCGCATGTCGCTGGGCGGGGTGCGCGACGAATCGGAAATTCGCGGTCATCGCCGCACCTATATTGGCTCCATGCCGGGCAAAATCCTGCAAAACATGAGCAAGGTTGGAGTAAAAAATCCGTTATTTCTGCTCGACGAAGTGGACAAGATGGGTATGGATATGCGCGGCGATCCCTCTTCCGCGCTGCTGGAAGTGCTCGATCCCGAGCAGAACAGCACGTTTGTCGACCACTATGTCGAGGTGGAATACGATCTTTCCGACGTGATGTTCGTGGCGACGGCCAATACATTGAATATTCCAGATGCGCTATTGGATCGCATGGAAGTCATCCATGTGTCCAGCTATATGGAAGATGAAAAAATCAACATTGCCACGCGCTACCTGATGCCCAAGGCGATCAAGAATAATGGTCTGAAGCCGGAAGAAATCAATATTTCCGAGAGCGCGTTGCGCGACATCGTGCGCTACTACGTGCGTGAGGCGGGAGTGCGCGGCTTGGAGCGGGAGATTTCCAAAATTTGTCGTAAAGTGGTGAAAGCGATTTCGTTAAAAGAGCACGGCAAAAAGATCATGATCAATGCGCGCAATCTCGATAAATATCTCGGTGTACGCCGCTATTCGTACGGGATTGCCGAGAAAAATAATCAAGTAGGGCAGGTCACCGGTTTGGCGTGGACTGAGGTAGGAGGTGAATTGCTGACTATCGAAACCGCCGTGTTGCCCGGCAAGGGCAAAACCACCACTACCGGCAAGCTTGGCGAAGTGATGCAGGAATCTATCCAGGCCGCGCTGAGCGTGGTGCGTAGCCGTGCCAAGCGATTGGGAATAGATAGTGAGTTTTACCAGAAGAATGATCTGCACATTCACTTGCCGGAAGGCGCGATTCCCAAGGATGGGCCGAGCGCAGGCATAGGCATGTGTACGGCGATGGTTTCGGCGCTGACCGGCATCCCGGTGCGCGCGGATGTGGCGATGACCGGAGAGATTACCCTGCGCGGCGAAGTGTTGCCGATCGGCGGCTTGAAGGAAAAGCTGTTGGCGGCTCAACGCGGAGCTATCAAGGTGGTTTTGATACCTGAAGAAAATACCAAGGATCTGGCCGAGATTCCAGATAATATAAAAAACAAGTTGGACATCCACCCGGTTAAATGGATAGACCAAGTGCTGGAACTGGCTCTGGAGCGCAAGCCGGAGCCTTTGCCGGAGTCGCCAGAAACCCCTGTGCTGGCCAGTTTGCCGGCAACCGATGCCATCCAGAAGGCACCGTTAATAACCAAACACTAACAGTGACTTAGTTCGTTTTAATCTCTCCCTCACGCTCTTTCGATTGAGACGCTGCTGTAGCTAATTCCAGCGGGAGAGGTAGGCGCAGCCTCGTTGCGCGAGGTGCGCGCTAAAAGTTTTCGATAGCAGTTAGTTGGTTTCGGTGCAAGAAAAAAATATTATCGCAATCGCTTGACCAAAGCTGCATAGCCTTGATATAAAGCCGTTGCAGGGCTTCCCTGTTTTTTAACCACTCGCAAAGGAGACTTACGTGAATAAATCTGATCTGGTTGATGCAATTGCAAAATCCGCTGATATATCCAAGGCGGCGGCTGGTCGTGCGCTGGATGCGACTGTAGAGTCCATCAAGAAGGCACTGAAGAAAGGCGATACAGTGAGTTTGATAGGTTTCGGTACATTTAAAGTTGGTAAGCGCGCTGCGCGCAATGGTCGCAATCCACGCACAGGCGAGACGATCAAGATAAAGGCAGCCAAGGTTCCAAAATTTACAGCTGGTAAAGGTCTTAAAGACGCTGTAAACTAACAGGCTTTGCAGGGTGCTTAGCTCAGCTGGTAGAGCGTCGCCCTTACAAGGCGAATGTCGGCGGTTCGATCCCGTCAGCACCCACCACGATAGTTTTTGGAGTGGTAGTTCAGTTGGTTAGAATACCGGCCTGTCACGCCGGGGGTCGCGGGTTCGAGTCCCGTCCACTCCGCCAAATAATCAAGGCGAACGCAAGTTCGCCTTTTTTTACATCTGTTCAATAGTTGGGTGTTATCGCCATGTTTGATTTTGTCCATGAAAAAAAGCGGTTGGTGCAGATTGTTCTGGCGCTTATCATTTTGCCGTTCGCGTTCTGGGGAGTGGATTCATATAACCAGTCCGGAAATACAGCGGAAGTGGCTGCCACGGTGAACGGTGCAAAAATTACCCAACAGGAATTTGAAAATGCATTGCGCCAGCAACAGGATCGTTTACGCCAAATGCTGGGGGCTAAATTTGATGAGGCGATGCTCGACAATCCGGAAATGAAGCGTGCCGTGATTGACAATCTGGTTGCGCAACGCTTGCTGGTTGAGCACGCCAAGGCTATTGGTTTGACCGTCACCGATGAACATGTGGCGCAAGTTATTCTGAGTATCGAATCCTTCCGGGACAACGGGAGCTTTGACAGAAAGCGTTATGAGACCGCGCTGGCAAGCCAGAGAATGTCGCCGCTGATGTTCGAGGCGCGTCTGCGGGGAGAGTTGCTCGGGCAGCAGATGCGTGATGCTTACGCACAAAATGGATTCGCCTCAAACAGTGTGACGGATAATATTATCCGTTTGAATGAGCAGCAACGTGTGATAAGCGTGTCCACCATACCATTTCAGCCTTTTGTCGCACAAAGTAAAGCGGACGAAGCCGACATAAAGAAATATTATGAGCAGAACCAGAAAGAATTTCATAACCCGGAGCAGGCAAAAGTCGAATATGTGAAGTTTTCAGCAGATTCGTTATTGGGTAGAATCGAAGCGGCTCCGGAAGAAGTGCGCCAATACTATGAGGCGCACCAGAACGACTTTGGCACACCGGAGCAGCGCCAGGCGGCGCATATACTGGTTGCTGTAGCCACAGCCGCGCCGCAAGCCGAAAAGGATGCCGCCAAGGCAAGAGCCGAGCGGCTGTTGCAACAAGTCAGGCAAACCCCCGCCAAGTTTGCCGAACTGGCTAAATTAAATTCGCAAGACCCTGGCTCTGCCGCAAATGGGGGTAACCTCGAATTTTTTGGCCGTGGCATGATGGTTAAACCATTTGAGGAGGCTGTCTTTGCGCTTAAGCAGGGTGAGATCAGCGGCGTGGTAAAGTCGGATTTCGGCTATCACATCATCAAGCTGGTTGCAGTCAAGCCAGCCAAAACCCTGCCATTCGATGAGGCGCGCACAGACATCGCGAACAAGCTGCGCCAGCAAAAAGCTGTCGATAAATTTGCCGAGCTGGCGGAGAAATTCAGCAATACCGTATATGAACAAAGCGATACTTTGAAACCGGCGACCGATCTTGCAGGTGTGAAGGTAGAGCAGAGCGGATGGCTGGTTAAAGGGGAGGAGGCTGGCGACCCATGGACGGCAAAAATGTTGCAGGCAATCTTTACCGACGATGTTGTAAAAAACAAACGCAACTCGGCTGCGATTGAGGTGGCGGCGAATACACTGGTTGCCGCGCGGGTACTGGAGTATAAACCTGCCGCTGTGCGTGTGCTGGGCGAGGTGCAGGAAATGATCCGCCAGAAATTGTTGCGCCAGCAGGCATTGGAAATGGCTACCAAGCAAGGCAATACGCTGCTCGAACAATTGCGGCATGGCGATAAAACTGCGTTAAACTGGACTGCCGCACAGACCATTACCCGCGCGCAATATGGCTCGTTGGACAAGGAAATGGTACGAAAAATATTCCAGGCAAATGCAGCTAAACTGCCGCAGTTTGTCGGAGCAGAATCGGCGCAAAACGGCTATATGCTGGTGCGTATTGATGCTGTCAAAGACAGTGCCAAGCCCGACGAAGCAAAACTCGTACGCTATGCGCAGCAATTGCGCCAGATGAGCGGCGAGGAAATGTTCCAGGCTTACCTATCCGATGCCAAGCAGCAGGCGACTATCAAGGTGACATTACCTGAAACGACTGTACGCCCTTGAGCTTATACCGAAAAATAGTTTCAGGAACGGTATAATCAACCCAGATTGTTCATTAGCATTTGAGACATCGATAAATCAAGGGGTTGTAGGTCTGGTTTTACCCGACATGTCGGGCTGGAGCCCGACCTACGGGAAGACAGCTTCCCATTTTTGGTTCCGGATCGTCCGGCTTAGGTTGATATAGAACGGAACAATAAAGTCGCCAGTGCTGGGAAAGTCTGGCGTTTTTGTTGGCGGAGCGGCTAAAAATTATGTTTCAGTAGTGCCTAGGGAGGTAGTGTTGAAGCCGCCATCCACAAAAGTGATTTCGCCGGTAATGCCGCTGGCCAGATCGCTGCACAGAAATGCGGCGGTATTGCCCACTTCTTCGATGGTTACATTGCGCTTGAGCGGCGCGTGTTTTTCATTGTAGCTGAGCAATTTTCCGAAATCGGCGATCCCGGCTGCTGCTAGTGTTTTGATTGGTCCTGCGGAAATACCGTTTACGCGTATCCCTTTGTGCCCCAGTTGCATCGCCAGATAACGCACGCTGGCTTCCAGGCTGGCTTTGGCCATGCCCATCACGTTGTAGTGCGGCATGGTGCGCACTGCGCCGAGGTAGCTCATGGTCAACAGAGCGGCGTTGCGGCCATCCATCATAGGTAACGCGGCCTTGGACATGGCAGGAAAACTGTAGGCGCTGATGTCGTGTGCGATACGGAACGCTTCGCGGCTTAGCCCGTCCAGAAATTCCCCGTCTAGGGCTTCACGCGGCGCATAAGCGATGGAGTGCACGAAACCATCGAATTTTTCCCAGTGGTTCGCGAGGTCGGCGAAGAGCTGGCTGATCTCGTCATCGTTGCCGACGTCGCATTGGAAAACCAGTTCGCTGTCGAATTTCTTGGCCATATCTTCTACACGGTTGCGCACTCGCTCGCCTTGGTAGGTGAAAGCGAGTTCCGCGCCTTCGCGGTGCATAGCTTGTGCGATGCCATAGGCGATAGAGCGGGTGCTGATCATGCCGGTAATCAAAATGCGTTTATTGGCCAGAAATCCCATATTGTTCCTCTATGAATGGTTGGTCAAAAAAGTGCGGCGATTATAACTGCAAAAAAATAGGGTGACGCTGTCGCTTCGATCCAGCGAATTATAGCCGATGGGCTATCGGCATCTGTCGGGTTATAATCGCTGCCGTGGAAACGATTCATAAACAAAATTTTTGCAGGCAAACTCAGAACGGACTAAAGGCACAACGAAATGGCAACAGAACAGATCAATAAAACTTATGAAGTGGGCTTCTCGACAGAGAAGTTTCAGCACATATTCTATATAAGCTGCCCGGATGATTCCGATGCAAAAACATTTGCGCATGCGGTCTTTCATTATTACGACACGCCGGAAAATTGGGGCAGGAAACTGTGCATAACAACTATTGCCGCAGTTGATCCCAGGAGTTGCGTACCGGATTTTCTGCATATCGGGTTGCAGGCCAAAGAAGAATTGGCTATGCCGGAAGAAAACGAAGAGTCGCACAGGGCCGTAGGGAAAATAATCAAACAGTTCATTGATGGCGGATATGTGCCGATGGCCATCTACGACGAGGAAAATAAAACAATGGTTGTCTATGCGACCAGGAAGCTGGAAATTGACCCGCAAGCCGGTGCGGCCAGCGTTGTTCTGAATTTCAGCAATTTCGGGGGCATGCCGGGCAAAAAATAGGGGCGCGATTCATCGCGCCCATTTCGGGCGCATGAATAAATTAGGGCGCGATAAATCGCGCTTCTACCGGTGCGTGCGCCCAGTAGCGGCGATGCGTCTTGCGGTAACGTTCAATCTGCAAGCCCTGCGCATTTATTTCAACCAGGATCGCGCCATCTTCATCCGAGCGCAGCAACTCCGCGCCGCTGTCGGCATAGCGTTGCAACACCTCCTCCTTTGGATGGCCGAAACGATTGCGGTAACCTGCGGTGAATACCGCATAGTCCGGCAGCGTGGCGGCGACGAACTCATAGCTCGATGAATTCTTGCTGCCGTGATGCGGCACGACCAGCAGGCTGGTGAACAGCTTGTCGGTATGCTGTTTGAGCAGGCGCGCTTCAGAATTCTTCTCGATGTCTCCCGTCAGCAATACACTGTGTTCGCCAACGCTTATACGCAGCACGCAACTCTGGTCGTTGTCATGAGGTTTTTTTGCGTTGCCGTCGCCGTATGCGGGATGCAGCATCTCGAATTGTACGCCGTCCCAGTTCCAGTTTTCGCCATCCCGGCAGCGCCGGGTTTCGAGCGCTGCCGAAGGATCGGTGCGGAGGGTTTTGAGGCGATCAGGAGCCAGCGAAGTCGAGAGCCATCCGACCGGCATGGCCTGCATGATCGAGGCGCTGCCGCCAGTGTGGTCGGTGTCGTCGTGGCTGAGGATCAGGCCGTCGAGTTGCGCGATACCTATCGCACGCAACGATGGGATCAGGATGCGATTGCCGCTGTCGGCATCGCCGGAAAAGTCCGGGCCGGTATCGTAGAGCAACGCGTGCTGCCGGGTTTGCGCGGCGACGGCCAGGCCTTGCCCGACATCGAACACGATCAGGCGCAACGCGCCTTGCGCGGGCGGTTCCGGGGCGTTCAAAAACATCGGTAGCAGCAACAGAAAACCCATCCAGCGTGCCGGAAAACCGCGCGGCAGCAGCATCCACAACACGCCCAGCATACCGGCCGCGATGCTCCACGCGGGCGGCGCATGTTGCGTCCACACCGCCTGCGGCAGTGCGCTCAGCCATTCCAGTAAGAGCATCGTCCAGTCCATCACGATATGCGCCAGCCACAGCGGCATATCCCAATTACTGAAATAGGGCGGCAACACCGCACCGAGCAGCGCGAGCGGTACGACGACAAGACTCACCAGCGGGATCGCGAAGGCATTGGCGATCGGCGAAACCAGCGACACTTGCTGGAACAGCGCCAGCAACATCGGAATCAGGCCGATAGTCATCGCCCATTGCACCGTGATGTATTCGTCCAGCACCTGCCAGCGCCGCGATGGCGGGCGTCCTGTGATTCCAATGTTGATTTCCCGCAACCGGTGGTTGCCATTGATGCGATGTGCCGTTACATACAGGATGATCGCCACTGCGCCGAATGATAGCCAGAAGCCACGCGACATGACTGCCCACGGATCCGGGATTAGCACGCCGAGCAGCGCGATGCTGAGGATTTGCCCGAGCGAAAAATTGCGGTTCAGCCACAAGGCGGTGGCCACCGCGCCGACCATATACACGGTGCGTTGCGCCGGGACGGCGAAACCGGACAGCAGCGCATAGCCCAGCGCTACCAGCAACGCGGCCAGCGCGGCCGCCTTGCGTGCGGGCAAGCGCAGCGTGAGCCTGGTGCTGCGTCGCCACAGCCAGTAGATCAGCGCAAAGCCGAAGCTGGCGAGCATGGTGATATGCAACCCTGAGATGCTCATCAGATGATTCACGCCGGTTCGCGTGAACACCTGCCACTGTGCCGACGGGATGCTGCTCTGGTCACCGATAGCCAGCGCGCTCAATACCCCGGAGTAGGGGGCGCCGCCAAGCGTGGCGCTGAATTTGTCGCGCACCGTTTCGCGCCATGACTCGATGCGATAGAAGAAGCCCTTGGGCAGAGTATCTAGGGCCAACGCATCGATGCGCAGGTTATTGCTTTTCGGGTGCCCGGCCAAAAGTTTTTCGGAGTTATGCACATAGCCGACCGCGCGCACATTGTTTTCCAGCGCCCACATCTCGAAATCGAAACCGTGCGGGTTGCTGCCGCCATGCGGCTGCTTGAGGCGCAACGTGAGCTGCCAGCGTTCGCCCGCCCTTAACCCGAGCGGTGCGGCCTGTTTGTCGTAGTAGGTGCTGAGGTAAACATGCTGCGGCACGCTGGCCTGGGGTGTGAGGATTTTTTCGATGTCGAAACTGAAACGCAAGCCGTATTCGTGGCTGCGCGGAAGTTCGGCAACCACACCAATCACCTCGATATCGCGCCCCTGCCATTCATCCGGGAGGCTCACCGCAAGACGCTGTTCGGCCTGCCATGCAGCGTGATAGAAACCGAGTCCGCAGGCGAAGGCGGCGAGGAGCAGGGCGTATATAAAGCGGGCAAGCCGGTTGCGTCGGCGAAAGCACGAAAGAATAAAGGTGAAGGGAAAGCCGAGCAGCAGCCACGCCCAGACGAATTCCGGCAGGGCGGGCTGTTGTTGCAGCAGCCACACGCCGACGGCGAAGCAGATTGTGAAAAGAACCATGCGCGTAGATTAACGCAAACAGCTTCTAAAGCCATGAGTAAATCCTTTATGGATGATTCGGGGGGTTCGTATAGAATGAAACTATGCGCAAATTATTCCGCAAATTCCTGCCATCGCACGAAACGGTGAAAAGCCACCGCTGGCTCAAGCCGTTTGGCGGCTGGCTGCACCATCCCAACCTGTGGCACCTGCATCGCCGTTCGGTGGCGGGCGGTGTGGCGATAGGTTTGTTTTGCGGCTTGATCCCCGGGCCATTGCAAATGATTTCTGCGGCATTGCTGGCGATATTGCTGCGCGTCAATTTGCCGGTGGCGGTGTTTACCACGCTTTATACCAACCCATTCACTATCTTGCCGCTGTATCTGCTGGCCTATGAATTCGGCGCACTGGTAAGTGGCGCGCACAGCGACGCAGCCGCGGCGCAACTGTCGTTTCCGGAAATGCATTGGCATAACTGGGCGAATGAATTGTGGGGTTGGCTGGTGATGCTCGGCAAACCGATCATGATCGGCTTGCCGCTACTCGCAGTGAGCCTGGCGATTGCCGGATATTTTGTGGTGCGCGTGGCATGGCATGTGGCGGTAGTATTGCAGTGGCGGGCCAGAAAAAAGAGGATAGAAGGCAGGGTGCAGAAGATAAAGGACATGTAAAATACTTCATCATCCATGCTGCTCTGCTATAATCCGCGCCCTCGGGGCGTAGCGCAGCCTGGTAGCGTACATGCATGGGGTGCATGTGGTCGGAGGTTCAAATCCTCTCGCCCCGACCAATTTAATCAGATAGTTACTTATGTGAAGCGCCTTTTAGTGGCGTTTTTGTGGCTATGCTGAACATTTCGTCGATTTTTCCGCGCTCATTGCTTTTGTCTGCTCCATCAATCCATTTCGCATAAACCTTGAGCAGCATTTGCATGTTTGCGTGGCCGAGTTGCGTGGCTACCCACATCGGGTTTGCGCCTGCCATCAAATTGAGCGTGGCATAGGTATGGCGTGTCTGGTAAAAATTCCTCTCACGCATTCCTAGTGCCTTGAGTGTCGGGTTCCAGTATGCCCTTCGCAACGGCCTTTCTTCGCTGTACGCCTCACCTGTTACCGGATTCTCAAATACATATCCATCTTTCAAAAATGTGTGCTGTTTTTGCCTTGCCAGAGCGGACTGCGCACGACTGTTCAATTCAACATCGCGTACCGTGAATGTCTTGGTGGCGTGCTCCATTCCAAACGTCCTGGCTCTCTGCACCCTTGCAAGTCTGCGGATGTAGTCAATGTCACCCCAGCGAAGCGCGATAATCTCGCTCGGCCTCATGCCAGTGAAGAATGCAAACTCGATCACGTTAACAATCTGCGGGTCGTATTTCTGCATGTGGTTCAGCACGGCATCGACCTCTTCCGCCGTCAATGGGTCAGGTGGCTCCTTCTGCACCTTCGCATTCTTAATGCGATCTGCTGGGCTGGAATCAATCACGCCATCAAGGAATGCTGTTTCAAGAACCCCGCGCAACGGGATGAGCATATTGTTTCTGTTCTTCGCCCCCCAGCCCTGCGAGTTGGCAAGTGCGGCGATGGTGGAATACTGGATATTTTCTATCGGCTCATCACCTATACGGTTTAGCCAGAAGTCGAGTGCCTGCTGATATTTTATTCGCGTACCGTTGGACAAGTGGCTAGATGCCGCCATCCAAAGGGCTGCTATTTGCCTGAAAGTTTGGCGCTGCTGTTTTTCCGGCGCAGCCTTGGCGATACGTGATGTTGGGAAGTGGGCTGCGTAATTATCGAGAGTGTAATTGCCCAGCGATATTGCGCGCTCAATCTCCCCTTTCAGGCGAGTTGCATATTTGATGTTTGCTGGTGTTGGCTGGATTTTGAGCGTCGGCCTGAACCGATCTCCGTTCCAGTAGAACGTGACTTGGATACCCTTGCCGTGTGGCTTGATTCCACCCATTTTAGATATGCCTCAACGATAAAGTGAATGCGCCCATCGGGTGATTTTACAAAGTGTATACCATCGGCAAAATCTCCACGCGCAATCTTAGAACGTAACGCATCCTCAGTATAACCTGACTCTGAGGCGAGTTTTTGCAGGGTCACATATGGTAGTTCCATATTAATTTCTCACAATCGCAACTTGTTAGCTTGTGCAGGCAATATATCGATTGGTTTGTTGCTTGTGTCGGCAAATAACAGCGTTTTAAGCTAGCCGTTCCGCAAAGGTGTGTAAAAAAACCACATGTTTTAGTGGTGTGCGCTAATGATTAAACTCCTGATATTCATCTGGGGTATCGTCGGTGCGGTTGTTGCTACCCCATTGCACGAAGCGAGCGCGGATGTGTTTTCCTTCCGCAGCGCCGAAATCTACCCGGTAGCAAAA
>Ga0209211_10003139_pt1 | contig 27313 bp, 30 predicted proteins | sample RifGroA2_FD_183992 | JGI IMG/M metagenome (GOLD analysis project Ga0209211, IMG submission 183992) | Groundwater microbial communities from Rifle, Colorado, USA - Groundwater A2 (SPAdes) (version 2) | ecosystem: Environmental > Aquatic > Deep subsurface > Groundwater | place: Rifle, Colorado...
CCGATCTCTCGGCGCCCGGCCGGATCGCGTCGGCGAGCGGGCCGTACCGGGGCGAAAAGGGCACGCTCGTCGCCGGGCTCGGCGGCTACCAGATGTTCGACTCGCTGGCGGTCGACGCCGAGGGCCACGTCTGCGCGGCGACGCTGATCACGGGCGCCGTGAGCGACATCTGGCCGGACGGCAGCCGCGTCGACCAGTACGTGCTGCCCGACACGATGGTCACGAACGTCTGCTTCGGCGGACGCGAGCTGCGCACCGCGTACGCGACGCTCTCGATGGGCGGCACGCTCGTGGCGTTCGAGTGGCCGCGTCCCGGGCTGCCGCTGCCCTACCTGAACGGGTAGGCCCGGTGGGGAGGGCGCGCCGGGCCGTCCCGCTGGGCGCGGTCGCCGCGCTCTTCCTCGAGCGCCAGCACCTCGCCCGGCCGCGCGCGGTCCGGCTGACCACGAAGCGGCTCGGCCGCTTCGTCGAGGACGTGGGCGGGCTCCAGATGGACTCCATCAACGTCCTCGACCGCGCCCACTACCTCACGCTCTGGAGCCGCTTCGGGCCCTACGACCGCGCGTGGCTCGATCGCGCCGTCTACCGGCGCCGGCTCCTGTTCGAGTACTGGGCGCACGCCGCCTGCCTGGTGCCGACGACGACGCTGCCGTGGTGGCGCCGCGCCATGCTCGACTATCGCCTCCGCCACACGGGCTGGTCCGCCTGGCTCCGCCGGAACCCGAGAGTGCTCGGCCGGGTCAGGGCCGCCGTCGCGGCCAACGGGCCGATGGGCGGCGCCGACTTCGACGGACGGCGCCCGGGCGGCGGGAGCGGCTGGTGGTCGTGGAGGCCCGTCCAGCACGCGCTCCACTATCTCTGGATGACGGGCGCGCTCACGATCCACTCGCGCCAGCACTTTCACAAGCGCTACGACCTCCTGGAGCGCGCGCTTCCGGCCGCGCTCGACGCTCCCGCGGTCTCGGCGGACGCGTTCGCGCGCTGGCACCTCGAGCGGTCGCTGCACGCGATGGGTGCCGCGACCGAGCGCGACCTGGCCGGCTACCTGACGTTCCCGCGCTTCCGGCCGGGCACGCGCCGGGCCGCGCTGCGCGCCATGCTCGCACGCGGCGAGGTGACGGAGATCGCCGTCGAGGGCGGGTCGGGCCGCTGGCTCGTGCTGACCCGCGACCTGCCCGCCCTGGCCCGCGCGCGGCGGGCGCCGGCGGCCGCGCGCGGCACGACGCTCCTCTCGCCCTTCGACTCCCTGCTCTGGCACCGCGAGCGCGTGAGGCGGCTCTTCGGCTTCGACTACCGCATCGAGGTCTACACCCCGGGCGCCGAGCGCGTGCACGGCTACTACACGCTGCCGATCCTGCACGACGGCCGGCTCATCGGCCGCGTGGACGCCAAGGCCCACCGCGCGGAGCGCCGGCTGGAGGTCCGCCACGTGCACTTCGAGCCGGGGTTCGCCGAGGCGACGGCGCCGACGGACGGGGACGAGCGCGTCGCGGGCGGGCGCGCCGATCGGGACGAGGCGCTCTCGGGGCTGGCCGCGGCGCTCGGGTCGCTGGCGACGTTCGTCGGCGCCGACGAGTTGGTGCTCCGGCGGGTGACGCCGCACCGGCTGCGCGCGCCGCTCGCGCGCGCGCTTCCGGGGCCGTGACTCACACCGTGCGCCGCAGGAAGCCGGTCAGGAGGGGCCGGGCGAGGTCGGCGTAATCAGGAGCTGGCCGCGCCGTAGAGGATGGCGGGAATCAGACGCCGTTGAATCGGGTCGATCGCCAGCCCGAACCCTTCGAGCGCGTAGGCGCCCAGCACCTCGAGGTCGCCGGGCTCGCCGAACAGGCAGAGCGTGTGGAGCGTCCGGCCTTCGAGCGTGATCAGGATCTCGGCCGCTCCACGTTCGGTCGTTCGTCCCTCGATGGTGACGACGCGGCGCCGCTCCGTGGGCTGGACGCCGAGATCGCGCAGCACGGTCGCGGACACCCACGTATACATCGAGCCGCTGTCGACCAGCAGCTTGACGGTCTCACGCCGACCGGCGCGAGCCGGAGCTGCAAGCTGGACCTCGGCGAAGAACGTGCCCATCCGGTGACCTCGCCTCGAAGTTACCACGGCTGGAGTCGTTCACCGCTGTATCAGTCCAGAGACAGCTCATCCGACCGTTCGGAACAATGCGGGCTAGTGTGCCGTTCTCGAAGTCATGTCAAGCCCTGTCGAACGCGGAGTCCGGGCCGCCGGGCGCGTGCGGGAGAGGTCGACGGGAATCCGTTCCCGCCGCGTGGGCGGCGGGCCGCCCGCGCCCGGACGGAGTGAAGCCGCAACGGGGCAGCGGACGCGTGCCGCGTGGTCCTGTCGACCCTTCCCGCACGCGCCCGGCGGCCCGTCGCGCGGGGACCGTTGACATGATTTCGTCGACGGAACACTAGCCCATGTTTCCCTTATTGGGCAGGGGCACGACGTGTAAGTACGCGAACTGACGAGAGTAGGGGGGGCGCTGGCGCCAAAAGCGTAGTGACAGACTCATCGTAAGTATTCCTTGATCTCCGAGCAGAGTTCCTCCTATTGTGAGGTGACAGGAGGAGCCGATGTTCCTGCGCACCGTGAAGGCGGCCGGCGGCCAAGGCGTCCAGCACGAGTATGTCCGCCTCGTCGAAGCCTACCGGGAGGACGGCCGCGCCAAGCAGCGCGTCGTGTGCAATCTCGGCCGCAAGGATCTCCTCGCCGCGCACCTTGATGCGCTCATCCGTCTGCTGCGTGGGGAGCCGGTCCGGCGCGCCGCGGTGCGCCTGGGCGAGGTGCAGGCGACGGGCGCGTGGGATTGGGGCCCGATGTTGGTGGCGCGGGCGCTGTGGCGGGAGCTGGGCCTCGACGCGATTCTCGATGGCCAGGGCGGCCGGGGGCCGGGCGACGGTCGGGCCTTGGCGGACCGTGCGCTGGTGCTGGTGGCCAATCGGCTGTGCGCGCCGACGAGCGAGCATGGCCTGGCCCGCTGGTTGGAGACGGATTTCGTCTGCGACCGCCAGGGGCGGCGCTGGAGGCCGGCGTGGCGGGGCGACGCCGAACGGCGGGCGAGTCGGCTGCCGCGCGTGCGCGTCGAGCTGCGCCAACTCAAGCAGTGGTATCGGACCCTCGATCAGCTGGCCGCGCGCAAGCCGCTCATCGAGCAGGAACTCTATCTGCGGCTGCGCGATCTCTTTTCGCTCAAGGTCGACCTCGCGCTCTACGACCTGACGTCGACGTACTTTGAAGGCCAGGGGCCGCCGACGCTCGGCGCGCATGGCCACAGCCGAGATGGCAAGCCTCGGAACCGGCAGGTGCTGGTCGGCGTGGTGCTGGTCGACGGCTGGCCGATCACCCACCACGTTTTTCACGGCAGCGCCCGGGACGCGACGACGGTGCCGCAGGTGCTGGAGGATCTCGAGCAGCGCTTCGGCCTGCGGCGCGTGGTGTTCGTGGGCGACCGCGGGATGGTGACCTCGGCCAATCTCGCGCTCCTCCGGACGCGGCGGCAGGGGTACGTCGTCGGGCTCAATCGCCGCCGGCGCGAGGACGTCTACCGCTACATCGAGCGCGCCACGGGGCCGTGGACCGACTGTCCGGCGGGCCGCACGGCGCGCGAGCAGCCCGCACCGCCGAAGACCCGCGTCCAAGAGGTCGCGGCCGACCACCCGGGGGTGCGCGTCTTCGTCGTGCAGAGTGACGAGCGGCTCGCCTACGAGCAGACGCAACGCCTGAAGGCCATGGCGCGCGTCCGCCAGGAGCTCGAGGCACTCGAGCGGCGCGTCGCCCGGGGGCGCCTCAAACAGCCGGCGCAGATCGGCGCCGCCGCCGCGCGGATCCTCGGCCGCTCCCACGGCTACCGCTACTACGACTGGACGTATCGCGACGGCCGTTTCCGCTTCTTCGAGCACCCGGTGAATCTCAGGCGGGAGGAAGCGTACGAAGGCACGTACGTGATCCAGACCGAGGAGCCGCACCTGACGCCCGTCGCGGCGGTGACGATTTACAAAGAGCTGAGCGAGGTCGAGCGCGCGTTTGCCAACCTCAAGGATGTGATCGAGATGCGGCCCATCTACCACCAAACGGACGCCCGCGTCCAAGCCCACATCTTCGTGGCGGCGCTGGCCTTCCTCCTCCACCGCGCGATCGAAAAAAAGCTCAAAGCCGCGGGGCTGGATTTCTCCGCGACCGAGGCCCTGCAGATCCTCCGCTCGGTTCGTGTCGTGGACTTCACCCTGGGGACGGGCGAGAGCAAGCGCTCGGTGACGCGGGGCACTCATCGCGCCGCACAGATCCTCAGCGCCCTGCGCCTCACCGACCTCGATCCCCCGACAGCGCCCGGGAAGGCCGACACGGTCGCGTGATGACAATCCGCTGACTCGCCCCTCGAACTTTCAGCTACTTACAGGTCGAAAAGGGAAACATGGGCTAGCAGGATGCATGCGGGGGGACGAGACGCGTGCCGCGTCCCCACGGCGCCCCGCGCGGATCAGCGCTCGCTACGGGTGGTGGGGTCGGTGCCGCGGAGCACGAGCCGGCGCGCGGCGCCGGCGACGAGCAGCGCGACGCCGACCATCAGGGTCATCCAGTATCGCGGGACCTCGAGCGTCGCGCCGAGCCCGACGACCAGTCCGACCAGGCTGACGATCACCCCGGCGAGCAGCAATCCGTTTCCCGAGCAGTGGCGTGCCATGGCAGCCCTCCTTGCGCGACCAGGATCGCCCGGGGCCACCGGCCTGTCACGCGCGATCGGACGAAGGGTCGAAAACGCGGGACGAACGGCCGGCGGCGGCGGATCGCCCGCGCTCAGCCCCCGACGGCGACGGCGAGGATCACGAGCCAAGCCAGCGCGAACACCAGCGGCGAGAAGAGCAGGTACCACTTGGACGAGACCGCGCCGAAGGTGCGGAGCATCGGCCGCGCGCGCCGCCTGGCGTCCTCCACCTCGAGGATCGAGAAGCGCGGGTCGCCCGGATGCCGGGCGCGCAAGTCCGCCAGCTTGATCTGCCACACGTCCTGGAAGAGCGAGGTCCGGCCGATCGAGAACACCCAGATGACGCTGAACACGGCGCCGGCGAGGTAGACGTACCACTTCCCGGGCGTGATGCCGCCCGAGATGTTCACGGCCGACACGAGGAGCGCGTTGACGGCGAGGAGCACCTGGAGCTTCGTGGTCTTGATCGGGTTCTCCTTCGACCACAGCTCGAGCAGGCTCTTGTAGGTCTGGTAGTCGCGCTCCACCCGGTCCTCGGTGCTGACCGGGGTCATCATCGCTTGTAGAGCCCCATCAGCGACGCCTTCGCGAGCGTGTTGAAGTTGAGATAGAAGCCCACGACGGCGGCCGCGGTGTCGGCCGTCACCGGCAGCGTGTCCAGGGACACGGCGTGGACCGTGAAGAGGTAGCGGTGCGGGTGATCGCCCTCGGGCGGGCAGGGGCCGCCGTAGCCCGGCTTGCCGAAGTCGGTCCGCACCTGGAGCGCGCCCGCGGGGAGCCGGCCGCCCGCGGGGTTGCCGGCGTCGGCCGCCAGCTCGCTGACGCCCGGCGGGATGTTGACGACGACCCAGTGCCAGAAGCCGCTCCCCGTCGGCGCGTCGGGGTCGAAGCAGAGCACCGCGAAGCTCCTGGTCCCCGCGGGCGCGTCCTCCCACCGGAGGTGCGGCGACCGGTTGCCGCCACGGCAGCCGAAGCCGTAGTCCGCCGACAGGATGTGCTCCGCGCCCAGGTAGTCGCCGTCCTTGAAGCTCTCGCTCGTGAGCCTCATCGCGCGTCCTCCTTTGCGCCAAGCCTCCACGGTCCGGCAGTGCAACGCAAGCCTCACCGGGCTCCCCGCCAGAGCTTCCAGAGTGTCCGCTCACCCCCGCCGTGGGCCGGGTAGCGGAGGATCGCTTCCCGGCGGACGTCGCCGAAGATGTCCTTCCACATCGCCTCGTCACCGGGCCAGAGCCGCCGGTAGACGCGTCGCCAGCCCCATTTGCCCCGCTCCGTGTGCGAGCCCATGTCGACGAAGGTCACCGGGATCGTCGCCGCCAGGTGGGCGGCGATCTCGGCTGCGCGGGCCGGCGACGCCCTCCAGACGACGTGGTGGAGGACGTTCAGACACAGGCAGACGTCGGCCGGCGGCAGCGTCGCCAGATCGACCGTCGTCAGGTCCGCGCGGCGGAACGTGAACCCGGGCCGCGCCGCGATTCGCAGGTCCTCCAGGTCCACCCCGATGACGGCTGACGCCAGACCGGCGTCCATGAGGGCCATGCTGATCCGCCCGTCGTTGCAGCCGAGGTCGAGCACCGCCGACCCGGGTGGCACGTGGGTGGCCACGGCGGCCGTCCGCATCGCCAGGACGCGGGCGGCCTCCGGGAGGTCGTAGTAGCCGCGCTGCCCGCGGTGCGGCGGGCGGGCGGCGGTACCTCGCTGAGCGCGCAACACGCTGACCGCTTTGGCCATCTCGTCCCGGGTCATAGTCTTCGGGGTAGGTTGCGACGAGAATCAGCGCCGGGCGCGGGTCCCGGCTTCGGGGAACCGGCGCCTCACCGCTTCATAGTTCTGGAGCCACGAGCACCGACACGTCCGGGACGATCGAGCTACACGGACGAGCGCGACTGCTGGGCTGCGACCCGGCGCACTATACCACGCGAGTCGGCGGCGAGAAACCCAGATCGCCGCCCTCAGTCGGGGAGGTTGCCGTCGGACAGGATCAGGTCGCCGGCCCACATGAGGTCATCGGTGAGGGCCGCCCGGGCCGCCGCGGGGTCCCGCGCCCGGAGCGCCTTGATGAGGCGATCGTGGCAGTCGGGCCCCGGGTAGCGCAGACGGTCCTCGGTCCGCATCCGCAGGCTCAACAGCAGCACCGGGCCGATCTGGAGCCAGAAGGTCTCGATGGTGCCCAGCAGCACCGGCATTGCGGCCGCCTCGTAGACCGTGAAGTGGAGGTCCTTGTTGCCGCGGAACATCCGCCCGAGGTCGGGGCGCTTCCGGTGCAACTCGCGCGTGAACGCCTCGTTGAGCGCCGCCAGCCGGTCGAGGGCCTCCTCCGTGATCAGCGGCGTCGCCTCGGCGACGGCCAGCCCCTCGAGGAGGATCCGGATGCGACGCAGCTCGCGGAAGCGTGACTGGGTCATCACGGGGACTCGGATCGCGCGGTTCGGCAGGGCGTCGAGTGCCCCTTCGGCGGCGAGCCGTCGGACGGCCTCGCGCACGGGCATCGGGCTGGTGCCCAGCGCGCTCGCGAGCTGCCGGAGCGTGAGCTTCTCGCCCGGCCGGGCCTGGCCGGCCATCAGGAAGTCCCGCAGCCCGCGGTAGACGCGCAACGTGAGCGTGTCGCTCTCGACCGGTCGGATGCCGGCCAGTGACGGTTGAGAGACCTTCATCCCCCTGCGTCCTCCACTCAGCCTGAGCCCAATGATGGACACCTGATGCCTCAGAACGAGGGCATTGACAAGCTCTTCTCTGTCGGCTATATGCCAGCTTGATGATCGTTGATCACATATCACATCGCAGTGTCGAGCCGCAAGTGGTCGGTCCCCGGGAGCCGGGTCGAGGAGGAGAGCCGCCATGAAACCCTCGCGAGTTCGCTCTGGCGCAGCCGTTCTGCTTTCCATCCTGCTCGTCGTCGCGTCCGGCGGCGCCGCGCTCGCCGCCGAGACCGTCAAGATCGGCGTGATGTACAGCACGACCGGGCCCGGCGCACCCGTCGGCAAGATCCAGATCGATGGGGTCAAGCTGGCGATCAAGCAGGCGAACGACAGGGGCGGCGTGGCGCTGGGCGGCAAGCGGCTCAAAGTGGAACCCGTGATCCGGGACGACGAGACGAAGCCGGACGTGGCGGTCCGCAGGCTCCGCGAGTACCTGAACGATAACATCCGGCTCATCGTGGGCGGGACCTTCGCTCACGTCAGCACCGCCATCAACGAGCAGATCCGTGGCGGTCAGGCCTATTTCATGGCGACCAATGGCGTCGCCGAGAAGGTCTTCCGCAAGGACGAGAAGGCGCCGTACTACATCTCCACCCTCGGGGCCGTGGACGGCATCGGCCGGATGAGCGCCGACTACGTCTCCAGGACGTACAAGCCGAAACACGTGATGCTGTTCCTCCCCGACTACGCGTACGGGCGGGGGGCGGCGGTTGGCGCCCACCGGGTCTTCAAGGGCAAGTACCCCCAGATCCGCGTGAGCGAGATCTGGTCCCCGGTCGGCACTCCCGACTTCTCCTCCTACATCATCAAGATCAAGGAGGCCAGACCGGACGTGGTCATGATGGGCCACTGGGGCAGCGACGCCATCAACGCCCTCAAGCAGGTCCACGAGCTCGGTCTGAAGAGGGACACCAAGGTGTTCTTCAACTCCATCATCACCACGCTCGCCATCGGCGTCCCTCCCGAGGCCCTCGACGGCGTCACGATGGGGATGTGGTGGTACCACAACCTGAGCGGGCTCAAGGATCCCGACACCGTGAAGGCGGTGGACGAGCTGTCCCGGGTGTGGCGGAAGGAGTACGGAGAGCCCCCCGATCCCTTCGCCGTCTACGCGTATCTCGGCATGCAGGAGACCCTGCGCGGCATCGAGCTGGCCGGGTCCCTGGAGCCGGAGCGCGTCTATCGGGCGCTCATGGGCAAGCCCGAGTTCATGAGCGTCAAGGGGCCCGCCCGCTGGCGCGTCGACGGGAGGCCCGAGTACAAGTACGCCAAGTTCATCGTGGACGGGAAGCACCCCAAGGACAAGACCGAGAAGTGGGACATCGCCACCCTCGCCGACGTCTACATGGGCGAGGAGCTGTCCCTGCCCCTCAAGGAGATGGGCTGGTAGAGAACCGCATGGCGCAGGTCCTGAGCACGGAGGGGCTCAGCAAGCATTTCGGCGGCCTCGTCGCCGTCGACGGCGTCGACTTCCACGTCGCCGAGAACGAGGCCGTCGGCATCATCGGCCCGAACGGGTCCGGCAAGACGACCTTCTTCAACCTGCTCTCGGGCCTGTTCGCGCCGACCGCCGGGCGCATCGTCTTCTTCGGGCGCGAGATCACCGCGCTGCCGCCCGATCAGCGCGTCCTGCGGGGGATGGCGCGGACCTTCCAGCTCGTGTCCGTGTTCACGTCGATGACGGTGTGGGAGAACCTGGTGCTCTCCAGCGTCCGGTTCCGGAAGGAGTACGCCGCCGGCTGGAGGTTCCTGCTGTCCCGGGCGGACGACGAGACGATCCGCGCGAACTGCCTGGAGGCCATGCGACTCGTCGGGCTGGAGAGCAAGGCGCTGACCATGACGTCCCAGCTCTCGTACGGCTTCAAGCGCATGCTGGAGATCGGCATCGCCCTCGCGCTGCAGCCGAAGCTCCTGCTCTTGGACGAGCCGCTGGCCGGACTGAGTGACTCGGAGATCGTCGATGTCCTGCAGCTCCTCCAGCAGATCAAGCGGAGGCTCACGTTGATGGTGATCGAGCACAAACTGTCCAAGCTCGTCGGCCTGGTGGACCGCCTCTGCGTCATGAACGAGGGGAGCGTCATCTGCGAGGGCCGGCCGGACCGGGTGCTGGCCGACCCGATCGTCCGGGAGTGCTACTGGGGGAAGGGCGAGGTCGCGCTGGCGTAGGGGCATTCGATGCTGGCGGTCAAAGACCTCGACGTCGCCTACGGCTATGCCCGGGTCCTGCACGACGTCTCGTTCCGGCTCGAGCAGGGCCACATGGCCTTCGTCATCGGGCGCAACGGCGCCGGCAAGACGACGCTGCTGAAGACGCTCATCGGCCTGCTCAGGCCGCGGCGCGGCTCCGTCAGCTACCAGGGCCAGGAGATTTCGGGCGTGCCCCCGGAGGAGTTGTACTCCCGCGGGATGCGGTACGTGGGCCAGGAGAAGCGGGTCTTCGCGAACCTGACCGTCCGGGAGAACATCGAGATCCCCGCCTACGCCAGCCGGGAGCCCCTGGGCCAGGCCCTGGCCAGGGTGACGGCGATCCATCCAAAGCTCGGGAGCCTGCTGGACCAGAAGGCCGGGCAGTTGAGCGGAGGGCAGCGCCAGATCCTCCTCGTGGGCCGGGCCCTGGTCGGCGACCCGAAGCTCCTGCTGATCGACGAGCCCACGCAGGGGCTGGCGGCCGTCGTGATCGACGAGGTCGCCAGGATCCTGCGTGGCCTGAGGGGCCGCGTCTCGGCGCTCATCGTGGAGCAAAACCTGGCCGTCGTCAGGCACCTGGCCGACCGCGTCTACATCCTGAGCGAGGGCAAGATCGTGAGGGAGATCTCCGATCCGTCGGAGATCGCCGACACGCGGGGCATGGAGGCGTACCTGTGAGCCGCGGGCGCGGGCCGTGGGTGGCAACCCTGGCCCTGCTGCCCCCGGAGGCGGCGATCGGGGCGGCGTTCCTCCTGCTCATACCCCTCATCTCCCTCCACCGGGTGACCGACTTTATGATTTTCTGCATCTTCGTCCTGTCGTTCGACCTGCTGTACGGCTACATGGGGAGACTCTCCTTCGGCCATCTGCTCTTCCTCGGGACGGGAGCGTATTCCGCCGGGCTCTTCATCAAGTATGCGAGCCCGAACCCCCTCCTGGGCGTGCTCGCGGGGATCCTGGGCGCCGGCCTCCTGGGGGTCCTGCTCGGCCCCGCCGCCGTGAGGGCGACCGGCGCCTGCTTCGCGCTCATGAACCTGGCCTTCAACCACATCGGCTTCTTCCTGGTGCTCTCGCCGCTCCGCGCCGTCACCAACGGGGAGGACGGCTTCGGGATCCGTGCCCGCGCCCTGTGGCTGTTCGACCCGGCCGGCAAGACCAGCATGTTCCTGCTCGTGCTCGGCTCCCTGCTCCTGGTGTTCTACCTGCTGCGGCGGCTCACCGCGTCCCCCTTCGGCATCCTGATCCGCTCCATCAAGGAGGACGAGACGCGCGTGCGGTTTCTCGGCTACAACACCCATCTCTTCAAGTGGCTGACCTACGTGATCGCGGGCACCCTGGCGGGCCTCGCGGGAACCCTGGGCGCGCTGAATTACAGCTTCGTCAATCCCAACGTGATGGACGTCCAGGGGAACGTGGGGGTCGTCTTCGCCTGCCTGATCGGCGGCGCGGGCAGCCTCTACGGCGCGCTCGCGGGAGGGGTCGCCTACATGCTGATCAGCAACTTCCTCGCGATCTACATCCAGCGGTGGGAGATCTTCCTGGGACTCTCCCTGCTGGTCATCGTCTTTAGATTTCGCAGGGGCCTCTGGGGCAGCGTCCAGAGCACGCTCGAGTACGCGCGGAGGTTCGAGGAGGTGCGGCGACCCGTGGCGGGGGAGGGGGCCTGAGGATGATCTACACGCTCCTGTACGGGCTCTCCATGGGGGCCATCCTGTATTTTATCTCCGTCGGCCTCTCGCTCACCTTCGGCACGATGCGAGTGATCAACTTCGCCCACACCCTCACCTACACGATCGGCGTGTACATGCTCATCACCTTCATGGCCGCGCTCCAGGGAAGCTTCCTGCCCGCCGCGGTCCTGGCCATCCTGGCCGTCATTCCCGTGAGCTACCTGATGGAGCGGTTCATCATCCGCCGGCTGTACGGCGAGTCGCTGGATTACACGTTCATCGCCACGTTCGCCATCACCCTGATCGGGGTCGACACGATCAAGTGGATCTGGGGGGTGAACCCGTACCCGCTCAGCGATCCCCTCGGGAGCTATCTCAGGGTCCTGGACTTCACCTTTCCCATCTACCGCATCATCATCTTCCTGGTCGCGATCGCCCTCTTCGTCGCGCTCGAGCTCTTCTTCAAGAAGACGATCGTGGGCAAGATCGTCGTGGCCGCCCTCGAGGACAAGGACGGCGTCAAGTGCCTGGGCGTCAAGGTCGACAAGTACTTCTCGCTCATGTTCATCCTGGGGAGCGCGCTCGCGGGCCTGGGGGGCGTCCTCTACGCGCCCATCAGCGCGGTCCACCCGTACATGGGCCTCTCCGTCCTCCTGCTCGCGTTCGCCGTGGTCATCGTCGGGGGCATGGGCAACCCGCGCGGGACCTTTCTCTCCGCCTTCGGGCTGGGGATGGTCATGTCCATCACGGCCCGGTACTGGTCGCAGGGGGCGGAGACGATGGTCTTCATCGTGATGGCGATCGTCTTGATGTTCCGGCCCATCGACATATGAACCTCGCTGTCGCGCGGGTCGCACCGCACCGAAGTGGATGAACGGAGGTCCGCCATGAACGGTGTGTGGGGCAAAATCCTGAGGGTGGATCTGACCGGCGGCACGTGCACGGTCGAGCCTCTGCCCGACGAGGTCTATCGGTACTTCCTGGGGGGCGCGGGGCTGGCGGCCTATTTCCTCTGGCGGGAGTGCCCGGCCGGCACCACGGCCTTCGCCCCCACCAACCGCCTCACCTTCGCCGGTGGTCCCATGACGGGACTGAAGCAGACGGGTGCCGCGAAGTGGACCGCGGGCGCGATCTCCCCGTCGATCAACCTGAACGCCGACTCGGCCGCTACCGCGAGCTTCGGCATCGCGATGAAGGCGACGGGCGTCGACGCCATCGTCGTGTCCGGGCGGGCGCCCCGGCCGGTCTATCTGGTCGTCGAAGACGGCCGAGCGCGGATCAAGGACGCGCAAGGCCTCTGGGGCACGAACGCCTACGAGGCCGAAGACGCCATCAAGGACGCCGAGGGCGCCGACTTCGAGGTCGTGACGGTCGGCCAGGCGGGTGAACGGCTCGTCCGGTACGCGAACATCCAAACCCACAAGAAATCCTTCGTGGGCCGCTGTGGCCTGGGCGCGGTCATGGGCTCGAAGCTCCTCAAGGGGATCGCGGTCCACGGGTCGCGGACCTGCCCGGTCGACGACGCAGCGGGGCTGAGGCGGCTCAACCAGGAGATCAACCGCCGCGTGGCCGCGCTCGACGCCGCCCAGCCCGAATTCCTCCGCTTCAAGCGCGTCGGCACCGCGGGAGCCACCGAGCTCTTCGCTCCGCAGGGGAATCTGCCGATCAAGAACTATTCCCTGGCCCGCTTCCCCGGCGGAGAGCGGAACCTGCACGGGACCGAATACGCCCGCCGGCTCCAGGCCAAGCCCTGGCCCTGCAAGTATTGCGTCATGCAGTGCCATAACCTCTGTCAGGTCGAGACCGGGCCGTACGCTTACAAGGGCAAGGGGCCCGAGTACGAGTCCTTCGCCATGATGGGGTTCAACACCCTGGTGGACGATCTCGAGGCCGTCGCGTACGCGTGCGAGCTGGCCAACATGTATTCCATGGACTGCATCTCGCTGGGCGCCGTGATCGCGTGGGCCATGGAGTGCTACGAGAAGGGGGTCCTCACGCAGCGTGAGACGTACGGCCTCGACCTCAGGTGGGGCAACGCCGAGGCGCTCGTGGAGATCACGCGGAGGATCGGCGAGCGCACGGATGGCCTGGGGTACCTGCTCGGGGAAGGCTCGAAGATCGCGTCGGAGCGGCTGGGCAGGGGCTCGGCGGACTGGGCGGTCCAGATGAAGGGGCAGGAGATCGCCGCCCACAACTGGCGGGCCCAGTACATCTCAGCCCTCAACTACTGCACGGGGGTGGCCGCCGGCCCGAACCACGAGCGCGGCAACTCCCAGCACATCTGGGTGGCCGACGTCAGGCTGCCGGAGTGGGGCATCGACGAGGTCACGAACGACGAGCGCTGGTCCTGGACCAAGGCGCCCGAGCGCAACGCCGTCTTCCACGACTACTGCAACGTGATCAACTCCTCCTGCCACTGCAAGTTCCACGAGTTCCGGGGCTACACGCTCACCGACCTCCTCGACACCGTCAACGCGTCGACGGGGTGGGGCTTAGGCCTCGAGGACCTGCGCCGGTGCGGCGAGCGGATCACCACGCTGCAGAAGCTCTTGAACATCCGGTACGGGTGGGTGAGGGAGCACGACTTCCAGTACCCGAAGCGGTTCATGGAGCCCGTCCCCGAGGGGCCCGCCGCGGGCAGGATTCCGGCAGGGCTGGACGACGCGATCCTGGCGTACTACCGCGTGAGGGGCTGGGACGAGGGCGGCCGGCCGACCGCGGAACTGATGAAGCGCCTGGCCATGGAGGAGTACGCCGCCTAGGGTGCCGGGGCGGCAGCAGCGCCGATGAGAATCAAGGTCAACTCCAGAGAGCACGAGTTCCCGCCGGGGAGCTCCCTCGCCCGGGTTGTCGAGCTGGTCCGGGAGACGCACAAGAACGACCCCGTCACCCGGGCCCTGATCGAGCGGACGGGCTTCGACCACCTCACGTTCATCTACAACAGCCGCATCGTCCGGCCCGACGAATACGAGTCCATCGAGCTGAAGGACGGCGACGAGATCCGGTGGATGCGTCCGTACGCAGGCGGGTGAACCGACCGGATCGCGAAGGAGGCACGCCATGATCACCGAGAGGATCCGGCGATTCCTGGAATCGGGGGGAACGCGCTGCGAGACGCTGCCCCACCGGGAGGTGTTCACCGCCCGTGAGGTCGCGCAGACGAGCCACGTCCCGGGTAGCCGCCTGGCCAAGGTGCTGATCGCCAAGGAACACGACGGCCGCTGCCTCATGGTCGTCCTGCCCGCGCCGTGCCGGCTGGATCTGGGGGCCGTCCGGGACGCGGCGCGGACGCGACGCCTCTCGCTCGCCGCCGAGGGGGAGCTTGTCCGGCTCTTTCCGGACTGTGACACGGGCGCGATGCCGCCCTTCGGCAGTCTCTACGACATGCCGGTCTACGCCGACGCCTGCTTCCCGCATGAGGGCGACTTCTTCTTCCAGGCGGGCAACCATCGGGAGATCGTCCGTATCTCCTGGGAAGACTTCGAGCGGCTCGCGCGTCCGGTGGTAGGCGAGTTCTGCTTGCACGAGCGCAAGGAAGCTGAGAGCGCCTGAGCCCGGCCGCCTGCGGGCCGCCGCCCTTGGGGGGCGTGGTAGCCTGAGCCTCGTCATGGGGCTCAGGCCGAAGACGCTCGGGCTTCCGTCACCGGCCGAGGCGCTCCCCGGGCGCACCGAGCCGATGCCCGTACCCGCGAAGCACTTCGTGAACGGCGCGCCGCTCACGCCGCCGTTCCCCGCGGGGATGGAGCGCGCCGTGTTCGGGATGGGCTGCTTCTGGGGCGCCGAGCGCGGCTTCTGGCTCACGAAAGGGGTCCACACCACGGCCGCGGGCTACGCCGGCGGCCTGACGCCGAACCCGACGTACGAGGAGGTCTGCAGCGGCTTCACGGGCCACGCCGAGGTGGTGCTCGTCGTCTTCGACCCGCGCGTCGTGAGCTACGGGGAGCTGCTCCGCCGGTTCTGGGAAGGCCACGACCCGACGCAGGGAATGCGCCAGGGCGCGGACATCGGCACCCAGTACCGCTCGGCGATCTACTGCCACGGCGAGGCGCAGCGGCGCGCCGCCGAGGCCGCGCGCGACGCCTACCAGGCGGCGCTCCGCCGCGCGGGCCTGGGCGCGATCACGACCGAGATCCGCACTGCGCCCGAGCTCTACTACGCCGAGCCGTACCACCAGCAGTACCTCGCGAAGAACCCGGGTGGGTACTGCGGGCTGGGTGGCACCGGCGTGGGCTGCCCGGCGGGCGTCGCCACGGCCCCGTCGCCCTCGTCGTCGTCCCCCGCGGCCTGACACCCGGCCGGCGCAACGCCGCGCTCATCATTCCACGCTCGCGAATGTCGTGAGGGCGCGCCGGGTCATCTGGGCGGGGCACCTCGACGGGTACGGCACGAGCCAGGCGCTCGGCTCACCGAGCCCCTGGGCGCCGAACTATGACCTCGAGCTCCGCGACGCGGCCCACGACCAAGCCTTCGCGATCCGGTCCGAGCCGAAGTCGGCGCCCAAGTGGTGGGAGGTGTCGCCCCCTGGCTCAGCCGTCGTAGGCGGTGATCGCGACTTCCGGATTGACCGGAGCCTGCTCCTCGGCCTCGACCGACTCGAGCGTCAGACCGCTGTCCTTGAGCTTGCTGCAGACCTCGGCGACCCGTCGGTCGATGTCCGCGTCGGTGAGCAGCATGACGCCCGTCGCCAGCGTGGCGCGGATCTTGATCCGCTTGAACTCTGCCATGGTGACACCTCCTTCCGCTTGGCAACGCCGCTGCGTTGCTGAGCCAGCAAGCCAGGTGCCACGGGACGCGAGAAAATCAAGTGTCCGGAAAGATTGCATTGCCGGATGTCATTGTGCCGCAGGGGCGTCCGAATGGCATCGGCAGTGCCAGCCCGACTGATCCGTTCCTCGCCAGCCTCCGACGCTCCGACTGAGTCGTTCGAACTACGCGCGGGCCTGCTCGCGGAGCTGGCGCTTGAGGGTCTTTCCCGAGGCCGTCTTCGGCAGCGCTGGCACGAAGCGGATCGCGCGCGGCGCCTTGTAGACCGCCATCTCCTCGCGGCACCACGCGACCAGCTCCGGCTCGCTCGCGGTGGCCCCGGGTCGCAGCACGACGAAGGCGAGCACGTCCTCGCCGCGATAGGGATCGGGGACACCGACGACGCCCACCTCCGCCACCGCCGGGTGGCGGTACATGATCGCCTCCACCTCGGCGGGGAACACGCTGTAGCCCGAGGCCTTGATCATGTCCTTCTTGCGCTCCTCGATCGTGAAGTAGCCCTCCGCGTCCACGCGCCCGACGTCGCCCGTGTGGAACCAGCCGTCGCGCAGGGCCTCGGCGGTCGCGTCGGGGCGCCGCCAGTAGCCCTTCAGCACCATCGGCCCGCGCACGACGATCTCGCCCGAGGCGCCGACGGGGAGCTCGGTCACGCCGTCCTCCAGGCTCACGATCCTCACGTCGGTGAAGGGGAACGGCAGCCCGACCGTGCCGTACCGCGGCCGGTGAGGCGGGTTGCAGTGCGTGGGCGCGGTGGTCTCCGTGAGCCCGTAACCCTCGACGAGCTGGTGGCCGGTGATCGCCTCCCAGCGCCGCGCGATCTCCGCGGGCACGGGCGAGCCGCCCGACAGGCAGAGACGCAGTGACGAGAGGTCGTACTCGGGCGTCTTCGGGGAGTTCACGATCGCCACGTTGATCGTCGCGATGAGCGTCGTCATCGTGCAGCGGTGGTCCTGGATCGCGCGGAGCGCGGTGTCGAGGTCGAAGCGGCCGAGCGCCACGAACGTCGAGCTCGTGTAGGCCATCATGTTGAGCTGCACTTCCATGCCGGTGATGTGGAACCACGGCACGACGCCGAAGACCACGTCCTCCGGCCCCTGGCCGAGCCAGAGGCGCATCAGCTCGCAGTTCCAGACCAGGTTGCCGTGGGTCAGCTCGGCGCCCTTCGGCGCGCCCGTCGTGCCCGAGGTGTACTGCAGGAGCGCGGTGTCGGCGAGCGCGCGGGGCACGGGCGTGGCGAGCGGCGGCGCCGCGCCCAAGATCGCGCGGAGGTCCTCGGTCTCCGCGCACACGACCGCCCGCTCGAGGAACGACGGCGGCGGCGGCAGCGTCGGCCGCTCCGGCAGCCAGTCCGCGTAGGAGGTCGTCACGACGGCCTCGAGCGGGGACGCCGCCCTCACGGCCTCGACCACGCCGTATCCCTGGTCGGAGCCGACGAGCACCCGCGCCCCCGAGTCCTCGAGCTCGTGCCCGAGCTCGAGGGCCTTGTGCATCGGGTTCAGGCACACGGCGATCGCGCCGGCCTTGAGCGCGCCGTAGTAGGCGATCGCGAACTGGGGGCAGTTCTCGAGGAACAGCGCAACGCGGTCGCCGGCGCGGAGGCCCCGGGCCCGGAGCCAGCCGGCGAACCGGTCGCTCGCCTCGTCGAGCTCGCCGAAGGACACCTCGCGCCCGTAGAAGACCAGCGCCGCCTTGTCCGGCGTGCGGCGGGCGTTCGCCTTGAGGATGACGGGCAGGGGCTCCTCGGGCAGGCGGATCGTCGCCTCGTCGAGCCCGGGCGGCCAGTGGGCTTTCCAGATCGGCTCCATGGCGTTCTATCCTAACGCGGTCGCGGCGGCGCGGTCGCCGCGCTTGCCCGCGGGCCGTCGCGGCCCTATGGTGCGGGGAGTGGCGCGGCCTGGACGGGGCGCCAGGAGGGGTCATGGAGCCAGCGCTCGACCGGCAGCGCGTCCAGGAGTTCGCCCGCAAGCTCTTCGGCCTCTACACGAGCGGGCTCCTGACGCTGATGGTGCAGATCGGCTTCAGGACCGGCCTCTTCGAGGCGGCCGCCAGGGGCCCGGCGACGAGCGCGGAGCTGGCCGAGCGCGCGGGGCTCGACGAGCGCTACGTCCGCGAGTGGCTCGCCGCCATGGCGACGGGCGGCGTCGCCGAGTACGACGCCGAGACGCGGCGCTTCACGCTCCCGCCGGAGCACGCGACGTGCCTGACGGGGACGTCGAGCCGCAACCTGGCGCCCGCGAGCCAGACGCTCACGATGCTCGCCCGGCGCCTGCCGGAGGTCACCGAGTGCTTCCGCACGGGCGGCGGCGTCCCGTACGCGGCCTACCGGCCGGACTTCACCGAGTCGCAGGACGCCTCCTGGCGCCTCCTCTACGACGGGCTCCTGGTCAAGGGCTTCCTGCCCGTGGCGACGGGGCTTCCCGAGCGGCTCGCGGCGGGGATCCGCGTCGCCGACGTGGGCTGCGGCACGGGCCACGCCGTCAACGTGATGGCGCGCGCCTACCCGCGCTCGAGCTTCGTCGGCTACGACTGGAGCGAGGAGGCGGTCGCCCGCGGCCGTGACGAGGCGCGCGGCCTGGGGCTCGCCAACACGCGCTTCGAGGCGCTCGACGTGACCCGGCTGCCCGCCGAGCCGAAGTTCGACCTGATCACCACCTTCGACGCGGTCCACGACCAGCGCGACCCCGCGACGGTGCTGTGTCGGATTGCGGGAGCGCTCGCGCCCGACGGCGTCTACCTCATGGTCGAGCCCCGCGCGTCGAGCCGCCTCGAGGACAACCTCGGCAACCCGTTCACCCCGTACATGTACGCCATCAGCGTGCTGCACTGCCTGACCGTCTCGCTCGCGGAGGGCGGCGCCGGGCTCGGCACGGCGTGGGGCGAGCAGACGGCGCGGCGCCTGCTCGCCGAGGCGGGCTTCGGCGCCGTCGAGGTGTTCGACGCGCCGGGGCCGCAGAACAGCATCTTCGTCTGTCGGCTCCCGGCGCCCGTGCGGTAGGATCGCGCCATGGCCACTCCACTGACCGTCGAGTACCCCAAGGACCTGCTCCAGCACGTGGGCCGCGAGCTCGGGCCGTCGGACTGGATCGTCGTGGACCAGACGATGATCGATCGGTTCGCCGACGCGACGGGCGACCACCAGTGGATCCACGTGGACGTGGAGCGCGCGCGCCGCGAGATGCCGGGAGGCACCACCATCGCCCACGGCTACCTCACGCTCTCGCTCGTCCCGCGCCTGGCGGCCACGCTGCTCCAGGTCACGAAGCGGAGCCGCGGCGTCAACTACGGCTCGAACCGGGTCCGGTTCACCAACGTGGTGCCGGCAGGCTCGCGGGTGCGTCTCCGGCTGAAGCTCCTCGCCGCCGAGGAGGTTCCGGGCGGGGGCGTGCGGCTGACGTCCGAGATGACCGTCGAGGTCGAGGGCCAGGCGCGCCCGGCGCTCGTCGCCGAGGTGCTCTCCGTCCACTACGCCTGATCAGGGCCGGGTCGCGATCGCCGCCGCGTAGCCCACGACGCTCCGGGCATCGCCCGAGACGGCGGCCGAGGTGGCGTAGCGGAGCACGCGCACGCGCACGGCGCCCAGGTCGCGCGCGGCCCAGAGCACCGCGGCGAGCGCCCCGACCCCGCACGCCTCCCCGACGCCCTCCGCGTCGGCGCGCAGGGTCGCGTCCGCGTCGAACGCCTCGACGTGTCGGAGCATCTCCGCGTCGAGGCGCTCGGCGGCCGCCTGCGGGTGGTGGTGGGAGAGGTCGGTGCTGGCCACGAGCAGCGCGCGCCGGTCGGCGAGCGCCCGGGCGAGCGCGCGCCCGAGGGCCAGCGCCGTCGCGCGCCGCTGGTCGCGCGCCATCACCGGCAGCAGGCGCCACTCCCCGGCGAGCGCGCGCTGCAGGAACGGCAGCTCGATCTCGACCGAGTGCTCCTCGTCGTCCCGCACCGGCGTGAGCCCGGCGGCGCCCGCGTCGCGGAGCGCCGCGTCGAGCCCGGCGCGCGCCGCGGCGTCGAGCGGCACCGGCCCGAGGGGGGTGGCGTACGCCTCGTGGGCGGACGTCAGGAGCGCGCCGCGCGCGGGGCCGTGCATCGGCCCGACGACGGCCACGACGTCGGGGGCGAGGCCGCGGACCGCTGCGAACGCGTGGCCGGCGACGCCCCCCGAGTAGACGTGGCCCGCGTGCGGTACCACGACCGCCACGACGCCGCCGTCCGTCGCGGGCTGGCCCGCCGCGTCCAGGTTGCGGTCCACCGCGGCCGCGAGCTCGGCGGCGCTCGCCGGGTACCACCGGCCGGCGATCGGCGAAGGACGCATGTCCATCGCCGCCCAGCATAGCGCGGGCACCCGCCACCCGCGACGACCGGCCGTGAGTCAGGCGGGCGCGCGGCGGCGGCGCGGCTGCAGCACGACGAAGTACTGATACGGCAGGAGGTCGAGCTCGGCGACCGGCACGAGTCCCGCGCGCCGCGCGTCGGCCAGGAAGGCGTCGCGGGAAACGCGGTGCTCGACCGGCGGCCCCACGGGCGTCCGCTTCCGGTGGAAGTCGACGGTCACGATGCGCCCGCCCGGCCGGAGCGCCCGCGCGAGCTTGCGCAGGTACGCGGGCCCGTCCGCGAAATGGTGGTAGGTGTTCACGAGGAGCGCCAGGTCGCAGCAGGCCGCGGGCAGCAGCGGGTCGTCGTCGAGGGCGAGCACCGGCGTCACGTTGCGCGCGCGCGCCCGCTGCACGCGCCGCCCGAGCACCTCGAGGATCCTCGGCTCCGCCTCGACGGCGAAGACGCGCCCCCGCGGCCCCACCGCGCGCGCCAGGCGGAGCGCGAAGTAGCCCGAGCCCGCGCCGATCTCGCACGCGGTCTGGCCGCGCCGCAGGCCGAGCGCGCGGACGACGCGAGCCGGTCGCTGCCACCGCCCCCGGTCCGGCGCCTCCATGCGCGCGAGGAAAGCGCGGAGCTTGGGAGGGTTGCCGTGGCGGCCGGGCCGATGGCCCCGGTGGCGGCGTCGCGCGGCCGTCACGCGACCCCGTGGCGCCGCGCGAGCGCCTCGATACGCCCGAAGCCGATGAACGCGTCGAACTCCGCCGCGTCGCAGAGCCGCGCGGCGCGGAGCGCGCCCGCGTCGCCGCCCGCCCGGAACTCGGCGAGCGTGTCGCGCACGGCGCGGTAGGCGGCGTAGAGCGCGAGCGCGTAGTAGAGGACGAGCTTGACGCCGCACGCCTCGTCGCGCGCGACCGTCGAGCCCGGGGAGTCCACGGCGCAGATCGGCGCGGGCAGCCGGTCGCGCACGGTCGCGATCGCCGACGACGCCACGCCGGCGGGGAAGACCAGGTCCGCCCCAGCCGCCGCGTAGGCGCGGAGCCGGTCCACGGCGTCCTCGAGTCCGCCGCCGCCCTCGAGCCAGCCCGCGTCGGTGCGGGCGATGATCACGAAGTCCGGATCGCGCCGCGCCTCCACCGCGGCGCGGATCTTCTCGGCCATCGCCGCCTTCTCGAGGACGCGCCCGCGCACGGGCAGGTGCTTGCCGAACTCGTGGTCCTCGAGATGGACGCCGGCGACGCCCGCGCGCTCGAACTCCTGCACGGCCCGCCACACCGTCGCCGCGGTCCCGAAGCCGTTCTCGGCGTCGGCGACGACCGGGACGCCCTCGACGGCGCCGACGACCGCCGCCGCGTGGTCGGCCATCTCGCGCAGGCTCACGAGGCCGGCGTCAGGCAGACCGAGCCGCGCCGCCGCCGTCGCGTACGAGCCGACGTAGACCGCCTCGAACCCCGCGCGCTCGACCAGGCGCGCGCTCACCGCGTCGTAGGCGCCCGGGGCGACGACGATACCGGGTCGCGCCAGGAGCTCCCGCAGGCCGCGTGCTCCACGCATGAGGGGCCCTCCAGGGGCTAAGATGTCCCCGTGCAGGATACGACAACGCTGGAGCTGGTCACCATGACCGTGGGGTTCGGGCGGCGCGTGCGGCCGGCCTGGCACTGGGCGCTGGTGGCCTACGACCGGGCCTATCGCCTCGTGCACGGCCTGGACCGGTCACGGGCCCAGGTGGGCCCGGCGCTCTGCGTCGCGGTCCGCCAGGGCCGCCGCGCCCGCACGCTGCCGGACGGCACGCGGCTCGCGCCGGGCATCCGCGTCGGCGAGCTGCACCTCGCCAACGCGCGCCTCGCCGCCCTCCACGGGGACGGCCTGTCGCCGCTCGCCGTCGGGCTCGAGTTCCGCCGCCGGCTGCTCGCCTCGCTCGCCGAGCTGGCACGGCTCTGCGCGCCCGCGGGGCCGCTCGCCGACGTGCGCGCGTTCTGCGCGGTCACGGTCTTCCACCGGGGGCTCGCGCGCCTCGGCTTCGCGCCCGAGCGCGACGGGCTCGTGTGGCCCGGCCTCGTCGCGGCCTACCAGCGCGCGCTGCTCGCGACGCTCCATCCGGGCGGCGGGGTCCGGCGCGGGCGCCCGCCCTGGGGCCGCGCGCGGCGGCTCTGGATCACGCGCGAGGCGCTCCTCGCGCGCTACGGCTACGGCGCGGCGCGGCCGCCGGAGGCGCTCGATCGGTGAGGCGCGTCGCCGTGATCGGCGGCGGCATCGCGGGGCTCGCGACGGCATGGCACCTGGCCCGGGCGCGCGCCGGCGCCGTCGTCGTGCTCGAGCGCGAGCCGCTGCTCGCCACCCACAGCTCCGCGCGCAACGCGGCCATCTTCCAGCTCCTCGAGGAGCTGCCCGGCATGCTCGCGCTCGCCCTGCGCACGCGCGCGCACCTCGACGCGCTCGTGGGACGGGGCGACGCCGGCTGGCTCAAGCGCACGGGCGAGCTGTTCGTGGCGCCCGCCGAGGCGGAGCTCGCGGAGCTGGCCGCGCTCGCCCGTGACGCCGGGCTCGGGCACGCGCGGCTCGAGCGGGCCGACGTCGTCAAGCGCGTCCCCGCGCTCGCCGCCGGCTCCGCGCGCTACGGGCTCCTCGTCCACGAGGCCGGCGTGATCGACGTCCACGCGGTCGCCGCGCGGCTCGCCGACGCCGCGCGCGCGGCCGGGGCGCGGCTCGAGGTCGGGCGCGACGTCGCCCGCGTGCGCGTCCGCGCGGGGCGCGTCGAGGGCGTCGACCTCGCCGGCGGCGAGGTGGTGGCCGCCGACGCGGTGGTGCTCGCCCCCGGCGCGTGGGCGGCCGCGCTCGGCGCGGCGTGCGGCGCGCCGCTGCCGCTCGTGCCGCTCCGGCGCCACCTGGCCCAGCTCGACGTGGCGGCGCCGGTGGACGCGCAGGGGCCGGTCGTCTGGGCGCTCGGCGACGAGTGCTACTTCCGGCCGGAGTCGGGCGGCGTGCTCGCCTCGCCGTGCGACGAGACGCCGTGGCCCGCGTGCCTGCCCCCCCACGAGCCGCGCGCGCTCGAGCGGCTCGCGCGCAAGCTCGGCGCGCTCGCGCCGCCGCTCGGCGAGGCCAGCGTGCGCCGCGCCTGGGCGTGCCTGCGCACGTTCGCGCCCGACCGCGTCGTCGTGGCCGGCGCCGACGCGCGCGTGGGCGGGCTCTTCTGGCTCGCGGGGCTCGGCGGGTCGGGCATGACGGTCGGTGTCGGGGCCGGCGAGGTGGTCGCGGCGCTGGTGGCCGGCGGCGAGCACCCGCTCGCCGGCGTGCTCTCGCCGGCGCGCGCGTTCCCGCCGATGGCGGCGCTCGGCGCGGCCGGGTAGGACGCACGCGCGACGCGGATCGTCGGCGAGGGGGAGGACGCATGTTCCAGCACGTGGTGACGACGGCGCGCGAGCTCCGGGAGCTGGTCGGAGACCCGAACGAGCGGGCGGTCCAGAAGGACCTCGGGCGGCTCGACGAGCACGCCCGCGCCTTCGTCGCGCGCTCGTCGTTCCTCCTGCTCGCGACGGCGGGCGCGTCCGGGCGGTGCGACGTGTCGCCCAAGGGCGACGCGCCGGGCTTCGTGCGCGTGCTCGACGACCGGCACCTGGCGATCCCGGACCGGCCCGGCAACAAGCGCCTCGACGGCATGACGAATCTCCTCGAGAACCCGCACGTCGGGCTCATCTTCCTCGTGCCGGGCAAGGAGGACACGCTGCGCGTGAACGGTCGGGCCTGGATCGTGCGCGACGAGACCCTGCTCGCCTCGCTCGAGGCGATGGGGCGGCGGCCCCAGCTCGCGATCGGCGTCGAGGTGGAGGAGTGCTACCTGCACTGCCCGAAAGCGTTCCGCCGCTCGCGGCTGTGGGAGCCCGACACGTGGACCGATGTCCGCGAGCTGCCGTCCATGGCGCGGGTGCGGTGGGCGCAGCAGCCGGTCCCGGGCCGGACGCTCGAGGAGTACGAGCGCGAGAGCGAGGAGGGCCTCCGGCGGACCATGTACTGAGCGCGCGGCCGTGACGCGCGACCTCCGCTGGAACCTCGCGGCGCTCGGCGCCGACTACGGACTGTTCGTGGTCGGCCTCTCGTTCGCGTCACAGTCCACGATCCTGCCGGCGTTCGCGGCCCACCTGGACGCGCCGAACGTCGTCGTCGGCGCGATCCCGGCGGTGATGACGATCGGCTGGCTCCTGCCCTCGCTCCCCGCCGCGGGCCACACCGAGACGCTCGCGCGGAAGCTCCCGTTCGTGCTCCGCTACACGGTCTGGGAACGGGTGCCGTTCGTCGGGCTGGCGCTCGGCGCCTTCTTCCTGGCCGCGCGCGCGCCGGCCCTGACGCTGGGCCTGCTCCTGCTGACGCTGCTGGTCGTCACGGGGGTGGGCGGCGTCCTGCTGCCCGCGTGGATGGACATCATCGGGCGCGCGATCCCGGTGACGCTGCGCGGGCGCTTCTTCGCGCTCGCCAACCTCGGCGCGAGTGTCGCCGGCTTCGCGGGCGGCCTCCTGACCGAGCGCGTGCTGGCCGCGGTGCCGCCGCCCGCGGGGTACGGGGTGGTCTTCCTCCTCACCGCGGCCTGCATGGCGGCCTCGTTCGTGGCCCTGACGCTCGTGCGCGAGCCGCCCGCCGCGGGCACGGCGGCGGCCGTGCCGCTCCGCGCGTACCTCGCGCGGGTGCCCGCGCTGCTGCGCCGCGAGCCGAACCTCCGGATGTTCCTCGGCGCGCGCGCCTGCTCCGTCGTGGCCCAGATGGGGGGCGCCTTCTACACCGTGCACGCGCTCCGCGTCTGGGAGCCGCCGGCGTCCGAGGTGGGCGTCTTCACGGCGCTGCTGCTCGGCGGGCAGGCGGTCGGCAACGCCGCGCTCGGCTGGATCGCCGACCGCGCCGGGCACCGTCCCGTCCTCGTCGCGGGCGTGGCCGCCACCCTGGCCGCGAACGTGGTGGCGCTCGGCGCCAGCTCGCTCGGCGCCTTCGGCGCCGTCTTCGTGCTGGCGGGCATCAACATCGCGGCGCTCAGCGTGTCGAGCCTCCCCATCCTGCTCGAGTTCGCGCCGACGCCCGCCGCGCGGCCGACCTACGTCGGGCTCGGCGCGACGGCGCTTGCGCCGGTGGCGTTCCTGGCGCCGCTCGCCGCGGGCCTGCTCGCCGACGCGGTAGGCCTTCCCGCGGTGTTCGCCGCCGCGGCGCTCGCGGGCGCGGCCGCGCTCGCGCTCCTGGTCTGGGGCGTGCGCGACCCGCGCGCGATCGCGCGCGACCGGGCGTGCTGACCGCGGTCGTCCAGCGTCCTGTCCACGAAATCATGTCAACGGTCGCCGCGCGCCGGGCCGCCGGGCGCGGGCGGTAGGGGTCCCGTCGACCCGTACCGCTCGCGCCCGGCGGCCCGGACTCCACGTTCGACGAGGCTCAACGTGACTTCGAGAACGGCACACCAGGTCGCGGGGCGCTCGAGCCTGGCCGCGCGAAGGGACGGGAGGCTCAGGGCGGCCGGACCAGCTCGGCGCGCCCCGACCACTCCCAGGCGAGGGTGGGGCGCGACACGCCGAGCAGGAGGCCGTGGAGCGCGCTCGGGTGGATCCAGAGCCCGTCACGCTCGCGGGCCGGGTCGGCCGCCGCGCGCCGTGAAGCGCGCGCCCCGCGCGGCGCAGCGAGCGACGATCCCGGCGACGTCGTCGCTCTCGAGGTAGCCCATGTAGAGCGAGTCGCCGCGCCGGCCGACCCAGCGCCCCATCGCGCTCTCGGGGGCCACCACCTGCGAGAGCTCGATGCGGTCGAGGCGCCGCGGCGGGTCGAAGAGCGTGAGCGTGCCGACGTAGCCGAACCGCTCGCTCCGGATCGGCGCAAAGCGGGACGGGTGGAGGTCGAACAGGCGCGTGTAGAGGTCGGCCGCCGCCCGCCAGTCCGAGACGAGCGTGTTGGTGACCTCGTACAGGCGCGCGCCGGCGGGCGCCGGCGCCCGGCCGGCCGAGAGGACGCAGCGCATGCCGGCCGTCACGGCGGGCTCGAGGTAGGTCTGCCCGTCGTCCTCGGCGAACTCGGCGCCCTCCTCGGCGAGGCGCGCGTGGAGGTCGGTGAGGTCGCCGACCGCGAAGCCGGCGGCGAGCAGGCCCTCCCCCCAGCGATCGAGGTGTTCGCGCGCGGGTCCCGGCCCCGTCGGCTCGCAGAGCTCGACCTCGCTCTCGCCGAGCGCGAGCACGGTGCGGCGGGCGCCGAGGTAGGCGGCGCCCGCCTCGCGCACCGGCCTGGCGCCGAGCAGCGCGGCGAACGCGGCCGCCGCGGCGGCCCGGTCGCGCACGACGAGCTGGACACGGTCCACGCGTTCGAGCATCGCGCGTCTCCCGCGCGATGGTACCATCGCGGACACACCGACCGCCGGAGGTTCGCCATGGCCCAGGACCTGCTCGAGTCCGTCACGGACGGCGTCGCCGTCCTCACGCTCAACCGCCCGGACCGGCTCAACGCGATGTCGGTGCCGATGCTCGATGCGCTGCTCGAGGCCCTCCCGCGGCTCGCCGACGATCCGGAGGTCGGCGTCGTGGTGCTCACCGGCGCCGGGCGCGGCTTCTGCGCGGGCGGCGACGTGAAGGCGATGGCCGAGGGGCGCGAGTTCGGCGGCGCCACCCTCGAGGAGAAGGCCCAGGGGCTGCGCGCGCGGATGGAGACCTCGCGCTGGCTGCACGAGATGCCGAAGCCGACGATCGCCATGGTGCGCGGCGCCGCGGCGGGGGCGGGGCTCTCGCTGGCGCTGGCGTGCGACCTGCGCGTGGTCGGAGACACCGCGCGCTTCGCGACGGCGTTCGCGCGCGTCGGCTACTCGGGCGACTTCGGCGGGAGCTGGTTCCTGACCCAGCTCGTCGGGTCCGCCAGGGCGCGCGAGCTCTACTACACCGCGGACATCCTGGACGCGGCCCAGGCGCTGGCACTCGGCCTCGTCAACCGCGTCGTGCCGGACGCGCGGCTCGAGGAGGAGACGCTCGCGCTCGCCCGGCGGCTCGCGC
>Ga0209211_10003142_pt1 | contig 27298 bp, 27 predicted proteins | sample RifGroA2_FD_183992 | JGI IMG/M metagenome (GOLD analysis project Ga0209211, IMG submission 183992) | Groundwater microbial communities from Rifle, Colorado, USA - Groundwater A2 (SPAdes) (version 2) | ecosystem: Environmental > Aquatic > Deep subsurface > Groundwater | place: Rifle, Colorado...
AAGGGTTGGCGCTTAAAATTAATTGGTCCGATAGATCCGGGTAAGGATAACCTGGATTACTATAGCCGGGTTAAAAAGTTGGCTCGGAGTTACCCGATTGAAATACTGACACGGGCTAGTTTTGACTCTCTGGTTAAATCTTACGCCAGGGCCAAAATCTACTGGCACGCCACCGGCTACGGCGTCGACGAACAAACCAATCCGCAATCGGTCGAACATTTCGGCATTTCCACGATTGAAGCTATGGCCGCCGGGGCCGTGCCGGTGGTCATTAAAAAAGGCGGCCAGCCTGAAATTGTCAACCACGCGGTTGACGGCCGGCTGTGGCAGACGCAAGCGCAGTTGATTCGGCAAACCCAAGAATTAATCAGCGATGATAACTTGCGGCAGAAATTCGCCTCCCGGGCACTAAAGCGGGCCAAGGATTTTTCTTTGAACCAATTCTGCCAAACTGCCAAAAAAATATTTAACTTATGAAAACCGTTTCCGTCGTTATTCCCAATTGGACCAAACTGCCTTTAATCAAACATCTGCCGGCGGTAATTAAGGCTTGCAAGGGAGCGGAAATTATTGTCGTTGACGACGCTTCTCCGGATGACACCGTCGCTTATGTTAGGAAACATTTTCCCGGGGTCAAAGTGATCGTTAACAAACAAAACGAACGTTTTGCCGTCTCCTGCAACCATGGCGTTAAAGCCGCGCGCGGCGATATTGTAATCTTACTTAATTCTGACGTGGCGCCGAAACCGGGATTTTTAAAACCACTTATTAAGCATTTTTCGGCCAACGGCCGATCGGCCTCTGGCCGAAACGAGGTTTTTGCGGTTTCTTGCTTGGAAATTCAGAACAGCGGTGCTAGCGGCCGAAACCGCTGTCAGTTTAAACGGGGATTCTTGATTCATTCGGCGGTAAAAATTGACGGTTTAAAGCGGGTCGTGCCTAATTGCTGGGCTACCGGTGGCTCGTCGGCTTTTGACCGGCGAAAATACCTGGCTATCGGCGGGATGGATCCACTTTATAAACCGGCTTACTGGGAAGACATCGATTTATCCTGGCAGGCGCGGGAGAAACATGGCTGGAAAATTTTATTTGAACCGGAAAGCCGGGTCTTTCACAACCACGAAACCACAAACGTTTCGGTTTTTGGACAAAGGCAGATGGAGCAGATGGCGATGCGCAACCAATTTTTATTTGTCTGGAAAAATATCCGCGGCCGCCGCTGGCTCGAACATTGCCTGTGGCTGCCGTATCACTTAATTTTTACTACTTATAGAACCAAAGGCCTGTTTTTGACGGCTTTGGTTCAGGCGGCAATCAAATGGCTGGCAAAATAAACCGGTTTTTTTTGATCGCCGTTATCATTCTGGCGGCGGGACTGCGCCTGTTTTGGCTCGATCGGGTGCCGCCGGCGTTAAACTGGGACGAGGCCGCCATTGGCTGGAACGCCAAAACCATTTGGAAACTGCGTGTGGATGAATTCGGCAACCGCCTACCCGTTAGTTTTCGGTCTTTTGGTGACTACAAAGCGCCGCTGTATATTTATCTAACCGCGCCGGTCGTCGGCATTTTCGGTAATACTGAGATCGGCGTGCGTTTAGTCTCGGTTATCGCCGGAGTTACCAGCGTTGTTCTGATGTATTTTATCGGTGGACCCGCGGCCGCGGGACTGTTAGCCATCTCGCCGTGGCATATCTTGCTTTCCCGGCCGGCCCTGGAAGCCAACCTGGCTTTAATGTGGATTTTGGGCGGGGTTTGGTTATTTTTGAGGGGAACTAAACGACCTGTTTGGCTAATTGCGTCAGCCGTAAGTTTTATTTTTTCGTTATATAGTTACCAAAGCCCGAAAATATTCGTGCCGGTTTTTGTTTTGGGGCTGATAATAATTTATTGGTCGTCATTAAAACGAGCCTTAGTGTGGTTGGCGCTGGCCGGAATAGTTGCGGCCGTGGCGATCACCCCCTTAATCAAAGACGGTTTTGGCGCCGGCGGCCGGCGGTTCCAAATGACCTCGGTTTTTTATCAATCAAAAGATAATTTACCGTTGACTTTGGTGAAAAATTATTTGGTCCATTGGTCGCCTCAATGGTTATTTTTAAGCGGCGGAGAGACGGGGCGATCGCAAATGCGGCAAATAGGTATGTTATTAATGGTGACCGCGCCATTTTTAGTTTTGGGATTGATTCAATTATGGAAAAAACGGCAAGACAGTTGGTGATTCAATTATGGAAAAAACGGCAAGACAGTTGGTCTAAGGTTTTATTCTGGTGGTTGCTGGCCGCGCCCCTGCCGGCAATGATTGGTTTTGACGTGCCCCACCCGATCCGAAGTTATCAGCTGTTGCCGGTTTTAATCATTATTACTGCCATGGGTCTATCCAAAATTACTGCGCGGCCGCGCGCGACTTTAGTATATGGGTTGATAGCAATTAATGCTCTATTTTTTCTTTACCACTATTTTGTTACTTATCCGGTCGAGTCGGCGCCCCAGTGGCAGTATGGCTATAAGCAGGCCGCCGCCTTGGCCCAAGAGCACGAGGACGAAGTCGATAAAGTCATCATTACCAGTTATTACGGTCAACCTTACGTCTTTACCTACTGGTATCAGGATCGGGACCCGCAGGCGATTTTTTGGGGTGGGGCGATCAAGTATTTGTTTCGTACCATCAGACTGGACGGGGATATGCTTTTACCCAACACTTTGTTGATAGGCGCGCCGGCGGAAATTCCCGAAGGCGCATCGGGTATAATTAAAGAAATATATTTTCCCGACGGAAAAGTCGCTTTTCGCGTCGTTAAAACATGAAGCGTACCTGGTTGATTTTCGCTTTCTTGAGTTTCTTTTTATCTCGAATCTTTATTCTCTTTAATCCACCGCCAAATTACTCCGATGTTTTCCACGACTACCGTCGCTACGCCGAAATGTGGGCCAGCGGCATCAGGCCATATTTTGAACATTTGTACGAATATCCTCCGGCCACCATTCCTTTGCTCTATTTTCCGGAAGTTTTAAATCGGGCCAATATCGGCCATTATTACCAAAATTACCGCCTGCAAATATTTCTGTTGGATTTGGGAATTTCCTACTTTGTTTTCTCGACGATTATCAAGTTAAAAACTAAACCGATCAGTAAAACACTGGCTTTAACTTTTTATAATTTGGCGCCTTTGATTGCCAAAGACTTTTTTTACGAGGGAATCGACTGGGTATTTGTCGGCAGCTTGAGCTTGGCAATAATTTTTATGTCTAAACGTTTGCTTTTTTGGATTTTATTCTGGCTGTCGACCGGAATTAAGCTCTTGACCGCGCCGCTGGCTCTGGTTTTTATTAAAAAAGACTGGAAACTTATGATCCTGGGTTTTCTTTTAGTTTGGGGTCTGCCGCTGGTAATCTTCCGCTCGTCGTTGGGAGTCATGTTCGTTTATAACAATGAGCGGGGAATTAAATATGCCGCTTTTCCCAGCTTTGTTGTCGAGACTATAAATTATTTCACCAACAGCGAAACCCGGCGCGACCAGCCGCCGGATTTCGAATGGCAGGGTCCGGTCTCCCGGGCGGCAGAAAAAGTCGTAGCGATTGTTTTTCCTTTGAGCCTGTTTTTAGTTTTGCTTTATGCTTGGCGTCAGCCGATGACTTATGCTTTTGCCCTAAAAATCAGCTTGATATTTTTCTTGGTCATGTTTTTTACCGCTAAAATATTTTCCCAGCCGTTTCATTTATGGTACGTGCCCTTAATTGCCTTATTTCCGTTTAAATCAGTTAAAATACAGCTAATGATGATGGGCTTGGCGTTTTTACTATTAGTGGTGGATACGACTTCCTGGATTCGTTATCCGGCAGAATATAAATTTTACGTTTATTTATTGCTGCGCTATTTGCCCATGGCGGGCTTATTATGGTTATCAATAAAGCTGCCATCCAAATAATTGCCGTCGTCATTTTGGCGGCGGTTTTAAGGTTTTACCAGCTGGGCTATAGCCCGCCGAGCTTGTACTGGGAGGAGGCAGCCTTGGGTTACGATGCCTACTCGATCCTCAAAACCGGCAAGGATTTCCACGGCAACCCTTGGCCGCTGACTGCCTTTGAATCATTCGGCGACTGGAAGCCCAGTCTGTATTTTTATACCACTGTCCCTAGTGTGGCCATTTTTGGTTTGACCCCACTGGCAGTGCGTTTCCCGTCGGCTTTATTTGGTACTTTGACGGTGCTGCTTGTCTATTTTTTAGTTAAAGATAAGCGGGTGGGTTTGGCCGCGGCCGCGCTTTTGGCGATTTCGCCGTGGCACTTGCAGCTGTCCCGGGCCGGGTTTGAAGCCAACTTGGGTTTGTTTTTAGTGGTTTTGGGCTGGTTCTGGAGTCCGGCCTTAGCTTTGTCAATGTATGCCTATCATGCTAATCGTCTGCTGGCGCCGCTGTTGTTTTTAGTTCTGGCCGCCAGTGGACGAATTAAAAAAGTTTGGTTAAATAGTTTCGTATTTTTGGTTTTAGCCTTGCCGTTAGTGTTACAGTTTAACTCGCCGGTTATCCGGCAGCGCTTCAGTGAAACCAGCGCGCTGAGCAGTTTGACCCCGATCATTAGATCCAATGAGCTGATTGCTGTCGACGGCAATACCTGGTGGGCCCGAGTTTTACACCACCGCTTTTGGCACTATAAAGATATTATTGTCGATCATTACTTGGATCACTTCAACTTTAACTTCTTGTTTTTAACCGGGGATGCTAACCCGCGTCACTCGATCCAGGTAGTGGGCGGCCTATTTTTAATCCAAGTGGGCGGCCTATTTTTAATCCAATTGCCGCTAATCCTCTTTGGTTTACGCCGCCATTGGCCACTGCTAACTTGGCTGCTTTTAGCCCCAATCCCGGCAGCCTTGACCGTGGCCACGCCGCACGCTTTAAGAAGTTTGGCCATGTTGATTCCGCTGACAATTTTTTCCGCTTATGGTTTGATGAAGCTGCCAAAAAAATACTTGGCTTTAATTAGTTTTATTTTGGCCTTTGAATTTAGCCGTTATTTAGTCAGCTACTATAAAACTTATCCTAAAATCTACAGCAGTCAGTGGCAGTATGGCTATGCCCAGATGTTGGGCGTGGTTAAGGAGAGGCAGGATCAATATCAGCAAATCTTTATTACCCGGGAGTTAGGCCGTCCGTCAATGTACTACTGGTTTTATATGCAGACCGATCCGAGGCAGGTTCAGGCAGTTAATGATCAGGTAAAAAAAGACCAGGGTGAATATCTTGAATTTGGCAAGATCCGGTTTGGCCCGGCGCCGGCGCAATTGCCGGCCAATAGCTTGGTGGTACTCGGGCCAAGCGACGCCCTACAGGATAAGGCCAAATTAATCGAGGAAATCTATGATTTAAGCGGTAAACTAGCTTTTAGAATCTATGAAACTTAAACTGATATTGATTTTGCTTTTGGCGGCGGTCCTGCGTTTTTATCAGCTGGGTCAGGTTCCTTCCGGCCTGGTTAACGACGAAGCCGCTTTTGGTTATAACGCTTATTCATTAATCAAAACCGGCCGGGACGAATTCGGTCAGTCTTGGCCGATCATTTTCTATTCTTTTGGTGAAGGCAAGTTGCCGGTTTATATTTATCTGACCCTGCCGTCGGTGGCAATTTTCGGCCTGAACGAATTTGCCGTCCGTTTGCCCTCGGCGCTTTTAGGAGTGTTGACTGTTTGGGTGGTTTCCCGGTGGTCGCTTTTAGCCGCCTTGGTATTGGCAACGATGCCCTGGCACATTCATTTTTCCCGGGCAGCGTTTGAAGCGAATGTGGCGCTCTTTTTCATCACTTTGGCCACCTGGTTGTGGTTTAAAACCAGGCGGCGCTGGAGTTTGTTGGGTTTTATTCTGGCGTTATTTACTTATAATGCCGCCAGGCTGTTTGTGCCGTTGTGGTTGGCTTGGCTGGTAGCTAAAGAACGCCGGCAAATCAAACTGCTGCTGATTTTTCTAATTTTTTGGAGCTTGTTATTTATCCTGCCGCAAAGCCGGCAGCGACTGGCTAACATTACCATTTTCCACCCCCAGTCCGGGGTTGATCAAAGATTAGAGCAGAAATTTTCCGAGACCAGAAACCAACCGTTATGGCTGATCCGGGCGCTGCACAACAAACCGGTAGAGTACGGTTTGGATTTTCTGCGCCGCTACAGTTCTCATTTTAGCCCGGAATTCTTGTTTTTCTCCGGCGACCCGATCCGGCCCCGTTACCGGGTACCGGACATGGGGCAGCTTTTATGGATAGAAATTCCGTTTCTGGTTGTTGGTCTTTACTTGGCGGCAAAAAAACGGCAATGGTGGCTTTTAGCCTGGTTACTATTGGCCCCAATACCTTCGGCCCTGACCTTTGAAACACCGTCAGCGATCAGAAGTTATCTGATGATCATGCCCCTGGTAATGATTGTTAGTTTAGGGCTGGAGAAAGCAAAAAAAATATGGCCGTTAATTTTAGTGTTATTTATTTATAACCTGGTTCATTACCTTGACGCTTATTTTGTTCACGCGCCGGTACACCAGCCTTACGAATGGCAGGGCGGCTACAAAGCCTTGGTTAAGCAGGTCAATGAATTAATGCCCAATTACGATAAAGCCCTAATTACTGATTCTCGCGGCACCGCTTATATTTATTTTCTGTTTTACAATCAATACGACCCGGCCAAATGGCAGCAGCAATCGAAGGCGGCCTTGACCGAACCGGACAAGTTTGGCTTTACCACGATTAATCATTTGGATAATTTATATTTTGTCGGTGAAACCTGCCCGGCCAAAGTTCCCGAAGCCGGCGTTTTATACGTTTGTACCCAGGAAAATCACCCCAAAGCCGGTTTTACCCAATTTAAAGACACAATTGATTTTGACGACGGTCAACCGGCGTTTGTTTTATTTGAGCCAACTAAGGCGTTACCTGCCACACTTCCAGCTCCGGGCCGATGATTTTTTTATCAACCACTTCGCTGAAGTTAATTAGCTTGAGCCACGAGTCAAAGGGGTAGTGCCAGACATTGTCCGGTTTTTCGATAATTAAAAATATCATTTGCGCCGGGCCGGCCGGAGACGGTAGCCTGGATAAAAGATCGGCTTTTTCATTGATGTAGGCGGGGGCATTAGGCTGGTAACTAAATTCAACCGGCAGGGGCCGGCCGCGAAAAGCCTGCCAGATATATAAATACTGGTAGGCATAGTCATAGATTTCCGGTAAATAGTGATACGAGGCAAACGGTTGTCCGCCTGATTGATTATAGATGTAATTTATGGCGGTTAACTTAGCCGGCAAAAAAGCTTTGTAAGTAAGTAGGTCTGGATTTTTCCGGAAAGCAGAACCGATCAGTAGCAAGAGGCAGTAAATCCAGGCAATCGGCCTAGGCAGGGCGCGCAAAACTTTTCCCACTAAGACTACGGCCAGTGGTGCCAGACCGTAAGCATACCAGGGATTGTAATGCAGCCACCAAAAACCGATGAGCGGAATCACAATCAATGCACCGATTTTAGGCCAAAGCCGCATGCCCGCCGCGATTATCAATACACCAAGACCGGCCAGCCAGGGTACGTCCGGCAGAATCGCCAGGTTGAGTTCGTGAATAATTGATTGAGTAACAATGGCGATTTTACCCGGCGTGATGCTCTGGCTTTCGCCGGCAGTAAAGTAGCTGATGACTGCCTGGGTTTGAGAAAAGTTGTGTTTGAGCTCAAACAATAATTGGGGAATAAAAGTAATGAAGAGGCCTGCCAGTAATTTTAGCCAGTGTTTGGGTTTGACTAACCAAGGGATAACTAAAAGCCACAAAATTGCCAGCGCCGAAGAGAAGTGAAAGCCCAGGCCCAAAATCAAACCAAGCCAGAGGCTATTCCAGCCTTTTTTTAAAGCAATCACCAGTAAAAGTCCGACCAAAGTCATGGGAAAGGGATTGGCGGCGCCGGTTGCCAGCTGCAGCCACAGCGGGGCTGTAGCCAAAATGATCGCTTCATAAACACCTAAGTATTTGTAGGCCAAAATGATGCCAATTAGGCTTAAGCTGAACATAGTTAAGGGGCCGGCCAGGGGGCTGCCTTGAGTCAGCCAATAGGCCGGGGCCAAGAGGTAATACCAGCCCGGTCCGAAGAACAAGCCGGGGATGCTGGTCCAGGGGCCAAGAAAAACCGGGTTCAAGGTTTTGATTAAGTGCAGCACCGCCAAAGAGTCGCGGCCGTGGTCAAAAGAAAAGGGAATAATTCCTGAAAGAATCAGGGGGAGGCGGGTGAAAGCCGCCCAGGCTAAGAGCCAGATCATAGTTTATACTATTATATAAGCTATGTGGTTATTGATCATCCTGGGGATCCTGGCCCGCCTGTGGCAGTTTGGCCAAGTGCCCAATAGTCTGTACTGGGACGAAATCGCCATTGGTTTGGATGCTCGGGCGTTGATCCAGACAGGCAGAGATCTATCAGGACAGTTTTGGCTCCAGACCTTATTTGTTTCCTACGGCGACTTTAAAGCGCCGGTCTATATTTGGCTGGTGACGCTTTTGGGTAAATTATTTTCTGTTTCCGAAATTGTGATCCGTCTACCGTCGCTTTTGGCGGGTTTGGGTATCGCCTGGCTGGTTTACGACTTGATCAGATTAATCTCACCCAAGAAATCAAGATTGCCGCTTTTAGTTTTGACTAATTTATTGATAATGCCCTGGGCGATTCATTTTTCCCGGATCGGGTTTGAGTCGCACTTGTCTTTATTTTGGTTGACGCTGATGGTTTGGTTGGTTGTTAAAAATAACTGGTTGGCGGCTGTGAGTGGAGTATTGGGAATTTACAGCTACATCAGTTTAAGATTAATCGCGCCGCTGTTATTTTTAGTTTTTGCTTGGAGTAAAGGCTGGAAATATCTGGCGGCTGGACTGGCAATAATCGGCGCCGGTATTTTACTGCTAACCAATTCACCCAATTATGCGGTCAGCCAACAGTACCGGTTGAGCAACGACAATTTAATTACCGCGCCGATCTCCAAAATAGAGAAAGGGCGGCGCTTTTTGAGCAATTACTTTGATTTTTTTGAGCCCAAGTTTTTGTTAACTCAAGGGGATCAGAATTTACGCCACCATTCCGGTTTTGGCGGCGAGTTGCTGCTGGCACAGGGCCTATTAGTTATCATTGGAATCAACAGCGCCAATAAATTAATGCTTCTCTGGTTATTTTTAGCTCCGACTGTGGCCGCTTTGGTTAACGAAACGCCGCACGCTTCCCGGGCGATCTACATGATCGTGCCTTTGGCATATCTGGCCGGTTTGGGCTGGCAAAAATTAGCCAAATGGAAATTGGCTTGGCTGATTCCTTTGGCTTTAGGCCTTAATTTGCTGGTATATCTTCACGATTACTTTGTCCATTATCCCGGCCGCTCGGCCATGGCTTGGATCAAACCCTACAAAGATGCGGCCTTGCAGTCATACGACACTTATCCGGTCTATATCAGTCCTAAACTTTATAAACCTGAACTTTACTTTGCCTATTACTTAAACGATTTTAGTTTGTTAAAAAGCAACGACAAATTCTACTATAGTCTCCCGGTAATTTGTCCGGAAGGAGCGGTCTGCGTCAATCAATTTTAACCATTATCATTCTGGCCGCTTTGGTTAGATTTATCGGTTTATCCGGCCTGCCGGCGGCCCTGAACCGCGACGAAGCGGCCATCGGCTATAACGCTTATTCACTGTTGCGAACCGGCAAAGACGAACATGGTCAAAGCTGGCCCTTAAATTTTAAATCGATCGGCGACTACAAAATGCCCGGCTATATTTATGCCACTATTTTGCCGGTAAAACTTTTCGGCCTGAATAATTTTAGTATCCGCTTTTGGTCGGCCGTGGCCGGAGTGGTTGCGGTCATTGCTGTTTACCTGATTACTAAAAATTTAATCGCCGCCGGTTTGATGGCCTTAAATCCCTGGGCAATTTTTTACTCGCGCATCGGTTTTGAGGCGAATCTGGCTCTGGCGTTATTTTTAGTTGGGTTATGGTTACTGCTGGGGCGGCGTTGGTGGGGCTATTTGTTTTGGTTGCTGGCAGCATTAACCTATTCTTCCAGTTTAATCTTTATAACCTATTCTTCCAGTTTAATCTTTATCCCTCTGTTTTTGCTTTGGCTCAAACCTAAGTTGTTGCCGACGCTTTTATTTATGGCGGTTTTCAGTTTGATTTTTATCAGGGTCTGGGTGGTTTCCAGCCAAAAAGCCAACGTGACTATTTTTAACGATCCGGCGACGATCGATTACTATAACCAAACGCGGACCCGGGTTTACGAGCAAAATCCGCTGCTGGCCCGGACTTGGTGGAATAAAAATATTTTCTTTGGACGGGTGATTGTTGCTAATTACTTTAAAACTTTTACACCGCAGTTTTTATTAACCAAAGGCGGCGGCCATCCCTGGCAGCAAATTCCTAACATGGGATATTTCTATGCGGTGGAGATTTTACTGGCGCTGTCGGGCTTGGTTTATTTATTCAGATCTGAACATCACTGGCGCTGGTGGCTGTTGGCATGGGCTTTGTTAGCCCCGCTGGCTTCAGCGATTACCATCGACGCGCCTCACGCCACCCGGTCGCTGTATTTATTGCCAATTATTATTATTTTGGCGTCTTATGGAATCCCCAAAAAGAAATGGCTTAAAATCAGCCTGCTGGTTTTATACTTAATTAATTTAAATTATTTTAGTTATCAATACCTCGTTAATTATCCTAAAAAAACAGCTGAGCACTTGCCTTTGGGTTTAGAAGAATCGATAAAATTTGTTGAGTCAAAAAATATCATCGGCAAAATTTATTTAACCGGCATTCATGATTCGACTTATTTATACCCCGCTGTGTATACCCGTTTCGACCCATCTCGCTTCCAAGCCGAAGCCGTCTGGACCGAACCGGACACAGCCGGTTTAGCCAACGCCTATCAATTTGGTCAATTTACAGTGGTTGATGATTTAATCGACGTCATCAATCCCGCGGCTATCATTTTGCCGACCAAATTTTCTTATCCCAAAGACCAGGCGTTTTCTAGCGGCAACTATAAAGTGATTACTTGGTAAAACCCCGTGTTGCTAGAGCCGTCCATTGGGAGTCGGTGATTTGGCTGAAGCGGTCGTTTCTAATAAATAATTCCGTCGGTTGGCCGCGGCGGAAAATGTTAGTGTATTTTTGAGACAGGAGCACCGGTTCGTCGTTGCCGTAAATAATTTCCGGAGGATTATCGCCGTAAAAAACCCGCTCGTAATCGGCTTTGAGCTCGGGCACGTTCGGCTCCCAGCCGTAATAAACCAGCTGGCGGGTGGCCAAGTCGGTACCGGTCTGCCAGTGAACCAGGGGCTGGTTGGCGGTGATCGCCATTCGGTCCCCGGGCAGCGTCAGGTTTTTGACGGCAAAATTAAAGTCATCAATGGTTGAATAGTTGACGAAATATTCGTAATCAACGTCGGTTTTACCAAAATAAGGCATATTTTTATTGAGTAATAAAATTAGTGCCCAAACAGCCAGGGGTAAAATAAACTTAAGTTTTAATTTGGTCAAGCAGTAGCTAAAAACCGCGATCATCAGTCCCAGCCACGGCAATAAATGAAAACCTTCGTAATAAGCCGATCCCGGCGACAGCACCCGGTTGTTAGCCAGAAGCAATAAAGGGTAAAGTAATAACAGTCTCCAGTTAAAAATCGCGGCCAGCATGTAACCGGAAAAGAATAAGCGGATAAATTGTGCCTGCATTGAATTGCCGGTTGTAAAAGAATAGAAAGGGAAAAAAATGATTTTCTGCCAATCAAGGCTAGTTTTAATCTGGTTGAGCGCGGGAATAGCGTAAAGCCAATTGTTGTAGATGGTTTCTTTAAACCAGGCGGTGGGTGAGTAAAAACTGAACAGTAACAACGAGTAGATGGTTTCTTTAAACCAGGCGGTGGGTGAGTAAAAACTGAACAGTAACAACGATAAAATAGAAAATGAAATTATTGGATAAATTATTTTACTTTTTAGTTTAATCAACCAAACCAACCAAATAACTCCAAGCCAGGGCCAGAGCGGGACTAAATTAAAAACAATCAGAAACGAACAAAAACCCAAGAATAATAATTCAGGAAGGCGCGGTTTGTCCCCACCAAGAAAAACGCCGAATAAGTACACTGCCGGATAAACCGCCAAAGACTCCATCAAGAGTAAATTGCCCAGCAGGCCGTATTTTAAAAACTCAAAGAACAAGACAAAAATTAGGCCTGTCCAGCTAAAGCGCCCAACTAAAAGCAAACTCCATAAGGCGCCGTAAGCAAACATTGCCAGCCGGGTGAGGCGTACCAGCATAAAAATATTATCCGGGCGGGTCAATTTTTGGATTACCGCCGAGCCAAAATATACCAGCGGCTGGTGATTGCTTTGGATCCGCTCGTGCAGTTTATAGCCATGGTTGATTAAGTCGGCGCCGGCCAGGTGGTCTTCTTCATCAACAAAATGGAGAGACAGACTGCGACTTTGGCTGACCCGCCATGATAAAGCTAAGATTATGATTAAGAGGAGAATTGATAACTTTTTAATCATTATTAATGATGATTTTTGTTGGTGCCAAACATCTTTCTTTTTGGCAGTGGACCGTCGGATAGCGCAAAGTGACATAAATATTGAGTAGGATTAAGCTAAGTAAAAGCAGGCGGGTAAACCAAAAGGAAATTTTTTTAAAGTTTAAAACAAACGGGGCAAAAAAGACGATCGTGACCAGCCGCAGCCAGGCTGGAGGAATGTCGACCCCGATTAAATCAAAACCAGTCAGGCCCAAGAGCCAAAAGGGCAGGACTAAAAATAAATGATTCGCTTTTAAAACCCTGGTGGCGTAATAACCCAAGTTGATGGCTAAAAATGGAATCAAGGGATAGTAATACCAGGGTGAGTTGTTAAACCGGCCGGAAACGAGAAACAAAACCAAAAGCCAGGAAGCCATAAACCAGTTATAAACTTTAAATTTTTCCTGTTTGTATTTAGAGAACATCCAAAAAATCAAGGCAAAGCCCAAAACATACCAGCCGTCGGCAAAATCGCCGTAAAAATGGGGTTTGGTCATTTCATCAAAGAAAGAGTTGACGAAAGCGCCCCGGACTCCCTGGTTGGTTAGCGTCTGCCAAAAGAAGCTGCCGCCGGCAAGCCAGCCGTAAACTAAATAAAGAAGGATTGAAGTGATACCCACTAGGGCAAATCGCCATGATTTGACGCTAAACATAAAGGGAACGCCAAAGCCCGGGATTTTCATCCAGCCTGTCAGAAAGCTCAACCACATCGCCAATTTAAATTTTTTATTAAGATAGGCTAATAAGCTGCCTAGGAATACCGGCGCTGCCTAGGAATACCGGCGTTAAAAAGTTTTCTAAAAAGGACTGGCGGTGAGCGACGACAAAATAGGGCACGGTGGCTAAAAATGTCAGCGACCAGACTGCGGTCGCGGGGCCGAATAGCTGCCTGGCTAAAAGATAGGTTAAATAAAGAGTAAAAATGCCGGCGATGATCGCCGGGTAGCGGACGATAATTTGCGGGATCATTTCAAAGGTTTTATATCCCAAAAGTTTGGCCGGCAGGGCAATGATCAGCGTCGCCAAAGGCGGGTGGTCGAGCCAGGGCTGGGTTAGCTTCAGGCCAAAGCGGTCCAGCGGCTGGTAGTCCATAAATTGAGAGCGCCAAATTAAAGCCGGGTTGTCTTTATCAAAAATCGAATGCGATGCCGGAGCCAAGAGGTTGTCATACAGACTTAAGCCGGCCCAGGCGTAAAACAAACCGTCATCGTTATTGTCGACCGGATAGACGTCGGACTTGTAACTTCTTAAAAATATTCCCAAGAAGATCAAAAACCAGACTAAGGCTAAGGATAATGTTATAATTGTCCTCAAGCGGCGCATATGACTGATTATAAACCATTTTTCTTGTTAGTAATCCTCGTTACCTGGTTTCTTCTAAAACAGCTGTTTGTTTATCCCGATTACCGGTCGGCGCCGATAAATTTTAAGGCTTTATTTGGCCGGCAACAGCAATTAGGGGAAGTTGACAATAATGAAACAGCGGCCGCAGTTGCCTGTCAGCCTGAATGCTGGTTTGAAATTGATCAGAAACAGGTTCCTGCCCGTTTAAGTGGCGATGCCGCCGGCCAGTTACGCCAATTAAACCTCCGTTTTATCGACGAGAAGCGGGGTTTGATCGGCTACGACAATGCCTCGGAGACCAACCCCGAGTTTTACGTTTTGAGTTTTGATAAGGAATTAATCCAGGTAATTCAACTGGATCTTAACCACCGGCGCCGCTTGGAGTTTGGCGGCTACTATCCTTCTACCCAACAAATAAAATTTAATTCCAGTGACGGACACGCTTGGCTGTATTCGGCTGGGTCGCCCAGCCTGGTTAGCATATGAAATTATCGATTATTATTCCCAGCTTCAATGAAGCCGCTACTTTAGCTCAGGCGATCAAGCGGGTGAAACAGGTTAAGTTAAGCAATATCATTAAAGAAATTATCGTGGTTGACGACGGTTCGACCGACGGCACCAGGAAGAACTTAACCAAAATTACCGGCATTACCAAGATAATTTTACCGAAAAATCAGGGTAAAGGCGCGGCGATTCGACACGGTTTAACCAAAGCCGCCGGCGACTACGTTCTGATCCAGGATGCTGATTTGGAGTACGACCCAGAAGACATTCCGGCGTTGCTGGAGCCGATTTTGACAGGCAAAGCCAGGGTGGTCTACGGTGGAGCCGATTTTGACAGGCAAAGCCAGGGTGGTCTACGGTTCCCGCTTTATTGGTCCTCACAAAAACATGCTCTTTTGGCACATGGTGGGTAACAAATTATTGTCACTGGTAACCAACTTTTTATTCAATACCACCATTTCGGACATGGAAGTCGGCTATAAATTGATTCCCAGAAAATTATTAAAATCATTAAAACTGGAATCAGACCGCTTTGGTTTTGAACCGGAAGTAACCGCCAAGATTTTAAAAACCGGAGTCAGAATTTACGAAGTGCCGATTTCTTATGCCGGCCGCGAATTTAGCGAGGGCAAAAAAATTACCTGGAAAGACGGACTCCGGGCGTTTTACTTATTATGGAAATACTTGAGTCTTTTTACTTATTATGGAAATACCGCTTAGTCTAGTTTTAGCCACTTATAACGAAGCCGCCAATATCAAAGGCTGTTTAGAGTCGATGCGGGGTTTGGCCGGCGAAATCATTGTGGTCGACGGCAGTTCGACCGATCAAACCCGGGAGATTTCCAAAAAACTCGGCGCCAGAGTGTTTAAAGTTGCCAATAAGCCGATTTTTCATTACAATAAACAGCTGGCAGTAGATAAAGCGATCGGGAAATGGATTTTACAGCTGGACGCCGATGAAAGAATAACGCCGGAATTGGCTAGAGAAATCAAAACCGTTATTCGTCAGCAAAAATCACAGTATGCCGGTTATTATTTACCCCGCAAAAACTGGTTTTTAACCCGGTTTTTGACTAAAGGGGGTCAGTACCCGGACTACGTCATTCGCTTATTCTTAAACGGCAAGGGCCGTTTCCCCTGCGAGTCGGTCCACGAGCAGATTGCCATCGACGGCCCGGTTGGTTATCTTAAAAATCCGCTCATCCATTTAGCCGATCGTTCATTTAATCGTTATATGTTGCGTTTCAACCGCTACACCAGCCTGGATGCCGACAAACTTTACCGGCAAAAAGCCCCCGCCAATTTTTGGCTGGGGGTTGACTATATGTTAATTAAGCCGGTGGTTTGGTTTTTAATGACCTATTTTCGCCACAAAGGTTTTGTCGACGGCTGGCCCGGGTTTATTTTTTCCTTAATGTCTGCGCTTCGTTTTCCGGTGATTTATTTAAAACTGTGGGAGAAACAACATGCGCGTTAGTTTGGACACCGGCGCCATTACCAGTTTGGACCAAAATCGGGGCATCGGCGTTTACGCCGAGCAGTTGATAAAACGCCTGCCTCAGTATGTCAAAGTCGTTAACAAAAAACCTCAATTGACTCACTGCCTTGTATTTAAGTTGTTTTTGCGATCACGGCAGTGGGCCACGCCCACCGTGGTCACCATCCATGACCTGATTCCGCTCAAATACCCGCAGGCTTATCCGCCGGGCCTCAGGGGTCGGCTCAAATGGTGGCGGCAAAAGCTTAAGTTGCGCCAAGCGGCCGGGATTATTACCGATTCCCAGGCATCAAAACAAGACATTATTAAATTTACCGGCATTGACGCCGAAAGAATTCACGTCGTTTATCTGGCTGCCGATGAAATTTTCAAACCGGTTAAAGCCGTTAATCAGTTGGCTTTGCCGGACAAGTTTGTGCTTTACGTTGGCGATTTGAATTGGAACAAAAACGTTGTCAGTCTCACCAAAGCCTGTCTTGAATTACATTATCCTTTAGTGGTCGTCGGTCGCCAGGCGGTGGCCACCGACTATGATCATAACCATCCGGAAACGAGCGAGCTGATTAAGTTTCAACGTTTGGCTAAAGCTCATCCTAAGCTAATAATTCGTTTGGGGGTTTTGCCGGCTGAAGATTTAGCCGGGGTTTACAACTTAGCCACCATTTATGTTCAACCCAGTCGCGATGAAGGTTTTGGTTTGCCGGTTTTAGAAGCCATGGCCAGCGGCTGTCCGGTGTTATCGTCTGGCAAAGGCTCACTTCCCGAAATTACCGGTAAAGCAGCGCTAGTTTTTAATCAAACCAATTTAAAACTGGTTTGGCAAAATATGGAGTGGCGGCGTAAGCTTGTCCAAGTTGGATTAATCCAAGCCAAAAAATTTTCCTGGGAAAAAACAGTTAGGGAAACGGTCAAAGTTTATGAAAAAATTATTGCTGATCGCTCTCATCATTAGACTGGCCCTGCAGCTGGTGGCCGGCTGGGCAATTGCCTATCTGCCGTTTCGGCCGAGTTACCCGCATTGGGATATAACTTTAATTAACCAAGGGCCGGAATGGTTGTGGTTTTGGGGCGGTTTTGACGGCGTTCATTATTTGAACATTGCCGAAAAAGGCTACGAGTATGGTCTGACCCAGGCTTTTTTCCCGCTCTACCCGTTGTTGATTAGATGGTTAAATCTTTTCGGCAATAGTTTAGTGACGGCTTTAATTATTTCTCACCTAAGTTTAATCGGCTTTTTATATTGCTTTATTAAATTGGGGCGGCTGGATTTCAAAGCCGCAACCATTAAATGGGCGGGAGTTTTGTTGCTATTATTTCCGGCCGGCTTTTTCCTTTTCGGTGTCTACACCGAGTCGCTGTTTTTGTTTTTAACCGCCGCTTGTTTTTACCTGGCTCGCCGCCGGCAGTGGGGATGGGCGGCCATTATGGCCGGTTTAGCTTCGGGAACGAGACTAGTGGGAATATTTTTACTCCCGGCAATATTGTGGGAGTATTACAAAGTTAAAAAACCTAAATTATTACCGCTTGCCGGTTATAGCTTAATAGCTTCTTCGGGGTTGCTGCTCTATCTTAATTATTTACAGCAGCGCTTTGGAGACTTCCTGATTTTTGTCCACAGCCAACCCGGTTTCGGCGCCGGCCGGCAGGTGAATGAACTGGTTTTACCCTACCAGGTAATTGCCAGATATACGAAGATGTTTTTAAGCGTTAGCCCGGCTAATGATATATATCCGGTCCTGGTGTTTGAGTTTTTAGCCACCCTCGGGTTTGCCGCTTTAATTATTTATGCCCTTTGGAAAAAATTACGGCCGAGTTATTTAATCTTTATCATCCCCGCCCTGCTGTTGCCGACTCTAACCGGCACGTTTGCGTCAATGCCCCGCTATGGTTTGATCGCTTTTCCCTTGTTTTATCTTTTGGGGGATTTAAAAAAGAAGTCTTTAAAAATTATCCTGGCCGGAGTTTTTGGGCTCACGTTAGCGTGGGCGTTGGTTCGTTTCAGCCGGGGCCTGTGGCTAGCCTGATATGATAATGGTAATTATTGCCGGTTTTTTCTTACGGTATCCTGATATGATAATGGTAATTATTGCCGGTTTTTTCTTACGGTTTTTATTCCCGCTGGAAAACGTTTTTCACTTTGACCAAGAGCAAATTGCCATCGCCGCTCAAAAAATTCTTGACGGGCATCTGACCTTAATCGGTCCGCTGGCTAACACCATCAGTTTTTTTACCGGTCCGCTGATTTATTATTTGGCCGTCGGCGCTTACTGGTTAACCGGCGGACATCCCTTGGCCAATGCTTTAGTCGGTACCGGCATTTATTTACTTAGCGCCATTTGTATCTGGTTTTTTCTGCGGCGTTTAACCACGCCGATTGTTGCCTGGTTTTTTATCGGGATTTATTCTCTTTCGGCCCATATAGTGATTTTAGACAGGATTACCTGGGATCCAAATCTGTCTTTTCTAAGCGGCACCTTGGTGTTAATTAGTCTGCTGTTTCCGTTAGGAAAATTATCTTTCTTGATTGGTTTTTTAGGCATGTGGCTGGCTTATCAGGCGCATTTTGCCGGTTTTGTCTTGGCGGCAGAGGTAGTGCTTTTAGGGGCGTGGTTGCGCCGCTGGCGCTATATAATCTTATCTTTATCTGGTTTAGTGCTTTCGCTTATACCCACGTTTATTTTTGATCTGAGGCATGATTGGCTCAATAGCCGGGGTTTGTTGGCAATGATTTCCAACCCCAATCGGATATCCGGCGACTTTTTGATCTATCAAAGATTTTTCCAGGCCATCCTGATCAGCTTGGAAAATTTAACCAAAATCATGATTCCGGTTTTACCGAAGTGGGGTTTAGTTGGCCTGGGCGCTTTGGTTTTAGGATTTTGGCTCAAATACCGGTCGAGTATTTTTAACCGGAGGCAGCGAATAATTTTACTTGTCTGGATTTTAGTTTTTCCGCTGGTAGTCATGTTTTATCACGGTTCGACCCCGGAATATTATTATTTAATGCAGCTGCCGGCGTTTGTTTTTATCCTGACCGATTTATTCTTGGGATTGAAAGCCAAGCTGCCGGTTTCGGTTATTTTGGCTGGATTTTGTCTGATTGCTTTAGGGGCGGTAATTCAGCAAACGCAAATTTTAGCCGCCGGGCCGTCTTTGAATAACAAGTTTAATGCCTTGGAATACATTAAGAAAAATCAACTCAATCAACCGGTGGAATTGGTTTTTGATATGGATATTAAAGATCGTTTTGGTTGGAATTATTTGATTGATTATCTTAAGATATTGCCAGGTGAAAACTCGACGAAGGTTCATTTAATCTACCCGATTAATTCCGGCGCCATTTTGACTGCCAAATTCGGCGGCATCGGGGTCTGGTTTGATCGGCGCGGCGAAGTTGATGCCCAGGCCTTTGTCGACGATATTCACGGAATTTTATTTTATTACCCTAACGACTATTGGCAGTTAGATCTCAACCGCCCGTTTAAAATGCGCGCTTTTATCCCGCAAAATCTAGGTGAAAAAGCGGCTTTGGATGCCGGCATTTTTTATCTATATTTACCTAAAAACGAAATTAATAAATATTTTCAGGTTTCGGATAAGTTGGGTAAGCCGGGGAGTTTGGACCGCTGGCAAAGCGTCAGTTTCCTGCAAGATCAATTAGTCAATCGCAAAACTTTAACGCGCGAACGAAAAGAAGACTTGTTTATTTTTTCCTTCCCCCAAGACTATACTTGGAAAGAGGTCGAATTATTTTTATCTCAAGTGGAGGGGTTCTGACAAAATTAAATATTTTAGTTACCGGCGGCAATGGTTTTATCGGCTCCCATTTGGTGAAAAAACTTAAGAGCTTGGGGCATCAAGTCAGCGTCGTGGACACTGTGGCTAAAAATGGTGCTTATAACGTAGACATTTGCCGGCCGGAACTGGTTAAATTGATGCTTAAACTCAAATCCCAAGTTGTTTATCATTTGGCGGCAGACAACCGGGTGACCGGCTCGGCCCAAGCAACGCTGCAAAGCAACGTTATCGGCACTTTTAACGTCCTTGAAGCCGGCCGATTGGCAAAAATTAAACAGTTTATTTTTACATCGTCGGCAGCGGTCTACGGCGAATCGAAGCAATTGCCGATCAAGGAAAACTGGCCGACCAAGCCGATCTCCGCTTACGGTTTGTCAAAATTAACCGACGAGCTGTACTGCTGCCTGTTTCAGGAACATTTTCCCGCGACTATTTTCCGATTTGCCAACGTTTACGGCCCGGGGCAGAACAGTTCTGCCGAAGGCGGCGTGGTGGCGATTTTCATTAAGCGGATTTCAGAGGGGTCACCGATCGTGGTTTATGGCAATGGTTGGCAAACGCGCGACTTTGTGTTTGTGGGCGATGTGGTTGACGCGCTGACAGGGGCACTTAAACTCAAAAAACCCACGACTTTGAACATCGGTTCTAATCAGCCGACCTCAATTATTCACTTGATTAAAGTCATAGAAAAATTAACCGGCAAAAAAGCTAAAATCAATTACCAGCCGAAGCGGCCGGTGGAGATTGAAAAAAGCCTGTTCAGTTTTGACCGGGCCAAAAAAGAACTCAATTGGCGGCCAAAAACCAGTTTGGAGGAGGGACTCAATGAAACGATTAACCTTGATTTTACCGGCGCTTAACGAAGCTGAAGTATTGGCAGACGTTTTAGCCCGCCTCAAAACGGCGCTTAAGCGATTGCCGGTGGATACGGAGTTGGTGGTCGTTAACGACGGCTCCCGGGACGAAACTGCCGCCATTGCCGTTAAAACCGGAGCCACGGTTTTAACCCATCTGATCAACCGGGGTTTAGGCGCGGCTTTGGGTACGGGCTTGGCCTACGCCAAAGAGAACCGAGCGGATTTTGCCATTACTTTTGACAGCGACGGCCAGCACGATCCTCAAGATATTGCTAAAGTTTTGCGGCCGCTTGTAAACGGCCGGGCAGACGTGGTCATCGGCAGCCGGTCTTTAAGCCGGGAAGGCAAGATGCCTTTCTTGCGGCGGATCAATAATCTGGCCTTTAATCTTTTCAATTTTCTAACCTGGATTTTTTTTGGGAAAACCACCAGCGATTCGTTGTCCGGCTTTCGCGGTTTTAACCGCCGGGCGATCAAGTATATTCGCCTGAAAACCGAAAGGATGGAAGTGTCCAATGAGTTTTTTGCCGAGATCAAACGCCATAATTTAAAGTTGGCCGAGGTGCCGATCCGGGTAATTTATACGCCTTATTCGATGAAGAAAGGGGTCAAACCGGGCAACGTATTTGCTATAATCTTTAGGTTAGTCCTAAGATTATTAAGATAATATGATTAATAGCTTTTTGCCGGTCCAAGTAGTTTTCGGAGCGTTTCTATTATTTGCCGTTTCCCGGGTGTTGTTGCGCCTTAAAGACGGCACTTTGTCCCTGAGTAACTTTATTTTTTGGGCGGGTTTATTCGTGGTTGCCTTAATCGGCGTGATTAAGCCGGAACTGACGACACTGGTGGCCCAAAAATTAGGGATTAACCGCGGCAGTGACGTGGTGGTTTATGCCTCAATCCTGCTGATGTTCTATTTAATCTTCCGGACCAATATTCTGCTCGAGAATTTGCGGCATGATCTGACCGAACTGGTGCGCAAGCTGGCTTTGAAAAAATGAAGCTGCTGTTTTTAACCGAGTTTTATCCCCGGGATGATCGTTTGGTTTTTACCGGTGGCGTCGAAGCCCGGGTTTATTACGTCAGTCAGCTGGCTAAAAAAGATTTTACGGTTTCGATAATTGCTTCTAATTCCGGCAATATTCCGGCGACGGCCGAATCGGTTTTTAGCCGGATGATTTATATGGTCAGTGCCTTTTTTCAGGCCTTGACGGCTAAATTTGACCTGATTGAAGCTTCGAATGTAGTGACTTATCTGCCGGCTTATCTTGCCGCCAAGCTCAAAGGTAAACCGGCCATAGCCTGGATCCCGGACGTTTTAGGTAAGCATTGGTGGGAGTTTGGTCCGCTGGTCGGTTTCTTTGGATTGTTAGCGGAAAAAATTTGCCTCCGTTTGGACTGGACACGGGTGATCGCTTTGAGTCAGTCGACTGCGGCTAAGCTAATTATTCATGGTGTCGATCCAAAAAAAATTACCGTCATCCATGCCGGCATCGATTTAGAGGAGTTTAAATGACAATAATTTGTGTTGCCCGCTTAGTTAAAACCAAAAGAATCGACCAATTAATTAAGGCAGTTCTGGGTTTACAGCCGATGCCGAAATTAATTATTGTTGGTCATGGTCCGCAGGAGAAACCATTAAAAAATTTAGCCCAAGGCAACGTTAAATTTCTCCAGAACCTGCCCAGGAAAGATTTAATTCAAATTCTACGGCGGTCTGACCTGTTTTGTCTGCCTTCGGTAGTTGAAGGCTTTGGGATTGCGACGATTGAAGCCATGGCCTGCGGCCTGCCGGCAGTGTTGGCGGACATTCCGGTTAACCGCGAAGTGACCCGAAACGGCCAGGGGGCGGTATTTTTTGAACCGGAAAATATTGCCGATTTAACCGATAAAATAAAATCTATAAAAGCAGTTTACAAACAAAAACAAATCGAAGCCCTTAATCTAGCTAAAACCTATACCTGGCAAAAGATATATAGTCAAACAAGACAGGTCTACCTGTCTGTAATACGTAATAAGTAAGATGTAATATGACAACAATAACTGATTTTTATCAATTAAAAGCATGGCAGGAGAATCATCAATTAGTTTTATCAATCTATAAAATTACAAAAACCTTTCCTAATGAGGAAAAATACGGAATTATTGATCAGTTACGTCGGGCTTCAAGTTCGATTACAGCCAATATCGCCGAAGGGTTTGGTCGATTTCATTATGCCGATAAAATAAGGTTTTATTTACAAGCAAGAGGTTCGTTAAAAGAAGTAGAAAATTTTATTTATTTGTCTCAGGATTTGAAGTATCTTGATAAAGAGACGGCAAAAAAGTTATGGCAGCAGGCAAAAATAGGAGAACAACTATTAAACGGTTTAATCAAATCAGCTAACAAACAAAAAGCGTAAATGACTTATTACAGATTACCTATTACATATTACTAAAAAACTATGCAAATAGTTTTCATCACTGACGCTTGGCAGCCTTTAACCGGCGGCGGCCAAAAATTATATTGGGAGGTTTTGAGCCGTTTAGCCAAAACGAATTGGCAGATTACCGTGGTTACCCGAGCATTAAGTAATCAAAGAAACGAAACTTTTTTTAACCATAGACTTAAGGTAGTTAGATTAGGTCCAGTATTGTCTTTTTTTAACCCAATTGGGCGGTTACTATTTATTTTTCAGTCATTCTTTTACTGTATAAAGTTAAAACCCGACCGGTTTATGGCCACGACCTGGCTGCCGGCGATCACGCTTCAATTAATTAAAGTATTCAAAAAAACACCTCTGGTACTGCTGGCGATTGGTTTTGGCAGCCGGTTTAAATGGTTAGAAGACTTAATCACCAGAAAATTCAAGTATAACTTGGTGATTACCGATGACTGGACGTTTAAGCCGGCTAAATTTATTCCGAACGGGGTGGATATTCCTAAGAAACAAGAAATAAAAAAACACAGAAATTTTACTTTCCTCTTCATCGGCCGCAACGAGCCTCGCAAAGGCGTGGAATTTTTAAAGCAGGCGTTTTTACAAGTTAAGCGTCACTATCCCAACTCGCGTCTGTGCCTTTTTGGTCCGGGCTTTAAACTGATTAGCCAGGAGCAGCTGGACCGGGAATTGTTTAAAGCCCATTGTTTAGTGTTGCCGTCACTACGCGAAGGCCACCCCTTGATTTTGTTTGAAGCCTGGGCGCATCATTTGCCGGTAATTGCTACTAACGTCGGTAGCGTCGGCAAATTTGTTAATCCCAAAAACGGTTATTTAATCCAAGCTGGTGATATCCCCGCACTGACGCAAGCCATGACTAAAGCGATTAATAATAAAAACCTAACGGGCATGGGCGAGGCAGGCTACAACCTGGTTAAAAATTACACCTGGGATAAAACCGCTAGTGCTTACGCCAGTAGTTTAAAGTATCTTTGAGGCTTTGGTCTAAACTGATTTTTGGCTGCCAGTCTAATTGTTTGATTTTGTGGTTATCACCGCGGACTACCAGGGGGTCGTTTTGGCGCCAAACGTGCCTGGATTTTATTTTTAGTTTAACGCCGGCGAGTACGGCGAGGCGGGCGGCAATTTGGCCGATGCTGACGGCTTTGCCCGAACAGACATTGTAAGTTTTGCCGGGCTTGCCCTGTTTCATTAATAAATAATAGGCGCGGACGGCGTCGCGGACATCGGTAAAGTCGCGCCGGATATTGGGGTTGCCTAAAGTAATTTCCTTGGCGCCTTCGGCGATGGCTTTGGCCAAATCAGTGACCACGAATCCCGGTCTCTGCCCCGGGCCTATAAGATGGAAAGTCCGGGTCATAATCAAAGGCAAGGCGTAGCTTTTAGCTAGCTGTAAACTGACCATTTCCTGGGTTAATTTGCTCAAGCCGTAGCCGGTTAAAGGCATGAGTTTATCGGTTTCTTTTAGAGGGCGCGCGGAAGGAGCATACTCGGCATTACTGCCGCTGATTAAGATTTTGGGTTTATGGCTCAAAGCCGCGGCGGCTTCGAGCAAATAAACCGTGCCGAACAGATCGACTTCTAAATTGGCGGCCAGATCATGATCGAGTAATTGATCACTGCGTAAAATCGGGCTGGCCAGATGAAAGATCCAGCCTGGTTTTACCCGGGACACGGCCGTAAAGACGGACAGTTTATCTTTTAGATCGCCGCCAAATCCGAAGACAGTAACTTGGTGCGCTCTTAATAATTTAGCCAGGTGCCGGCCGGTAAAACCGTTAATGCCGGTGATAAACGCTTTCATATACAGCTGAATTTATAAAAATGCAAACTTTTCGGTTCAAAACAAGTAGAATCCTGCATTTCCGGAAATTTTACCAGGTTTTGATCATTAATAAAAATATAAATCGGTTGAGGCAGTTTTTTTAGAAGTTCGGCCTTTTGCCAGGTATCTGAGCTGAAAAACTGATTCCATTCCTCATCTGCCCAATATTTATCCTCACCGCCGTAATTCCAAGCAATCACCGGATAATCGGTCCAGCCCATCAGCCAAGCCGCATCGGCTTTGCCTGTGGATAGAACCACTGCTTTTGGTTCGGCCTTAAAAGCCTTAATTTCCTTAAATAATTGCCTATTAATCAACGGTTGCCCGGTTTTAAAGATAAAGGCCGCAATAAAGACAATGCCGGCCGCAAAATAAAACTGCCATAAATCCAAATGTTGTTTATACTTGTCCATTAATTGTTTTAAGCCGATGGCCGCCCAGAAAATCAGGAAAATATTTAAAGTGATAAAAAAACGGCTGTAAAAGAAAAGCCTCATTACTACCCAAACCAGAGTAATCACTGCTCCCGCCAAAAACGGCCTTAAATTACTCTTTTTTTTCAAGCCGTAAATAGCCAGAGGCAGATATAAAGCCGTGAGTAAAAATGATACAGGCAAATTATAAAACGAACCGCCGCTATTACTGTTAATTTTGAGTAAAGGCAGTAAAAACGGCTTAATTGCCAGTTGCCAGTCGGATAAATATACCAACCCGCCCAGAAGAACTGTCAGCCCGGCTATTTTGAAGTTACTCAACAACATTATCAAAAACAACATTAAAAATGTCGGTAAATGAAATATGGCCGTCAAGAGCGAAAACACCAGGGCCTTTACTGTTTTTTTTTGGCTTAACCAATATAAAGCTAAGATCATTAAGCCCAAAGCCAGAACATTCTTAACGTAAAAATACCAGAAGGTCCGGTACTGGACCGCCGATACAGTCAGTAAAAACACCGCCAGTAAGGCAGTTTTTTTATCAATCAGTTTTTTGACTACCCAATACAGGCAGCCAAACAAAAACACCTCTGCGGCGATCTGCAGCGGCACCAGGATAGCTTCAGCCGGAAAACCCAATTTAGTCAAAGGCCAGGTTAAATAAAACAGCCCCGGCGAAAACCCCAGTTTTTGCCACTGGGGGATTTGCGGAAAAGTTTTGAAAAGAAAAAGATAAATCCCGGCATCATAACCGGTCGGGACTGGCCAAAAAAGATAGGGGATAAATCTTAATAAAATAAATCCAACCAGTATTAAAATTAACATTGTATTATTTTAAACCAGCGAAAATTCATCAGGGATATATCCTAACTTTTTTTTGAAAAAGGCTAACCAGTCGCTGATGGTCTTTTCTTCAGGAATTTGCAGATTTAGGCTGTAAAAGACTGAACGCCCCGTTTTTCTTTTGCTAACGATTTTTTCAGTAACCGCTTTTTGCAGATAGGTCACAAAGGTTTGGCGGGCCATCTTCTTAGACGCGGGTTTAAATAGATGTTTAAACTGCAGCTCTTTTCGTTTGATTAACGGTTTAGTGATGTTTATCACAGTTAAATCTGTTGTTTGTTTTTTAAGATATTCGTCTCTCTTGGCTTCCAAACTGGTTTTGATCACGGAGATCATCGAAAACATGATCGCTTCCTGGATAAACGAAACAAAATGATTCAAATTTTTACGCTCCAAGGAATAAAGCAGATATTTGTAATATCGCGGTTTTTCCTTATGAAAATAATATGAAGTGCTGTAAAGATTTTTCTGGTTCATGCCTAACTGTCTCAGTAGAATGTGTTCAGTAATCCGGCAGACGCGTTTATTGCCGTTATTAAAAGGATGTAGGCCGTATAATGACGTATGGAAGATGGCCAGACCGGTAATATTCCGGTTATTTTTCAGCCAGTCGATCAATTCTTTAACTCCGGCTTCTATTTCTTTATAGGGAGCGGGGGCATAGTTTCCGACGCGGATTTCATCATTATCGCGCCAACTGCCGGATTTATAGACTGTAAAGCCAGTCAGATGATCTTTAAAAATATCCAAGCCCTGAGTCAATTTCCGATGCAGGCCTTGAATCAGTTGGGGATTTAAATCTTCAAATGAAAATGGATTTTGGTTTAACCATCGGAAAGTTTTAGCAATGTTAAAGAACTCCAGCTTGTCATAATCTTTACTGGTTAATTTTTTACCCGCCAGGACTAAACTATAGACATCTTGAGCTTCTTTGTAGGTTAGGCTGGATTGTTCTGCTTTGGAGATAGCATAAGAGGTTAATAGTTCATTTTTGCTGATCAGATATTTTTCAATATCCGGATTTAAAAAAAATTGTTCAAATTGAGTCAATTTTTGGTCATACAACTTCATCTCTTTATCAGTAAAAGGCAGCATATCGAAAGTAATTGTAAAAGCTGCAATAAAGCCTTTTTTAAATGGATGTTGAGCAACAGGCGTATTCATAAAATCAGTCTAATGATTAGTCTAAAATCAGT
>Ga0209211_10003145_pt1 | contig 27277 bp, 21 predicted proteins | sample RifGroA2_FD_183992 | JGI IMG/M metagenome (GOLD analysis project Ga0209211, IMG submission 183992) | Groundwater microbial communities from Rifle, Colorado, USA - Groundwater A2 (SPAdes) (version 2) | ecosystem: Environmental > Aquatic > Deep subsurface > Groundwater | place: Rifle, Colorado...
CTCGTCTCCCGCCACGGGCCGCGCTTCAATGAAGCCCCCGCGCCGATGAGCGGGCGCTTCGCGCGCGTCGCCGTCGCGGAGGGATGAGGCGTCGTCGGTTTTGCCAGTCCTGGCCTGGTTCTCCCAGTCCTTCATTGGGGGTGAGGCTATCTGCGGGCTTGACCGCGTTGGGAATTACGGCTATCTTTCATGGCAGGGGAGATCAAAACACATGAACGCAGCCAATCAAGCGACGATTCTCGTTGTCGAAGACTCGAAGCTCCAGCAGATGGCGCATAAGACCACGCTCGAAGGCGGTGGCTACAAGGTTCTGCAGGCGATGGACGGAGAATCTGCGCTTGTACTCGCATCCCAGGTCCAGCCGGACCTGATCCTTCTCGATCTAGGCCTCCCTAAGATGAGCGGTCTTGAGGTCTTGAACGAGTTGCGCCAGGGAGAGAAAACCAGGGACATCACGATCCTCATCCTGTCGGGAGACGGGAAGGCGGCCAATATCCAGGAGGCCATCATCCTGGGCGCCAATGGATATTTCAACAAAAACATGACCTCTCCCGAGGACATTCTCGCCAAGATCGCCGAGAGCTTGCCGGATAGATCGGGCAGCCAGTGGTCGCCTTCGAACGTCTTTAGGCTCGGCCTTCTCGGCGACTGTGGAGACGTGGACAAGCTGAGGCAAGCGCTCAGTCTCCAGAACGGGCTCAATTGTCCAACCTGCGGGACCGCTCTGCTCATCGAAGCCAGACCGGATCCCTCACAGAATGAAGTGCATGCCATGTCCTGCCGCCTCGTCTGCCCGGGCTGCTCCCGGACGATATAATGCGCGTCGGGCGTTCCTTATGATTCGCAGCGAGCTTTGGCACCCCATGATGGCGCATTTTCCCATCGCCTTGCTCACGCTGATGCTCGGGGTCAAATGCCTGGACGTCCTTTTCGGGGACCGGGCTCGGTTCCATTTCTCGGGGATCTTGTACCGAGTCTTTCTCTATTGCGGGGCAGGTTCGTTGGGGGCGACTCTTTTTTTAGGAGAGATTTCCGGGGATGTCGTTAAAAAATCGCTCTGCGATGTGACTGCGCTTTACCGGCATGAAGATTTGGCCTATCGGGTGCTTTGGTTTGTGCTCGTCGCTTTGGCCGTGGATTTTTTCAGGCGTTTAAAAAATCAGATTCCCGGGTTGGCGCTGGTCCTATCGCAGCGATCCCTTCAATGGATCGAGATGGGGATCTCGGTCTGTATCTTTTGGTTTTTGATTAAAACCGGTCACTCCGGTTCCAACCTGGTTTACGAACAAGGGGCTGGCGTGGTCAGGCCCGTCAGTTGCAAAACCCCGGTTGGCGACGCTCGCTGACGTCAGCGAGCGGTTTCGATCTGTCCCTTATGGTAGTTGTATTGGGAGCCCATGGTGCTGTGTGGGATCGTGTACATGATGAGTAGAACCACTGCCGCAACGGTCACCCACTGCGGTCGTGCCTTTTCCCGGTTCAAAATCAAGGCGATGGCCCAAAAGATAACGCAAATCAAAAGCTTATTGTCGGTCAGGTCATAACCATAAGGGAATCCGGCCCAATAGGCGCCAAAGGCATATTTTTGAACGATGGGCCCTAGAACCATTCCGCCTAAAAAGAGGCAGCCGGTGGTGAGCATACTGATCTTGAAATAAATTCGCGTTCTGAAAAGGGCCTCAACCCCCGCCAAGGCTGATAAAAGCATCGAGAAAAACATGAAGATGATGTGTGGGGCCAGGATTGCCGTGGGAACCGCACCTTTAAATCGAATGACGATGGGGGCTTCCGGGCCTGCCAACATCTGTTCCTTCTCGCTCGTGTGGATGCTGACGTAGTACTGGAGTTTTCCTGCGGGAGGCTGGCTGGGAAGTTCGCCCACCAGTTGATTGCCGTCGGGCCTGAGAGGTCTTTCAGTCCAGGGATCATCGGTGGGATAGCGGCGAAAAAGAAGCCTTCCGCTCATGCCCGTTTCCAGGATCGGTATCAAGACGGGGGCATTCGTTTCGCTTTCATGACTTCGGGGCAACGGGATCTTGATTCGATTTCCAGCGGCCTCAATGATGACCTTTTTAGGGTAGGTGGGGCCGGTGGTTCGTTGATAGATGATCGCCGCCAAAGTGATAAATATTGCAACTGGAACGCTGATTTGGAATCGATGCTTCGGCATGGTCGGTCTCTCAATGTCTGATTTTCGATTGGAAAGTCGTATCATGCCCGATTTTCAATGCGGGGTCAAATTGCGATTCTGGTGCGGCGAATCACCGGCCGACGATCTTCTCGATTTCGTCGCGGGTCAGGTAAGGCGCTCTGCGACCATGGACCTAACGCCGCCTGGGCCCAATGCCCTCGCGGGGCGGGGTCGATCGCACCTGGGAGGCCTGGCGGTCTTGCCATAAAATCTTTAAATATGCCGCTCGCGTCGCCGCAGAAGGCGAACATGCCCGAGAGCCCTCGCCGTCCCGCGCCCCAAAGACGGCTAGCCGCCGCCCTGTGCGCCGCGCTCTCCGTCGCAGCGCCGGACCCCTTGTCGGCGCAAGCCGCGGCACGGATCGTCGGGAACTCCATCGTGCCGGTCTCTCCGTTCGTTCCGGTCGTGGGAACGCCGGGAGTTGCCTCGTCACTGGGCCTTCCGCGGTCTGGTCCTCCCTCTCCGGCGCCCCCGACGGCCCCCGCCATCCCGGCGCGCGCGGCGCAGTTCCCGCACCCTTTCGCCGCCGGCCCCGTCGCGATGGAGACGGCCGTCCGCGAAGATATCGACGGGGCGGTCGCGGGCTCCCGCGAGAATTTCGATCGCGCGGCGCATTGGGAGGGCGCCGGCGTCGCGCAGGAGGCGGGCGAGGTCGTGGCCGCGGCGGCCGAAAGCGCGCCGGCGCCCCAACTCCAGCCCCCGGGCCGGCGCGGAACCTCCGACTCCCCCTCCGAGCGCAAGCTCCTCGACCTGGTATCCAAGAAGCTGGGTCCGATCATCGATGAGACGGACGCTCCCGCGCTCTACGAGTTCCTCGACGAGGCATTCGGACGGCTCAGCGCGGCGCAACAGCGGCTCTTCCCGACCGAGGTCGTTGCCGTCAACCATGTCTACGTCGTCGATACTCCCGCTATCAACGCTTTCGTCTATCCCGTCAAGGAGGCCGGGGTGCGCCGGTTCAGCAACCACGTCTTCATCACGACCGGCCTCCTGAAGAAAATGCTCGATTCGGATCCCGCGGCGCTGCGGGAGGGCGTCGTCCGGATCGTCGGGGTCCTCTCTCACGAGCTGGCTCATCCTCTCGACAATGCGGACGCCGAGGGCATCCTCGCCAACTACGGACGCGAGGCCGGCGGCCAGGCGCGCGAGACGCGAGCCGACTCCGAGGGAGCGATGATCGCCAAGAAGGCCGGCTATCCCGTCGAGAGCGTCTACGAGGGGCTCAAACGCCTCTTCGTCGACGACCGCGGCGACCGCGGACTCTTGGCCTCCTTGGCCGACACCCATCCGCACAACGACCTCCGGCTGGCGGCGCAGAGGCTCCTGCTCACTCTTGATCGCTATGAGAATGGGACCTCGACCCCGAAATATCCAGGCTCCGTCGGGGTCGCCCTGCTCGGCGAGCTCGCGCGCCTCAACAAAGGCGCCGCGCTCGGCGCTTTCGTCGCGCTTAAGGACCTCGGCGACGCCCTGGACCGGCTCAAGAAGCTCCGTGAGTTGCAGCGAGGCGACGCGTACAAGACCATCGAGTTCAATCGCATCCTCCTCGCGCTCGACGCGATGCTCATGGGGAAAGGCGCCCCGTTGAGCGACGAGGAGTTCCGGACGTTCACGGAGATCATCCTCGTCGTCGCCAAGAGCGGCGCCCCGGAGGTCCTCGACCGCGAAGCAATGAAGCGTTTCTTTACCGCGGAGTCGCATTCGGCCGAGTTCCTCGCCTATCCCTCCCATGCGGCCTTCATGAAGAAAATCGCGGCCTACAACAGCCCCCGCTATCTCGCGTGGATCGGCGAGAATTTCTTCTTCAAGAAGGAGAAGAGCTATGGGGACGTCGAGCGTACCCTGCACGCCCTGGCCAAGGCGCTCCCCTGCGAGCACGCTTTCGCGCTTTTCGGCGAGAGGATCGCGGAGGACCTTCACGGCGAGATGCACCTGCGTCCGAGCCTGCGCTACGTCTATGAGAATCGCGTCGCCAAGGGGATGTCTCCCGAGTTCCAAGCGCGGCTGGCGGTCCTTTTTCATGCGAAGATCCTCCCCCGGCTCTCGGAGGAGGAGCGCATCTCTTTCCTCATCGACTCGACCCTTGGCGGGTATTCCTATGTCTTCCCCCAATACCGGGACCGCAAGGCGAAGGACTACGGCCTGGGCATCCTCAAGCAGCGCACGCTCCTGATGGGAGACCCGCGGCTGTGGGCCCTTCAGCAGGAGTACCGCGGGGTCCTGCGCTCCCTGTGGGAGAACCGCGGCTATTACGGCGCGCTGGATCTCATCACGGAGTCCCAATCGACGGACTGGGACGCGATCTTCTTTGTGCTGGGGATCGATCCGCGCGACGGCAGGAGCCAGTTGCGTAGCGCGGTCAAGCGCTTCACCGGGACCCCCGCCTATGCGGCCATGGTCAAGACCATCCGGGAGAGCCAGTTGGAAGCGTTCCGATTCTTCAAGCTGGGCAAGGGGATGATGGCCGACGTGGATTGGATCGATGACACCCTCGCTTCGTATCTTTCCGGGGACTTCAACGACGCCCTCAAAGGCGACCCGGAGCTGCGCGACTTTGCCAAGCAGGTCTTCGCCGCGAGCTACTATGACTCTCGCCAGGGGCTCTATCGGCAGGGCTATCGCCGGCGCATGGCGCAAGCTCTCGCCTCCGCGGCGCCGGCGGGGGTCTCGATCGGGCGGCTCGCGGTCCTCCACGAGGCGACCCTCCAGGACCTGCTCGGAGCCGCCCGCATCGCAGGCGGCCTCTACGACGTCCAGGCCGAACTCCTGGACGCCGCCCCCCTCTCGGAGCCGGACAAGCGGACGCTGCTCAAGGCCGTTTTCCTCGAGGGCTATACCGAGGCCAAGCGCGTCTCGGGCCTGACGTACAACAGCGCCGGCGAGTGGCTCCACTCCAACGGCGGGCGCTCCAAGAGGGTCCTGCGCATCCTCGTCAAAAACGGCCTCGTCTCCGGCCCCCTGGATTTGTTCTCGCGGCTTGCGGCGCGCGAGGAATTCCGCGCGAGCCAGAAAGGCGATGGCTGGACGAATTACGTCTCCGCGGTGAGCTCCTTCAAGGACGAGCTTCTGGCGGACCTCGACGCCGCGCTCGCGCAGGCCCCCTCCCCGGCCGACGGCGCCCGCGTGCTCCAACGCTTCGCCGAGACGGTCGTGGACCCCGCCGATGGGGACTACCCGGCGGTCGAGATCGCCAACACGCCGGAACTCCGCGACATCAAGACCCGCCTCGCCGCGCTCGCTTCCTCCTTGGAGCCGGGATTTGCCGACGGGCTCAAGCTCTTCCGGCGTCTGACCGGCAGCGGCGCGACTCCGTCGACGGACGCCTTCTTCCAGAAGCGCCTCGAGCCGGTTTTCGACGAGAAGGCGGCCGCGGACGCGGGGCTGGCGCTTTCGACCATCCTCGAGAAAGGCCGCATCTCCGGGACGGAACTCCAGCTCTCGCTGACTCGCCGAGTCGTCGAGCCCGAGGTCCGACGGCAGGAAGGGCGGCCCGCGGAGGTCGGCGCCCTTAACCGGCTCATCGAGACGATCAACGCCTACGTTCGGCAGGGCTCGCTCAAGAAAGACGAGTTCCTCGAGAGCCTCGCCTGGCGCCTGGGCCTGGGCGGGCGCGAGCTCGGGGCCTTCATCGAAGACGAGAAGTCCTACAACTGGCGCAAGGCCAACCCGCTCCTCCTGCGCTTCGGCTCCGCCCTGAGCTCCGAGATCGGCCGCCTTTCCTCGGACTCCCGCGATGAATTCATCCGCTTCCTCATCGAGCCCGAGGGGCGGGAACTCCCGGCCGCCATCCTAAAGGAACTGGAGAAGAACTCCTATCAAACAGCCCTTGCCCTGGACCTTGCCCAGGGAAAAAACCGTTCCAAGTCCGCAGTGAAGGCCCAATCGGACCGCGCGGCCTACTTGATGAAGCTGGAAATCGAGGCGGCCCTCATCGACGCCTCGCCCTTCGAGCGCATCCCGCTTTTCGAACTGCTTTTGAGCGCCGGAGACCGCGCCCTCTTGAAGGCGGAGGATTTCCCCTACAACGTCATCCGGCCGTTCCTGAAATACGCTCCGGACTCCACCGGGGAGAAGATGCTGGCCGCCTTCCTCGCCGTCGTCCCCGCGCACGAGCGGAGCGTGAACCTCGCCTATCTGCTCAGCCAGGCGGGCAGCGACAAGACCAGCGTCAAGCACACCTTCGAGGCGTTCCAGACGGTCGGCATCAAGTTCGGCCAGATGAGCTCCACCTGGAAGCTCTTCGGCGAGGAGATCGCGAGGCAGACGGCCTCGCTCAAGAGCTCCGCGCGACCCATGAGCAAGGCGGAGATCCTCGAAGTCGCGCGGCGCGAGCTCTCCGCCGAGGAATTCGCCAAGATCCGGCGGCTGAAGAGGGTCATCGGCAGCGCGAGCCTCAAGACCGTCGTCATCGTCGAACTCGTCGACGGCCGCGAGGTGGTGATGATGCTGCGCCGCCCGCGCGCGGCGGAGCAGATCGAGGGGAACCTCCGGCTCGGACGGGAGTTTCTGCGCGAGCTCGATCTCCGGGGCCTGAGTTCGGCCTCCGCGATGTTCGAGTCCATCCTCGAAGCCGTCCGCGCCCAACTCGCCGAGGAGCTCAAGATGACCAAGGAGGCTCGGAGCATCGGGCAAGCCGGACGCCACTACGAGGCCTTGAACCGCTCCATGGGCCCGCGCCTCGGCGGCTGGCGCTTCGAGGCGCCCCGCGTCGTAGACGACTTCCAACCCCGCGACTCCATCCTGTTCATGGAGCTGGCGTCGGGCGCCACCTTCGAGCGCCTCTCGGCCCGCGACCGCGCCCAGGTCGGCCCCCTCATCGCGGAATCCTCCCTGCGCCTGCTTCTGCGCGAGGGGTGGTTCGACGCGGATCGCCACACGGGCAACCAGCTCATCGACCCCGAACGCAAGGTCATCTATCCCATCGACTTCGGCCAGGCGACGGAGTTCTCGAAGACGGCCTTCTGGAAGCGCGACGACCGCTACGAACTCGCGCAGTTCTTGCGGGCGCTGGGAGAAGGCAACGCCGGCGCGCTCGTCGTCCACGGCCGGGCCATGAGCGCGGCGACCGCGCCCGCCGACCTCTCCGCGCTCAAGACGGAGGTCGCGAAGATCCTCGTCGGCGGCGGGAGCATGGCCGACCGCATCATCGCCCTGGTGACCGCCTTTGCGGGGCAGGGCGTTGCGATGGAAGGACGCTTCACCTTCGGCGCCTTCAAGGGGCTGATGACTCTCTACGGCGAGGCTTACGTGCCGGAGGAGGGCTTCCGGCGGCTGCTGGCCGGTGAGATCGCCCGCATCCTCAAGGCGAAGTTTCCCGTGGCCGCCCTCGACGCCCGGCGCGGGTCGGCTCCATGAGTTTCAGGAGATTTCGGGCAAGGTGAAATAAACGGTGGCGCCCTTTCCCAGTTCGCCTTCCGCCCAGATCTTGCCGTCATGGCGTTCGATGATTCTTCGCACGGTGGCGAGCCCGATGCCGGTTCCCGGGAAATCCACGTCGGAATGGAGACGCTGGAAGGCGGTGAATAACCGGGAAGATTGCGCCATATCGAACCCGGCGCCGTTATCGCGCACAAAGAAAGCATCGGCGCCGCGGGTGGGCGTCTTGCCGAACTCAATGAGCGCGCGGTCGCGTTTGCTCGTGTATTTCCAGGCGTTGCCGATCAGGTTTTCCAGGGCCACCCGCAGAAGGGACGAATCGCCGTGGGCGGTCAAATCCCGCCCGATGATGAAATCGACTTTGCGCTCGCGATGGACCGCGAGCAATTCCGAGGTAATGGAGGACGCCATACGACTCAGGTCGACGCGCTCGCGCTTGAGCGCCGCGTGCTCCGCCTGAGAAAGATTCAGCATGTCGTTGATGAGTTGAGACATACGATCGACGTCGTGCGCGATGGCGCTGACGCATTCGCGTCCTTGCGCGTCCAGCCGATCCGCTTGGTTTTCAAGGAGCACCTGGCTGAAGCCTTTGAGAGTGGTGAGGGGAGCGCGAAGGTCGTGCGATAGCGCGGAATTAAACGTCTCCAGCTCTTCATTGGCGGTTTTCAACTGCGTCGTCATCTCCGTGAGTTCCAGGGCGGCTTTGCGCAGCCATATCGCAATAGCGACCAGGCCGAGAATTCCGGACAGCGTCAGCGCGGATGCGAGCAGAAACGTCGTGCGAAATTGGGCCCTTATTTCTTCCGCCAAGCCTGTGATCGGGCGCGAGATTTCCAGCGCGCCGCGAACATCGCCGACTTCCCAGTCCCTCTTGGGGCTCTGCGGGTGCGTGTTGTGGCATTGCAGGCATTGCGGCTTCATGCGGTCGGCCGTGGCGTAACGGAGCGCGTGAGCGCCCTGGAAGGTCTCAAAGCGGTAAAAGGGCGCATCCGGGCGGCGTCGAAGCTCGGCGATCGCCTGGCGCTGGAAGTCATCGAGAGGCGCGCGGTCTTTGCGCCACGGGAAAGGATAATCGCTGTAAAGCTTGACTTGTATGCCGAGATGCCGGGAGATCCGGTCGCCGAGCTTCAGGGTGAACGTGGCCGGAAGAGGGATCGCTCCGGCGTGGATCTCGAAATCGTGAGCCACCTTGACGCCCAACGGCAGCAGTCGAGCGACGACGTCGGACGTGTAGAGTTCGCGCATCTCGAGGATTGAAGACGTCTGGATAGCGCCGTCGCCAAGCGCCATCTGTTCCGTCAGGCGCTCGGACAGTCTCGACATCTCCCAGATCAGGGCGGAGGCGGTCAGAGCGAAAAAAAAGCCTACAGCGGCGATATTGCGTTCGGAAAGGAGTCGTTTCACTTAAACCTCCGGCGCACGCATCCGGATAGAGCTTTAATTTATCATTTTTTCTTTTCCTTATTTTATATCCCGTCTCTACGGGGGCCTCGCGCTCGGGGCGTTTTCTCTCAGGATCGCGATGGCTTCCTCGTCCGTCACTTGGGAGAAGTCCTCGTAGAACTGTCCGATCGCCATGAAGTCGCCGGGGGCCTCGAGGCAGACCACCTCATCGGCGCCGCGCTCGAGGACCCGCACCGTGTCCGGCGGCGCGACCGGGAGCGCCGCGACGATCCGCCCCGCCCCCTCGCTCCTGAGCAGTTCGATGGCGGCGAGCAGAGTGCGCCCCGTGGCGGCCCCGTCGTCGGTCAGGATGACGGTCTTGCCCGCGACCGGCAGCGGCCGCGCGGCGCCGCGGTACATCCGGTATCGCCGCCGCAGGCTTTCCCGGATGCGCGAGATCGATGAAGCGATGAAGTCGGAGGGGATGCGTTCGCGCTCGATGAGAGCGGCGTCGATCGCCGCGTCCGTCAGGCTGACCGCGCCGATGGCGAACTCAGGATTGACCGGATGCCCGATCTTCTTGGTCAGGATCACGTCCAGCTTCAAGCCGAGTTCTCGCGCCAGCACGCCCCCGATCGGCAGGCCCCCGCGCGGAACCGCTAGGATCAACGCGTCCTTGCGGTCCCGATAGCGCTGAAGCTTCGCAGCCAGGCGGCCGGCCGCGTCAAGGCGGTCACGGAACATATTGATTGGCGGCGCAACGATATTTCCTGTAAGTAATATAAGAAGGAATGTTGCGTCGATATTTTAAAGCAGGAGCCTCGATCCATTCAAAGGAGGAGCGAACATGAAGACCGTGATGGCTGAGATCCGCCCCGAGGTCGAATATCCCCAGCAGGACGAGACGATCATCTCGCCGCATTACACCTTCCGCATTGGGGCGCCCGCCGGCGCCGAGAGCGTGGACGTTTCAATCGACCAGGGCCCCTGGCTGGCTTGCCGCAACGCGGCCGGCTTTTGGTGGTACGATTGGTCGAGCTACGATGACGGCGAGCACGAGATCATCGCGAGGACCCGCGGTCACGGAGGCCGCTGGCTCGTTTCCACTCCCCACGAGTTCATGGTCGCGACGACGGCCTGATCATGGAGATCCGGGCCGTGAAGTTGGGCGCGGCGAACCGCCCGAGGGCGCCGGACTTCAGCGTTTCGGGAACAGGTCCACGAGCTTGGAGGCCGCAGCGCCGTCGGGGTCGACACGCAGCCGCTCGAGGCCGCGGCGGGCCGCGGACTGCGTGGGGCGCGCGCCTTCGGCCCATTGCGTGAGCGGAGGCTTGCCGGATTTCTGGGGCATGGTGTAGCCGATGAAGACGGCGACGGCCGCGAGGAAGGCGGCCTCGATGCCGAGCTTGAGCGCGCCGTTGCTTAAGTCCAGGAGTTTGCGCAGCAACCAGAGGCCCGTCACGCCGCCCGCGATGCAGGCCGGGACCATCACGTGGTAGAGAGCGCCGGTGTAGTCCGGGAAAGCCACGACGTAGCCCAGATAGACGAGAGCGGCCAGGAGGGCCGGACGGATCAGCGCCATGCCTCCTCCGACTTCAGGGTGAGATGGATCTTCAGGAACGGCTCGCGGAAATCGGAGGGAAGGGCCGGGAAGGGGGCCGCGGCCCGCACGGACTCCAGGGCGGCGCGGTCGAAGTTCGCCTCGCCGGCGCTCGACTCGACGCGCAGGTCGGTGAAGGCGCCGTTGCGCAGGATGGAGAAGACCACCGCGCCCTCGGCGTCGAGCCGCGGCATCCTCTTGCGCCAGGCCTGCCACAGCATGAGACGGACCTGCGAGATGTACCAGGGATACGGGAAGTTCGGCAGGTCGGTGGCGACCCCCGCTCCGGCCGCGCCCGCGGGCCCGGCGGCGGTCTGGGCCGGTCCCGCTCCCGGCGCGCCCGCCATCGAGGGGGCGGGCGCGCCGGTCATGGCCGGCTCCTGCCTGCCGCCGCGCAAGAGGCTCGGGCGCGGCAGGACGATGAAGCCTTTGCGTCCCTTGGCCGCGAAGGAGTCCGGGGCGGCCTGCGCCGTGAGGGGCGCCGCGCTAGGCGCGCTCCTGCCCGCGGCCGCCGGCGTCCCCGCCGACAGGATCGCGGCCGAGGGCCCCACGAAATCGATCATGTAGACCTTGTCGGTCCTCAGCCCCGCGCGCGGCGCGGCGAGGAAGACGACGGCGACGGCGGCCGCGTGCAGGCCCAAGGAGCGCGCCAGGAACGGCTTGAGGGCCTCGTTCACTTGTCTTGCGGCGCGACGCCGACGCCCAGCTTGCCCACGCCCAGGCGCTTGGCCATGTCGAGCACCGCGACCACCTTATCGACGGTCACGAGGCGGTCGGCCTGGACGAGGAGGGTCTTGCCCGCCGACTTCGGCAGGCGCAGGGTCAGTTCGCGCTCGAGTTTTTCCCAGCGCACGGAGGAGCCGTCGATGGTCACGGCCCCGGTCTTGTTGATCTGGACCGTCACGGCGGCGCCGTCGGCGGCGGGCTCGCCGGAGACCGCCTTTGGAAGCTTGACGGTGAGCTGATGCTGGACCAGGATGGGGGTCAGCACCATGAAGATGATGACGAGGATGAGCGAGACGTCGATGAGCGGGATGAGGTTCATCTCCGCGATCAGGCGGCGCCGCTTGCCCGGGCCGTGATCCGCTTTCATCTAGGAGTGATGGGGTCTCTCGGAGAGGCTGTCGAGGACTTCCTCGGCCATCCAGCCCAGCTCTTCGGAGAAATCCGCGATCTTCTGATTGAAGTGATTGAAGGCCGCCACCGCCGGGATGGCCACGAGCAGTCCCGCCGCCGTGCAGACCAGGGCCTCGGAGATGCCGACCGCCACCAGGCCGGGTCCCGCGCCCGCGGCGCTGGCCAGGTCCTTGAAGGCGCGCATGACGCCGATGACCGTGCCGAAGAGCCCGATGAAGGGGGCCACCGAGGCGATCGTTCCCAGGGTCGCCATGCCGCGCTCCAGCTCGGACACGGTCCGGCCGATGGCGCGCCGCGCCGCGCGCTGGCGGTCCTCTTTATGAGCGGGCCCGGTGAGCGTGGAAGTCACCACGGCCCCCGCCAAGCCCTTGTGCGTCTTGGCCAGAGCGGCCGCGTCCTGAAGTTTGCCCGCCGCCGCGGCGGAGCGCACGCGCGCGAGGAAGTCGCGGTAGCCGCCGGTGGCCCGGCCGAAGAACTTCCAGCGTTCCCAGATGAGCGCCACGCAGTAGATGGAGAGGAGGATCATGAACGCGAGCACCGGTCCGCCCGCGACGAGGATATCCTTGATGCCGACCTGTTGTCCCATGGGCGGATTATACTTATTAAAGCCGGAGCAAGTTGCCTGTAGACAGGTTTATAATTAATGAGTACTATTTTATATACAATATGATTACTACAAAAATAAAAGAACTCGTTGCCTTACAGGCCAAAGCGGAGAACCTTCAATCCCAGATTGAATCCGAGCGTAAATCGGAGCTTGCGGCTCTTCCTCATGCATATGGATACGCTTCTCTTAAGGAGTTCATCAAAGCGTTGAAAGCGGCCGCGGGGTCCCGTCGCAAAGGCCCTGGCCGCAAGGCGACATCCAAAAAGGCGACCTCCAAATCCGGCAAGCGCGCTTATACCAAGATCACTCCCGAGATCAAGCAGCAGGTGATTTCCGCGGTCAAGGCCGACAAGTCCGGAGCGACCATCGCCAAGGAGTTCGGCATCTCTCTGCCGAGCGTGCAGAACATCAAGAAAGCAGCCGGCCTCGTCAAGACGCGAGTCCCGGCGGCTTCTTAAAACAACTTCTTTTTCCCAGAGCGCCCTCACTGGACGCTCCTTAAGACAGGAATGAGCCCGCTCGCTCGGGCCGCTCTTGCCGTCCCTCATGTTGGGAGGAGACCGATCCCGCGGCGAAGGATATCATGGATGTGAAAGAATCGATCTCACTGCACGAGCATCTCGTCGATCAGGAATGGTTTAACGCGATGCTGGACTCTTCCCTCGATTGCATCATCGCCATCGACCATGGCGGCATCATCGTCGAATACAACCATGCCGCCGAAACCGTCTTCGGTTACTCGGCGGCGGAAGCCGTCGGCAGACGCCTGGATGAACTGATCATTCCGGAGCGCTACCGCAGCCGGCATCGCGAGGCGCTGGCGCGCTACCTGCGGACCGGGGAAGGCAACGTCATCGGACGCCGGGTCGAGGTGCATGGGCTCACCAAGAGCGGACGGGAGATCCCCGTCGAGCTGACCGTGCTGCCGATTCATCCCGGCCGCAGCCCCTACTTTACCGCCTACCTGCGGGACATCACGGAGCGAAAGGCGGCTGAGGAAAAAATACGGGACTATGCGATCAAGCTCAAAGAGAGCTTGATCGAGACCATCAACTCGGTCTCCACGACCGTCGAGATGCGCGATGCCTACACCACCGGACATCAACGGCGCGTCGCCGCCCTCGCTTATGCCATCGGCCGCGAACTCAAGCTTGACGAGAAGCGTCTCGAAGGCGTCTATTTCGGCGGGATGATGCACGATATTGGGAAAATCGTGGTGCCGATGGAAGTGCTGACCGACCGCGGTCCTCTGGGATCCTCCGCCATGAAGACCATTCACCTGCATCCGGTCATGGGCTACAAGATATTGAAATCCGTGCATTTCCCCTGGCCGATCGCGATCATGATCCTCCAGCACCATGAAAAGCTCGACGGCTCCGGGTACCCAAACGGCCTCATGGGCGACGACATCATTCTGGAATCGCGCATCATCACCGTCGCGGACATCGTGGAAGCCATTCAGTCGGGTCGTCCCTACCGCGACGCCAAGGGCATCGAGGCCGCTCTCGACGAAATCACCCGGTGGTCCGGCGTCAAATACGATGCGGCCGTCGTTGCCGCATGCCGCCGCCTGATCGTCGAACAAGGCTTCAACATCAATGACAATGACTATACCACCACGGATTTCGTCAATCTCACCTTTATGAAGGTGGGCGAGGAGATCGGTTGATCATGGCGGACCGGCCCGCCGCGGCGCTCTTCCTAATGATAATACTCGCCGCGTCCGCCTCGTCCGCTCCTTCCGCGCCCCGCGTCGCTCTCGATCCCCCTCCCGGCTGGACCGATGCCACCGCCGAGACCACGATGAAAGGCCTCATCATGGCCTACCGCGGCCCCGAGTCGAGTTCCTTCGTGCTCGTGGACATGCCCCCCGTCGCGCTCGACAACCCCGCGGCCGCGCGCTCGTATCTCACCCACGTGCTGGCCGGATTGAAGTCCGGCTCCAAGCTCGACTATCGCACCGCCGGGAAGCTGGAGACCAAGGCTTTCCGCAACGGCCTCACCGCCCAGCTCCTGCGCGCCCAGCTTAACGGGCGGCCCCGGCTGGTCCTGGCCGCCTTCAACGCGGGTGGACGCCCCGTGCTGGCCACGCTCTCGAGTTCCGTGCCGGACGCCATGCTCACCCCCCTCTTGGGAAGCGTGAGGCTCGCGGCGAATGACGCGGTCAAGCTCTCCGGCCGGCAGTTCAGCCAGGATGGTCAGCTCGAGATCGCCCTGGGCGGCGGACTGAGCTCGCGCGCGCCCACGCCCGAGGAGATGCGTCAGGGCGTCGTCCTGGCCGTCCAGGGTTCCGGCGCGGAGGTGGTCGTCTTGAAGCTCGCGGAGGAGGGCATCACGCCCAAGGAGCATCCCGCCGTCGTGCGGGCCACCGTAGCCGATGCCTTGAAGATTCCCTTGGAGAGCGTCTCCGCGCCGCGCGGCGCCCGCACTCCCGCCGGGCCCGCGGCCGTCTACGCCTGGGCGAAGGTTCCGGGCTCCGCCGACCTGCGTTTCGCCGCGGGCTTCCTCCCCTGGGGCTATTGGGGCTACTCCCTCCTGGCGCGCGGCCCGCTGGCCGACGACCTCCTCGTGGGCGTCCTGTCCGCCCTCACGCAGGGCCCCTCGGCCGTGCCCGGTCTAGTCGCCGCCAGCCCCAAGATCGGGATCCCGCGCAATCTCTACCGCACCGTCATCTGCGTCGCCTTCATCCTCGGCGCCCTGCTCGTCTTCGCCTCGATTGCGTGGAGGCGGAGCCGGGGGAAGGCGAACCTGCCTTCATGAGCCCCGAAACCGTCCGAGACGTGGCCATGGCCGAGCGTCTGGTCCAGGCGCGCGCCTCCATCCGCCGCCAGCTCTGCGCCGTCATCGTGGGCCAGGAGGCGATCATCGAGGAAGTCTTGATCGCCCTCTTCGCGCGCGGCCACTGCCTCCTCCAAGGCGTGCCCGGCCTGGCCAAGACTCTGCTCGTCACGAGCCTCGCCCGCATCCTCGACCTGCAGAGCTCTCGCGTCCAGTTCACGCCCGACCTGATGCCCTCGGACGTGACCGGCAACGAGATTCTGCAGGAGGACCCCGTCACGCGCGCGCGTTCCCTGCGCTTCGTCAAGGGCCCCATCTTCGCCAACCTCGTCCTGGCCGACGAGATCAACCGCACCCCGCCCAAGACCCAGTCGGCGCTCCTCCAGGCCATGCAGGAGGGACAGGTCACGGCCGGCGGCTCGACCCACGCCCTGCCCCGGCCCTTCTTCGTGATGGCCACCCAGAACCCCATCGAGCAGGAGGGCACCTATCCTCTGCCCGAGGCGCAGCTCGACCGGTTCTTCCTCCAGGCGCTCATGGACTATCCGTCTCTTGAGGAGGAGCGCCGCATCGTCGTCGAGACGACGGGCGCCGGAGTCCCCAAGCTCGAGACCGTGCTGGGGGCGGCGGAGGTCGTGGAACTTCAGGATCTGGTGCGGCGCGTCCCCGTGCCCGACGCGGCGGTGGATTTCGCCGTGCGCCTCTGCCGCGCCACGCGTCCCCAGGACCCGCTCTCGCCCGAGTCGGTGCGATCCTGGGTCTCCTGGGGCGCGGGGCCCCGCGCCAGCCAAGCCCTGGTCGTCGCGGCCAAGGCCCGCGCCCTCCTCGACGGGCGGCTGGCCGTCGCCCAGGACGACGTGACGCGGGTGGCCGCTCCCATCCTGCGCCATCGTCTCGTGCTGAACTACCAGGCGGAGGCCGAGGGCGTGCGCGCCGACGACCTCGTCGCGCGCCTGTTGAATGCGTTGGCTTGACTCCGCCGATCAGGCCCGCCTGAGGGCCTTGAGCCTCTCCCCCCGCCGTCCCGCCGCCGCCCCCGGCGCGCCCGGACGCCATCGTTCTCTGGCGCGCGGATACTCGCGGGACTTCGCCCAGCATCGCCCCTACGCCTCGGGCGACGAGGCGCGCGCCATCGATTGGAAGGCCTACGCGCGCCTCGACCGCTTCTATGTCCGCGAGTACCGCGCGGAGGACCGCTTTCCCCTGGCCGTGCTCGTGGACACCACGGCCTCGATGGCCTTCTCCGGGGAGGGCCGCGGCGCGAAGTTCGACCTCGCCCGCCGCTTGGCGGCGGCTTTGTCCTGGGTGGCCCTCGAGCAGGGCGACGAGGCCGGCCTTTTCCCGGCCGGCCCGGGCGCGGCGCTGCCCCCGCGCGCGGGCTCGGCCCGCCTGCCGGAGATCGACGCGGCCCTCACGGCGCTGGCGCCTTCCCGCGAGCCGGACCTCGCCGCCGCGCTGGAGTCGGCGGCCGCGGCCCTTCCCCCGCGCGCCGTCGCCGTGCTGATCTCCGATCTGATGGGAGACACCGCGCGCATCCTCAAGGCCTTGAGGCGCCTGTCGGCAGGCCGGCGAGAGTTGCTGGTTTTGCGCGTGCTGGACCCCGAGGAGCGCGATTTCCCCTATGAAGGATCGCTTCGCGTGCGCGGGCTGGAGGGCGGGGAGATCCTCATCGACGCGGCCGAGGCCGCGCGGCCCTACCGCGAGGCCTTCCGACGTCAGGACGACGCCTACCGCGCGAGCCTGCGCCGCTCGGGCGTGCCCTACGCCGTGGCCTCGACCGACGCGCCCTGGCACGCGCCGCTGGCGCGTCTGCTCGAATGAGCTTCGCCTTCCCGGCGGCGCTCTGGGCCCTGCCGGCGGCGGGCCTGCCCGTTCTCGTCCATCTGCTCTCGCGGCGCGCGGCGCGCGCAAGGACCTTCTCCGACCTGACCCTCCTGGCCGCGGTGGAGGCGCGCTCGCGGCCGCGCTCGCGGCTGCGCGAGGCCCTCTTGCTTGCCGCGCGCTGCCTGCTCCTGGCCGCCCTGGTCCTGGCCGCCGCGGGTCCCACGGCGCGGGGCTCGTCGGCCGCCGCGGCGGGCGAGGGCCTGGACCTCGTGCTCCTCCTCGACGCATCCTATTCGATGCGGGCGCTCGACGCGGGCGCCGCGCGCTTCGAGAGAGCGCGCGCGGCGGGCCTGAGCATCCTCAAGCGCCTGTCCGCCGGAGATCGCGTCGCCGCCGGCGTCTTCGACGAGTCGCTGCGCGACCCCCTGGCCTGGACGGACGCCGAAGGCGCCGGCCGCGCCCTGGCGCGCGCGACGGCGGGCCTGCGCGGGACGGACGCGGCGGCCGCGCTCGCCGCCGCGCGCGGCCTGCTGGAGCGCTCCGCGCGCGGTCGCCGCCGCGCCGTCGTCGTCTTGGGGGACGGCGCCGCCCACATGCTGCCCGCCCCCGCTCCCGCCCCGGCCGAAGGCACGGCCGTGCTGGGCCTGCGTTTTCCCCCTCTGGCCAACGCCTGGCTCATGGAGGTCCGCCCCGCCTCCGGCTCGAGCGCGCGCGAGCCGCGCCTGGAGGTCCGCGCCTGCGCCGCCGGTCCCGCCGCGGCCGCGGCCCTGGACCTCTGGGTCGGCGAGCGCCGCGCCGCCTCGACGACGCTCGCGGTCCCGGCCGGGGGCGAGGCGCGCGCGGTCCTGGCCCTGCCGCCCTCGGCCGACCCTCGCCGGCCGGCGTGGGCGGGCCGCGTCTGCACGCGGGCCGACGCTCTGCCCGACGACGACCAGGTCTTCTATGCGGTGCGCCACCGCGCCGCTCCCCGCGTGCTGGTCCTGCGCTGCGACGCCTCCTTCGAGCGCGCCGGGAGGTCCGGCTGGTTCCTGCGCGGGCTCTTTGGGGGCGCGGAGCGCTCGCTCGCCGGCCGCGACGCCGACTTCCTGGAGGCTTCCCGCTGGTCGGAGGCGGACCTCGTGCGCTACGGCACCATCCTCCTGCCCGACGCGGAGCGCTTGCCGCCGGGACTGGCGCGCGCTCTCGAGGGCTTCGCCGCGCGCGGCGGCGGGGTCTGGGTCGTGCCGGGGCCCCGCGCGACGCCCGAGGACCTGGCCGAGCTCTCCGCGTGGCTGCCCGCGCGCTTCGGCGTGCTGGAAGAGTCCGCCTCGCCGCGGGGGCTGAAGATCCTGCGCTCCGGGCCGGAGACCTCGGGGTGGGACGAGTTCGAGCTCTCGCGCGTCGCCTTCGCCCGGCGCTTCCGCCTCGAGCCCGCGCCCGGAGCGGCGGCGTGGCTCGCCGATTCCGGGGGCGCGGCGATGCTCGTGGCCGGCAGCGTGGGGCGCGGCCGCGCGGCGGTCTGGGCCGCCCCCCTCGGCGTGGACGGAGGAAACCTGGGCCTCAAGCCCCTCTTCGTCCCCTGGGCCAAGGCCTGTCTCTCCTTGACCCTCCCGCCCGACGAAAGCGAGGCTTCCTCCCGGAGCGCGCGCGTCGGCGCGAGCCTGGTGCGGACCTGGCGGGCCGACGAGCCCGCCCCCGACCGCGTCAGCGTGAGGGGCCCCGACGGCCGGCGCACGAGCCTTCCCGTGCGCGGACGCCGCGCGCAGCTCCCCTCGGCCGACCGGCCCGGCCTCTACGAGTTCGAGGAGCCCGGTGGACAGCGCAGCGTCTTCGCGGTGAACCTGGACTCCTCGCGCGGGGAGAGCGACCTTGCCGCCGCCCCGGCGCCGCCCTGGATTTCCGTCGAGCCCGACGCCCTGGAGGAAGCGTTCTTCGTTGCGGCCTATGGCCGCGACCGGCGAGGTCTCTTCCTGGGGCTGGCGGCGCTGGCGCTCGCCCTCGAGATGCTCCTCAGCTTGCCTCGGGCTCGGTCATCCGCATCTGTCCTCGTTCTTCTGCTTTCGATTCACATGGTCATCCCCGGAAGGGCCCTCGCCCAGCAGGGCGACCGCTTCGTCTGGACTCAGCTCGAGTTGGGCCGCACCTGGGACCCGTACCCCGATGCTCCGGAGCAGGCGGCCGCGCGGCTGGCGGAGGTGACCTCCGCGCGCGTCGCTCCCGGACGGCGCGTGTTGACGCTGGACGACCAGGCGCTGTTCGCCTCGCCGTTCCTGTACCTGGCGGGGCGCGAGGAGCCGCCCGAGCTGACGGACGCGGAACTGCGGCGTCTGCGCCAGTTCTTTTCGGGAGGAGGTCTGCTCTGGGTCGAGGACTCCACCGGCGGCCCGCCGGGCTCCTTCGACCGCTGGGTGCGCCGGACCCTGCCGCGGATATTGCCCGAGACCGAACTGCGCCCCCTTCCCTCCGACCACGTCCTGTACCGAGCCTTCTTCCTCCTGCGCGGTCCCGCGGGTCGCGTCCGCGTGCACGCGGCGGTGGAGGGCGTCGCCTGGGGAGGACGCGCGGCGGTCCTCTACACGCGAGACGACGCGCTCGGAGCTTGGGCCAAGGACGCCCTGGGTCGATCCCTCAAGGCCTGCGTGCCCGGTGGAGAGCCCCAGCGCGAGCAGGCCAAGCGCCTGACTTTGAACCTCCTGATGTACTCCATGACCGGTTCCTACAAGGCCGACGCGGTCCACCAGTCCGCCATCCTCGATAAACTCAGGAACGGACCTTGAACCTCTCGCTGGAAGCCGGCGGAGCCGGAGGCTGGGGCGCGGGCGCGGGGCTCGTCGTCGCGGCGGCCGCCTGGCTGCACTCTTGGCGCAGCCCGGCCGGCCGCGGGCTCCTGGCTTTGCGCGTCCTGGCCGCCGCGGCCCTGACCCTGGCGCTCCTGCGTCCCGTGATCGCGCTCAACGAGACGCGCCTTTGCAAGCCTCGTCTTCTGGTTCTGCTCGATGCCGGCGTCTCCATGCGCGGGGCGTCGGGACGCGGAGGCACGCGCTTCGAGGCCGCCTTGCGGTGGCTGGAGCAAGCCCGCGCCGAGATCGAGAGTCGCGCCGACGTCTCCGTCGTTCTTGTGTCGGACCGAGCTCGCTTGCTGGGAGGCCTCGAACGTTTGAATCAAGCCGAAGCGGGGATCATGCCTTTTTTGGCCTCCGAGGCCTTGCTTGACGCTTCCTCGGGCGCGACCGCCCCGACGCGGATCTGGCTCGTCTCGGACGGCGTCGCGCAGGGCGGCGGGGACCTCGGCCGAGCCCTCTCGAGGCTGGAAGCGCCCGTGGACGCACTCGGCGTGGGCCCCTCGCGGCGCGAGCGCGGGGCCGTCTTCACGGACCTCAAGACCCCGGATTTCGCCTTCCTGCACGGCCGCATGAGCGTTACGGCCGAGGTCTCGGCCACGAGCCTGGCCGGCCGGCGCGTGAGCGTGACCCTGTCCCGCGCCGACGAGGCGGCGCCGGGAGGCTGGCGCGAGGCGGCTCGCGAGGACCGCGTGGTCGCTTCCGATGCCGAGACCTTCGTCTCCAGCTTTACCGTCGCCGCGCAACGGCTGGGCGCGGAGCGCTGGCGTCTGGAGGCGCGAGACGGCGTCCGCGCGCGCGCGCGCGAGTTCCGCGTGGAGGTCGTCCGCCAGAAGTATCGCATCATGTACCTGGCGGGACGGCCCAGCGCCGAATACTCCTTCCTGCGCGAGTTCCTGAAGTCCGACCCCAACCATGACCTGGTCTCCTTCGTCATCTTGCGCAATCCCGAAAATCCCGCGGCCGCTTCGGACCGGGAGCTCTCCCTCATCCCCTTTCCGACCGACGACATTTTCGCGCGCACGCTCCCACAGTTCGACCTCTTCATCCTGGAGAACTTTTCGGCGGCGCGCTTCGCCCTGCCCCCGGCGTATCTGGAGAACCTGCGACGCTTCGTCCAGGCGGGGGGCGCGCTCCTCATCAAGGGCGGAGAGAACGCCTTCGCCGCGGGAGGCTACAAGGGCTCGCCTCTCGAGGACGCGCTGCCCGTGGTCCTCTCGGGGCATAGCCCCGATTTCATGTCCGGCCTCTTCGCGCCGAAGCCCGCCTCCTTCGAGCATCCGCTGGTGCGCCTCTTCGAGACGACGGATGAGTCCAAACGCGCCTGGGAGGCCCTGCCTCCTCTGGACGGTTGGGGCCGCTTCGCCTCGGTCCGCGCGGGTGCGCAGGTCGTGGCCTCCCAGCCGGAGCAGACCGCCGAGGACGGCCGGCCCCTGCCGGTGATCGCGGTCCGCTCCTACGGTCGCGGCAAGGTCATGCTCATCAGCACCGATTCGACCTGGCGCTGGAAGCTGGGGGCCGCGGGCGATCGGCTGGCCTCGGGCGTCTACGAGCGCTTCTGGACGCGCGCGGTGCAGTATTTGACCGGGACGCTCGACCTCTCCAAGGTCAAGTTCGCCCCTCTTGCCGATCGTATCCCGCCTCGCGAGCCCTTCACCGCCTCCCTGCGCGTCTTCGACGAAGACTTCTCCCCCGCCAAGTCCGGCGAGGTCCGGCTGACGCTCGTCTGGACTCCGCCGGACGGCAAGCCGCGCGAGGTCGCGGCCCGCGAGACCGCTCCCGGCGTCTACGCCGTCGAGTTGACGGGTCTGGCCGCAGGCGCTCACCGCCTCCACGCCGCCGCGCGCGTGCGCGGACGGGCGTGGGGCGAGGACGACGCGCGATTTCTCTGGGAGCCGGTCGCGGACGCTCCCATGGACCGGGCCTGGCTCGAGAAGGCCGCGGAGCTGGGCGGCGGCGCCTCTTTCGACCTGGCGCGGACCTCCGCGCGCGAACTCCTGGACCGTTTGCCCGCCGCGCGCCCGGAGACCGAGACCGTCCGGCGCCTGCGCCCCTTCTCGTCTCCGTCGTGGCTGGCCCTCTGCGGGCTGCTCCTGCTGGCCGAATGGGCCTGGAGGAGGAAGCGCGGCCATGCTTGAGGGCCTCGGCGTCTTCGCGGGCTTCGCTCTCCTGGGAATCTTCCAGTGCGCCCCGTCGGTGACGACCGGCGACGCGGGCGAGTTCGCCGCCGCGGCCGCGACCCTCTCCGTGCCGCACGCTCCCGGCTACCCCCTCTTCGTCCTCCTGTCCAAGGCTCTCGGGACCTTGGTTGCGCTCGGCAACTGGGCGTACCGGACGAACCTCCTCTCGGCTCTGGCGGGCGCCGCGAGCCTGGCCCTGCTGGCCGACGCCCTGCGGCGCTGGGGCGCGGGACGCGCGGCGCGCCTGGGCGCCGTCCTGGTCCTGGGTCTCTCGCCTCTATGGCGCGAGCAGAGCGCGGTCACCGAGGTGTTCGCTCTTCACCTCCTCTGCGCGTCGCTCTTGCTCTGGATGCTCTCCGCCGCGGGAGAGAGAGTCCTCGAGCCCGGGCCCGCGGCCGCCCTGGGCCTGGTCTTCGGACTGGGCCTGGCCAACCACCAGACCTTGCTCCTCGTGCTGGCCGCCCTTGTCCTTGCGGGGCGCGGCGGCCCCGGACGTTTGCCTCGGGCTTTCGCCTTCGCGGGTCTCGGGGCCTTGGCGGGCTCGGCTCTTTACGCGGCCTTGCCCCTGCGCGCGCTCAGGCTGCCGCCTCTCGACTGGGACCATGCCGTCACGCCCGAGGCCTTCTGGCGCTTGCTGGCCCGCAAGGATTACGGGAGCCTGTCGTTGACGGTCGACGGCGGGCAGGCCTCGGGTCCGGAGGCCTTGGCCGCGCAGGCTTGGCGGTCGTTGAAAGGCGTCGCCGTCCAGTTGGGCCCGACGGGAACGATCCTGGCCCTGCTCGGCGCCGCCGGCTGGAAACGCTCGGGTCTTCGCCTGCGAGCCGAGGCCGCCTGGGCGTGGGTGCTGGTCACGGGACCCGGATTTATGATGCTGGGCCGCCCGGCCTTCGACGCGCAGACCGCCGACGCCCTCCAGCGCTTCCATCTCCTGCCCTTGGCCGGGACGGCCCTCTTCGTCGCCGCCGGCGTGGAGTTGCTCTGCCGCGCGCGCCCCGCTTGCGGCGCCGCGGCGGCCGTGATCGCGGCGGCCGCGGCTTTCCCGGCGGCGGCGCGCCAATCCCGGCGCGGCGATTTCCTCGCTTACGACTACGGACGGGCGATTTTGAGGGAGGTCCCCCCCGGCGCGGCCCTGGTCATCGACGGAGGCGACGATACCTTTTTCTCGCTGGCCTTCCTGCGCTTCGCGCAGGGACTGCGTCCCGACCTGGAGATGTGGGACCGGGGTGGGGTGGTCTTCCGGCATCCCTACGGCGCGGATTTCCGCCTTCTGAGCAAGGAGTCCAAGGAGTCCCGGCGCCGCGCCGTCGAGGCGCCGCTGGCCGAGGCGGGGCGGTTGTGGTACTCGACCCTCGGCGACGGCCTGCTCCAGGGCCGGCCGCTGACTCCCGCCGGCCTGCTGAGGCGCCCCGCGCGTCCCGGGGCGGGGCGAGAGGACGATGCCCTGGGCGAGACCCTGCCGTCGCCGCGCGCCCCGGAGGCGTCCCGGCGCCATCGCGACCGCGGCCTGGCGGCCTTCTTCCCCTTCCAGCGCGGCGTGCGCTTCCTGGCGCGAGGCGACGTCGAGACCGGAGTCTCCTGGCTTGAGCTCTGCGCCGACGCGGGTCAGGACGCTTTGTGGGTCTCGCCGGCCGTCTCTTACGCTCTGGGCGTGGCCGGATACCATGCGATGTCTCGTCGTGATTTTGCCTCGGCGCAACGAGCCTATCACAGTTGGGCCGGGATCGAACCCGCCAAAGCGGAGCCTCTGGCGAACCTCGGCATCGCTCTCGAGCGCTCCGGCCGCGCGCGAGAGGCGGAGGCGGCCTTGCGCGAGGCCGTGCGGCGCGAGCCGCGGTCTGCGCGCGCCTGGAGCGCTCTCGGCGCGCGCTTGTGGGCCGACGCGCGCTGGTCCGAGTCCGCCGACGCCTTCGCCTCGGCCGCGGCGCTCGATCCCGCGGGCGCCGCGGACGCGCAGTGGGCCTCGCGAGCGCGGGCCCGGGCCCGGGCCCGGCGGTGAGCCTGATCGTCTTCGTCGGCGTCCTCTTGGTCTATCTGAGGGCCCTGCCGCCGTCTCTCGCCGCCTGGCGGGACGCCGGCGAGATGGCCGCGGCCGCTTGGACCCTCGGAGTGGCGCATCCGACGAGCTATCCTTTATACGTCCTGCTCGGTCGGGCGATGCGGCATTTCCCGCTCGGAAATTTCGCCTACCGCTTGAACCTCCTCTCCGCCGTCGCGGGGGCCGGCGCCGTCGCCCTCCTCTTCTCCTGGGCGCGGCGCCGGCGCGGCACGGCGGCGGCGCTGGCGGGCGCAGCCTTCCTCGCCTTCGACCCCGCCTTCTGGACCGTCTCACAGGTCTCGGAGATGTACTCGCTCTGGATACTGGCCGCGGTCGGGCTCCTGGTCGTCGCGCACGAGGCCTGCGAGGACGGCGGCCAGCGGCTCTGGCCCGGCTTCTGCTTCCTGGCGGGGCTCCTCCTGGGAAATCGTCTGGACCTCGTCCTCTGGGCGCCCGGTCTTCTCTGGCTGGCGCTCAGCGGCCGGCCGGCCGCGCGGGGCGAGGACGGTCTCTGGGCGGGGGCGGCTCTCGTCGTCTTCCCGGCGGCGGTGGCTCTGTCGGGCTCGAACGCGCCGATGGCTCTGCTGGCGGTCGGGACCCTCCTCTGCCGCGCGCGGGGAGCGGGGATGGCTCGTCGCGCGGGGGCGGCGGCCGCGGCGGGCCTGGCCGGGCTGTCGGTGTACCTCTTCCTGCCGGTGCGCTCCGCGACCGGCCCTTTCCTCGACTGGAACCATCCCGCCGTTCTCTCCAACTTCCTCGATTCGCTCCTGCGCACGCGCTACGGCGGGACCCTGGACCTCATCAGCAGGAACTACGCGACGGGAGAGCTCTTCCTCGACAACCTGCGCCTCTGGGGCGCTCATCTCTGGGACGCCTTCGGCCCCGCCGGGCTGGCCGCCGCGTTGGTGGGAACGGCTCGAGGATTTGCATCCGACCGACGGCGCTGGCTGGGGCGCGCCGCCTGCTGGTGGTGGTGCGGGCCGGTGTTTCTGTTCCTGGCCAACCTCCCCCCGAATCCTCACGCCGCCGCCATCATCGAGCCGCACTATCTTCTTTCCGATATCATGCTCATCGTCTGGGCCGTAGACGGCGTTGGAGCGCTCTCCTGCGTGCCGCTGAGAGGTCTTGCTCCCGCGTTGGTCGTATTCTCTTTCGCTTGGCCGTTCTGGCGCGGGACTCCGGCGCGACGGGACCGGCGCGAGGACTTCGCGCTGGCCGATTATACCCGCGATTGCCTGCTCGCCGCTCCGCCGGGCTCCGTGCTGGTCGCCAGGAAAGACGTCCAACTCTACTCCCTGTGGCACGCCCAGGCCGTGGAGGGCCGCCGGCTCGACGTGAAGATCGTCGCTCAAGGCTTGGCGGGCTCGCCGTGGTATCAAGCGGATTGGCGCCGCAGGGATCCTTCGCTGAGCGTGACGAATCTCCGCGAGCCCGAGGGCTGGCGGGCTCTGGCCGCCGGGGGCCGCGCGGTGCTTGCCACCCAGGACGCGGAACCGCCCGCCGCCCTGGCGGCGCAGGCGCGCTCTCGCGGGCTCCTCTCGGCCGTTTCAGCCTCCGCGCCCGCGGACGACGGCGCCCTGTGGGAACTCATGGTCCGGCGCGACCGGCGACGCTACGCCGAGGCGCCCGACTTCTTCACTTCGGACCTGCTGGAGTCATTCGCGGCGGCCGCCTACCGCCGCGGCGTGGAACTGCAGAAGGCCGGCCGCGCCCCGGAGGCTCGCTCGTTTCTCGCGAGCGCCTGGTCGCTGCAATGGGTATTGCCCGACGTGCCGCTCATGCTCGGCTACATGGAGGCGGTGTCCCGCAACTGGGCCGAGGCCGGCGCGGAGCACTCCCTGGCCGACGTCCTCTTCGCGCAGAAGCTGCGCTTGGCCGCGCAGTACCGCGCCCTGCCCGACCTCGTCGCCGCGATCCGCCGGCAGGCCGCGGAGTCGGCCACGCACCACGGCGTAGCCGCCCAGCGCTTGGGCCGCCCCGAGGAGGCCTACGCCCTCTACCAGCGGGCGCTCGATCTGTCGCCCCTCGCCCAGACGCGCTTCAACCTGGCGGTCCTGGCCTGGGGCAAGGACTGGGACGCCGTCGAGGAGAACCTCTCGCAGGCTCTGCGTCTCGACCCCGGACACGCCGAGGCGCGGAAGTATCTCATGGAGCTGCGCGCCAAGAAGGCGTCACGATGAATGATTGCCGCCGCCTGCGGCTGCCGCGGATATGATTTGCTATCGTCATTCCAGCTGGTTGTCGCATGCTTGAGGTTTAACGCCATTTCCAATCTTGGATGCGCGGCTTACGGACTGCTTCATCGGGCGGGCATTTCCCGTCTCATGCGGCGCCTGCGAGCGCGCCACGTCCCCGTCATCATGTATCACGGAGTTTGCGCCGAACGCGTGGACGGGATTCTTAACTCCGAGAAAAAACATATCTGCGCGGAAGATTTTGAGCGCCACCTGAAGATGATCAAGAATCACTGCCAAGTGATTGCGCTCAGCCGCTATGTGGAGTCTCTGCGCTCGGGCGCGCCTTTGCCGCCGTATTGCGCCATCCTGACCTTCGACGACGGATATGAAAACAACTATAGCGTCGCCTTCCCGCTCCTCAAAAAGCACGCGGTTGCCGCCACGATCTATGTCGTCGCCGATTTCGTGGAGCGAGGCGAGCCTCTCTGGATGGATCGCCTGGCGCATGCCTTCGCGACGACCCGGAAGAAGCGTTGGGAGGATCCTGTCTCAGGCGCGTCCTACCGCTGGGAGACGGATGCGCAGAAGGAGGCGGGATACCGGCGAATCAAGGCGGCGATGAAGGATCTCGGTCCGCGCGATCATGCCGAGGCCATGGAGCGCATCATGGCGGATTTGGATGGGGCCGGCGAGCTCCCCCCCCTATTCGCGCCCCTCAAGCCGGGACAACTGCGCGAGATGGCGGCCTCGGGCCTCGTGGAAATCGGCTCGCACGCCTGCAGGCATCTGCTCATGACGACGCTGACCAGCGCGCAGGCTCGTCATGAAGCGGAGCAATCAAGGGATAGGATCTCAATATTAACGGGACGCCGGATTGAATCGTTTTCTTATCCCAATGCCGCCCACACCCCGGAGCTGATGGTGACGGTCGAAAGGGCCGGTTATTCTTCGGCGGTGGCCGAAGGCCTTCGCCTCAACGCTCCGGGGGCCTCTTCCCCATATTCGATCTTTCGGGTTGCCCTCGCGGAGAGCGACGATGAGGCGGCCATCGATGCGACCCTCTGCGGGCTCCGGCGCTTCCTGCTGGATGCTCAAGCCGTCTGGCAAGGAGGGCGCCATTGAACAGGGAGCGTCGCATCGACGCCGTCACCATCGAGCGCTATGAGGACC
>Ga0209211_10003147_pt1 | contig 27269 bp, 21 predicted proteins | sample RifGroA2_FD_183992 | JGI IMG/M metagenome (GOLD analysis project Ga0209211, IMG submission 183992) | Groundwater microbial communities from Rifle, Colorado, USA - Groundwater A2 (SPAdes) (version 2) | ecosystem: Environmental > Aquatic > Deep subsurface > Groundwater | place: Rifle, Colorado...
GCGCTGGCGGAGAACGTCGTCATTAATAAAAACCTCCACGGCATATCAATATTTATATAATCTTTCCAACCGTTCCAAATAAACGCTGACTTCTCGGTCATCAAGAAGACGGACAAAAAGAAAATCGTCAAAAATTGTACGATATCTATCAAACTAGAACTTTTATATGCAAAAAGGAGTCTCCTTTTTAGGAGGAAAATAACAAATGCTACGATTGCCAACCCAACAATGGTCCACTGGACAATTCCTACCTGAAATGACATTCCGTCATTTTCCACTCCTTTCATGGAAAAGGCGTATCCCCAAGGGGAATAAATTAATTGCCTTAAAGTTACAAAATGGTCGGCAAAATAATTAGGATTAAGTTTTTGAGTTAGACCTCGGTAGACCGCAGCCGGAACCAGATAATACGCGGATAATCCAAAACCTAAAATCATCATCAGTAATATTCTTCCAGCTTTCACCCTGAATGAAGCGAAAATCCCCGACGAGATTGCCACGCTCCCTTTGGTCGCTCGCAATGACATTAACGCCCATGGTATGAACATCAATAAAGTTATCTGAGCCATCATGGCATGAGATAAAAATAAACCGGCAAGAGAAACCGCTCCCAATATCAAATTCACCTTTGACTTTTTTCCGGCTGTCACACTTGCAAACAACAACGGCACAAATACCGCAGCCATATGTTCACCAAGAGCGCTTCTGACAAACATTGCTGAAAACCTGTAAGGCGCCCACATATACAAAATTGCGGCAATGACGCCGGCAAAATTTCCCCACCGCCTCGCGAACCAAAACATTGCCAAACCAGATGCTATATAGGTCACGAAAAAAACCGCCTTTACGCTGTCGGCAAAAGACAACCCGGCAACCCTGAAAATCTCTCCAAAATAAAACGGCAATCGGTAAGTAAAGAAGAATAACGGATAGCCGAATCCGTTATATAACTGACGGCTAAACCTAACCGGAATTTGCCGGTCTCTTAACCCTTGCTCAAACACATATTGCCTGACTAGTTGATGCTCTCCGTCATGGCTGGTATAAAAACCGGAATGAAAAAGAGCCCTGGCCCCAACCAATCCGCTGATAAAAATTAACAGTATTGATACAAAGACAGATTTTTTCATTTTTGTTTTCATGCTTTCATGTTTTAATGTTTTCATGGCACTTATAATTCGGTAATGTTAAATGCCGTCCTCCCGTCGGGAAAATCAATCTGCCATTTTACCGGCTTACCCTTAGTTTCATCCGGAGACGAAACTACCAATATTCTTTGTTGGCCCGAAAGCTGATCCCAGTCAATCTTTCTAAACTCGTACTTTTCAAACCGCTTGTTGAATTCCCCGTCGTTTACCCATAGTTTCGGATCATAATTTCCGTACCACAAAAAATAAATATACGGCTGGTCATAACCGGTTGTGACTATCACCTTTTCATATACATCTTTCTCCTTCATTACCCGTTCAACCAATTGCTTATACCCATACTGCCAGCTTGGCGCGGTCGAAACCGGCGCCTGAACGTAATACTGGTGAAAATAGTAGGAAGTTTCAAAAGCAAAAAGCAAAAAGTAAAAAGTAATTATTCCCCTTTTCATAAGACCCATACGACTCATACGACCCATAAGACTCATAATCCAAACCGCCCCCATCCCCTCAATAATCTGAAAAGTTGGCAAAAAACCCAAACTCCTCACCGCCGACGGCGTCCCTCCCGTCAGAGCCGCCGCTACCGGCGCCGCCATTAGCCAAAGAAAAAGCACCCGAATTTGCCTAATTCGCCGAATTTGCCTAATTAGACAAACTACTCCTGCCATAAACAGTACCCCCTCCCACCAATACAACAACCCCACTCCCGGCGTCCGATGCCTATCGTTCCTGTCGCCGTCCAAAAACCAAAATCTCAAATTATAGTGATCCAAATATCCTTTCAAATATTGCCGACCGTAAACTAAAAACCGGTGGTTCGCCGCCCGGTCCAGAAAATTTCCGCCTGATTTTTCTATTCTCCGGCGGGATACCGTCATCAAATCGTCAATTGTCAAAAAACTGGTTTCGTTAAATCTCGATTGCCCGACATTTTGAAAAAAGACAGTATAAAAAATGGTTAAAATGGTTAGAATGGTTAAAACAGCTGACAAAATCAGCGGCACCAACGACTTGAAAAGGCCTGGCCTTGTTACGACAAGGCCAGGCCTTATTAAATTCCAAGCGTCTTTTCTATAAATAAATAACATGCCCAAAACTACCAATGGCGTCACCACTCTCAAACTGTGATAACTCATCATCGCCGCAGACATAGAAACAACGCAAAAAAACAGCCACCACGGCAGGCGCCGGCGCAACGCCCGAAGCAGAAACCACATCCCGGTTACAAAAAATAACAACCCCACATTCGCTTCAAACGCAATCCGGGAAAACTGCAAATGCCATGGCGAAATTGCGAGTAACAGCGTTGTTATCAGCGGCGTGTGTCTGAAAAGGCCCGGCCTTGCCGCGGCAAGGCCGGGCCTTAATAAACTCTCAACCAAAAAATACGTTACCAACACCGTCAGCGTCCCCGCCAGCGCCGCCGGAAACCTAATCGCAAATTCCGTCCTTCCGAAAATTTTGATTGACGGAATTAATAAATATGTATAAACCGGCGGCTTATAATCCCCAAATGATCTTATGGACAACGGCCAAGAATTCCCAAACTCATCTCTCCCCGTCTCCCCCAAAGCCCAAGCGTTATAGCCCAAACTGACTTCGTCCCAATCCAGCGCCGGCGGCACCTGTCCCAATCGATAAAACCTCAAAAAACCAGCAACAAAAATAATAAACAGCAAAATCAAAATTCTGCTTGTAACTTGTAACTTGTAATTTGTAGTTTTCTTCATTGTTTCCTAATCACGTTAAATTCCGGATGACCATTCACGTCAACAATTGTTTTTATCAAAGAAAACCCCGGCGGCGGCGAATCGGCCCGGGTAACAACCAAGTCATCGCCGGAAACCGTATTTAGATCCGGAACATAAAACCTGTATTTTCCAAATGCCCCAACGTTAAAAAAGCCGAAGGCGTCACCGGTCCGGCCGCCCGCTTTTGCTTCTTTAATGTAATTTTCGGGAGAATAATCGCCGTAAAAAAGAAAATAGATATACGGTCTGCCCAAATCCGGAGTCACATATATCAATTTAAAGTCTTCCTCCACCTGTTTAATATAATAAACTAACGGCTTATACGCCGTCAGCCATTCCCCCGCCCACTCCTTGGGATAATATCGCCAGTAGGTCAATTGGAAATATCCGACAAAAGCAAAAAACAAAAAACAAAAAACAAAAAACGCAATTCGCCTAATTCGGCCAATTCGGCTAATTAGACTAATTATTCCAATCGCCACAATAATCTGCGGTACCGGCAAAGTCGAAGCGCTCCTTAAAGCATGCGGAGTTTCCCGCGCCATTCCCGCCGGCACCGCCGCCATTAACAGCCAGAGAAAAATTACCAATTTTTCTCTGGTTCCAATTAGCCCAATTGGCCGAATTTGGCTAATTAGGCTAATTATTCCCATCGCCAAAAACGGCAATTCAATTAAATAAAGTTGGCCTATTTCCGGAACGCTTATCCTGGGATTTGGATCTCCGTCAATAAACAAATAATTCAAATCAAAATGATCCAAGTAATGCCTTAAAAATGTTTTACCGTACTCCCAATACCGGTGGTGCCAAACTCGGGCCGGCCAATTATTCCCGGCTCTTTCTCTCCTGTCATTCACTGTCAAAATCGGCTGCAGGTCGCTAAAAATATTCACTTCGTTCCACCGAAGTTTTCCCTCCGAAGACCGTAAATGAGGCGCCATCGGAAGCGCCAAAACCACAGCTAAAATTCCCCCCGCCATCCACCACTTCCATTCTTTGACCACTTTCTTGTAATAAACAAGCGAAAAAACAACCAAAAATAACGGCGATAAAACTCTGTTGGCGTTAAACGTATACGCCGCCAAAACAAAGCTCAAAACAGAAAACGGCAGCCATTTCGCCGATCTGTAAACGGCATATAGAAAAAATAAAAATCCTAAGGCGTTGAACAAAACCGCCAAGTTTGACTCAAATCCAACTCGGGATAACGTTATAGACCACGGAGAAATTGCCACCAGAAACGCCACAAGTAATCTGTAAAGGCCCGGCCTTGCCGCGGCAAGGCCGGGCCTTAATAAATCCGCCAAGAAGTATGCAACAACAATCAACAATGTCCCTGCCAGCGCCGACGGCAGCCGCACCGCGAATTCATTCAACCCGAAAAGCCAAATTGACGGAACAACCGCGTAAATATAAAGCGGCGGCTTGTAATCTCCAAACGCGAAAAACGTATCTATCGGTAAAAATCTGCCGTGCTCGTCCATTCCGGTCTTTAAAACCGAGTAGGCATTCCATCCCAAACTGACTTCATCCCAATACAATCCCGGCGGATTTTCCCCCAGTCCCCAGAAACGCAATATTCCGCCCAAAATCGTAATTGCTAACAGCCATTTTATTTTATTCATCGTTTAGTTTTTATAATTCTTATAATAATCATAATTGTCATAAACGTTATAGCCGATATAATTATGCCTTTTTTGAATGACTCCGGAAAATACCACATAGTAATAGTATGCTCTCCCGCCGGAATAGGCGCCGCCCGCAGAGCGTAATCGGCCGCCAGTACCGGCTGTTTTTTACCATTGTCCACCTTATACCACCAACCCGGATAATAAGTATCCGACAAAAATAAAAGCTGGTTGGTTTTTGATTTAGTATTAAAAATTATCCTGGTTGGGGTATATTTCTCGATAGTGACACTGCCGGACTCATCACTATTGATTTCAAATCCGGCCGGCACCGGCTCCGATAACAACAGCGTTTCTCCGGGATTAAAATCATCGCTATAAAGCCGATCAATTGTTTCTTGCCCATCGCCGGCAACCTCGTAATCTCCCGCCAAAAACGCCCGGGGATAAGCGTCCAAATATTCCCAAATTTTCCAATCCCCGTCTTGGAATACCAATTTTTCACTCTCAACCGATAGTCTCGCCAATCCCGCCGTCGGCCCCACGTCCAACCACTCCGGATGATCGACCAGATAACGGACTCCGAATAGACGCATCAACTTAACTACCCGCTCATTTTTCAAATTCCTGTCCAACTCCACGTCAGCCGAAGTCGGCAGCTGGGGATTAAGTTTTCCGTCAACCGCCGACTGGACCAGCGCCGCCCGCCGGCTATCGTTAAGCGAATCATAACCCTCAACGGTGTAAATCCCTAAAGCTGTAGCGAAATCATTATTCAAAAACTGCCCGTTATATCCTAAAAATCGATTTAGTCCGGCGTTGTTTTTTAACCACGATAGAACTTTAGTTTCAGGATATATAAATTCTTTTTCCGAAAAGGCAGTAAATTTATGGTGTTGATATAAATTTTGAATAACCGCCAAGATTAAAATCGTGAAAGTCATTGCGAGTCCCGACGTCACGTCGGGACGTGGCAATCTCGTCTTTAGATTGCCGCGTCGTCCCGATGGCCATCGGGACTCCTCGCAATGACAGAACCACAACACCCCCATCGCTAAAATCAATACCGCTGTCGGAATCACCATATTTCGGAGAGATATTAAATACAAATCCGGATGCTCAACCGGATTTACCGCCCCCAATCCGTTTCTAAAAAACCAAGTCGCCGCCAAAATTATTAATCCGCCTATCCAAATTCCCGCCATTAAAATTTTGGAATTTTTAGCCAATTTTTCTTTCATCGATTCCAGTCCAAACGATGCCAGTACCGCCCCGGCAAACGCCGGCACAAACAATACTCTATTGGCAATTCCGGTTGATAAAACAGGTATTTTTACTTGATATATCCATCTTGACCATGGCAAATCAAATGACAAACTTCCAAATCCTATGGCAACTATTAACCAAAACCAAACATCTCTTCCAATCCGTCTCCGGCGCAAAAATGCCAGCATGGCAAAAAATAGCGGCAGGGTTCCAAAAAACAGGACGTGTTCGTAGTAGGTTCCCCCGCCAACATTGGCAAAATAATTCCTGGTGGTGGGATGACCAAAATAGTCAGGGGCAAATAACGTCACCAGATGTCTAACCGGCAGCAAATATTCGGTTAAAATCTCCTGCAGCCTCGGCGACGAATTCACCAGCGGCCGGCTTGACCTCTGATATAACTCCCAAGTCGGCAAAAGTTGAAAAGCGGTTAAAGCAAGAGACAGCGGAAACAATAAAGTGAGGAGTAAGGAGTAAAAAGTAAGGAGTAATTTTTGCCGCCATAATCGATACAAAATATAAACCGCCGCCACTGCCATCACATAAAACGTCGTTTGCCAGTACCCTGACAAAATCGACATCACCAACCCCGTCAATCCGACTAACCACCACTTTTTAATGGATGATGGCTGATGGATAATGGATGATGGATTGATAATCCTGTCGATGGATAAAAGAATTAAAGGTAACCACAGGATAGAATGCGGCGCCGTCACCACCTCCATGTTCCATGTCGTCATGAAGCTAGACAGCATAAAAGTAATAGCTCCCAAAAGCGCCGCCGCTATCCCTAATTTTAAGTTTCTCAAAAACAAAAACATAAACCATCCCGCCAGGAAAAATCCCAGCATCTGATATAAAGTCCAGTAAACCGGCAGCGGCAAAAACGGCAATAAAATATGCAGCGGATAAAATGCCCCTGACTGCCACTCGGCCATATGCGGATTTCCGGCAAAATTGTATGGATTCCACAGCGGAAGTTCACCCAATCTGTACGACTCTTGGGTCAATCGCATATAGGGGTAGTACAGCCGAATTTGATCCAGCATCCCGGGTTTACTCGGCACCCCGGCGGGAAATCCCGGAAACTTCTGGTAATACCAGGGTGAAAAAAACGACACCAGATTCCTGGCGTTTAGCGGAATCCTTCCCCCAAATACCGGGTAGAACGCCAGTAAAGTTACCAGCAAAATTGTTAAAACGGGCCAATATTTTTTCATTAAATTAATTCTAAACGTCATTGCGAGCGAGCCCGTCTGACGGGTGAAGCGTGGCAATCTCAGGGACTCCTCGCAATGACAAAAAGAGTATAAACCGGACGCCCATTAGGATAATAAACTCTGTCTAAAACCCGCGCTTCATCTTCCGGAATTTCATTTTCAAAACCTATATACAAAGCTTGAGGATCTTTGGGGACTTCTTTCCAATCAAATTCTCTGGGAATTTCCACATTTAGTATTTTATCGGTATGCCCCCAACCGAGCTCGTTAATTATAGGGTTCCTTTTAATGCTTTTATAAAAATCATTAGGTTGAATTGGTAAATAAAAAGCCAAAAAAATATACGGCGGACCGCCTTTGTTGGTTAAGTAAATTTTATCGTACTCCGTCAATAACGGTTTTAGTTTGTTCACCAATTCTTTTCGTCCGTAATGCCAGTAGTGGGGAAGTTCAAGAGGGATAATACGGATGTAAGAATATGCAAAATACCCAAGGGATAGAAAGTAAAAAAAGAAAGTAATGGTTAAAATGGTTAAATGGTTAAAATGGTTAAAAAACCGGAAAGAGAAAAGCTTATGTAACCCAAAGGCCGTTATCATCGTCCATGGAATTATCAGATTGAACGAACGGTTGGCGGCAGGAGTTAAAAAAGTCAAACCGGCAACAAAAGGAGAAACCAATAAATATAGAATTAAAAACAATCTGTCATTGCGAGGAGTCCCGATAAAATCGGGACGACGCGGCAATCCCGATGAGATTGCCACGCTCCCTTCGGTCGCTCGCAATGACCTTAATTTCCATAATCCCAAGGCAAAAAACGGCAAGTCAATTAAATGTAAATACCCCAATCCCGGAATCTTAAACGGTGGATGGCTGTCACCCTTAAAAAACAAAAACATTGGCGAAAAGTGAGAAACGTATCTGCCGACAATATCACGGGAATAGTAATAAAGTTTATTATCAAAAAATCTGGAAATTACCGGCGGAATTTTTTTAAGGCCGGCTTTGGTGTGGGCATCCCACAATTGCAATCTGACGTTGTCATTAAAAAATACGCTGGTAGTCTTGGCTCTCCCCGTTAAAATAGTCGGCTCTTTAATAGACTGAATTAATATAGGCGACAAAATTATCGCTCCAACTATTATTGGGATAACCGTTTGCCGGAAGCATTGTTTAAGTTTATTAAAATAAATTAAGATAAAAGCAGACAATAGCAATGGTACCGTCACCCGTGATCCATAATAACTATAAATCGCTCCACCGAAACTTGTAGCCGCCATTACCCACCACCAATTAATCATTGTCATTCCGGATTTAATCCGGAATCTATTTAAATAGATTCCAGCTTTCGCTGGAATGACAGAATAATCGAGACCTTTTATTAAACCCAAAACTCCCAAACTCACAAAAAACACTTCTATCGCCACCAGCATTGCTATCCGCGACATGAAGATATGCCAAGGCGAAATGGCAAGTAATAAACTTGCCATTTCGCCAACATTCAACTGCCAACTACCAACCATCAACTTTTTCGGAAACAATTCTTTCGCCAAAAAATACACTACCGCAATCGTCCCCGTCCCTAGAAGCGCAGAGGGAAGCCTAACCGCAAATTCGTTTAGCCCCAAAAATTTTATAAACGGAATCGCCAACCAGGCCTGCATCGGCGGTTTCCAGTCGCCAAAGGATTCAAGGCTTACCGGCCAAAACCGGTTGTATTCATCATGACCTGTCCGTAGTAATAAATACGCGTTATATCCGAAAACCGCTTCGTCTGAATACAGGCCGATTGGAAATTTATCCAAATACATCATTCTTAGCAATAGGCCAAGTCCCAAAATCGTCAATAGAGTTTTATTTTTCATTTGACAAACGAATGATAAATCAATCTGGAAATTTCATAAACAATAATCAAGAATATCAAAATCTTTAACCGCAACTTAACTTTATCGGAAATAAAAGTTCTGGTTATTAAATAAAAAATTGACAGACTAATCGATATTTCCATAGTGATTTTTTTTAACAACTAACATCAACAATACTCCGAAACTTATCATTGACAAGGCATCCGCGAATTTTCTTAATCCGGTTTCTTCAAAAATTACTTTAACAGCGTGCCGGCCGGCCGGAACCGGAAATGTGATCAACCCCCGCCAGTTTCGGTCTTGTTGCTCAATCGGCGTTTCAACTCCGTCAACGTAAACTTTCCAACCCGGAAAATAAAGAGTATTATCAACGATCCGCGAAGGTCCGGTAGCCAAAACTTCAAATTCGTGCTTTTGCATCAGCTTATTAAGATTTTTTATTTCAACGGTACCTTGAGAACTAACTATTTCTATCGGAGCTTTGGGAAATTTTTCTTGAAATCTTACGGCCCAAATCGGAGTGGTCTCACCGGTATCGCTGGTACCTACATAATCAACCGCCAAAAACCGTTCTGTCAGATTTGACGGTCCGGCAATCCTCCAATAGGGCCAAGTAAACAGAATCGGAGAAATCAATAGCGCCAAAGAAATGATCTTGGAATATTTAAATTTATCCGCCACGATAGCCGATATTAAGGAAGAACCGATAACAATTAAACTTAAAAATCTCCACGGGAATTGAAACTTTTGCAAGAGAGATATTTGTTGCCAGAGGGACAAAGAGACAGGAAGACTTAGGAAAATTCCCACTATAACCAGCGCCAGACCAGACTTAAGTAAAAGTAATTCTCTTTTTGAAAATTTAATCAATAAACCAATGCCGGCCAATATAACCAACCATTGAGCAATTCCAATCTGGAAACTCATCCCATCACGATCAATACCCGGCTCCGACCAGCCATAACTCCAAGGAGACAAAATTAATTGTCTGAAAGCTAAAAAGTTAGTAGCGTAGCTTTGTTGGGCGGCGAAAATCCAACTGGCCAAAGTATACTTTGACTCCAAAATAGCCGGCAGCCAAAAAAATGCCGACAATGACAGTCCCAACAAAATAGTTCCAAAATAAATCTTTAGATGAAGAGGTTTTTTCCGATGAATGCCGATTAGGACGACAGGATAAATAACAATCAGCGGCAGATACATCAAGGCTGAAAGATTATGGCTCAATACCAAGCCTGCCACCGACAAAGCCAATCCCGACGCGTAAATAGTTTTTCCGGTTAGGCCAAGCCGTGTTGCCATCAACATAATCAATGGAAAAAAGAAAAATCCGATGTGCTCGCCCAAAGCTCCCCTGACAAAAATATTTACCAACCGATACGGCGCCAAAAGATAAAATAGGGATGAAATTAAAGCGGGAAATGGCGAAAAGCCTAAAGCCCGCATCCATCGATACCAGAAAATTCCGGAGCCAATGTATCCCAACACCATCAATAACTTAAAGATGGTTATAAACTGCATTTTTGTCGCCAAATGGATCAGGGCCGAAAAGTAAGAAAGTCCCGGATATAGGAACATTATCGATGGAGTCCCATATCTCCAATTTAACGGGCCGGCCCAGCGGGGAAAAATATTTCCTTCTAAAATTGATTTTGAAAAAACTGCCGCCCGGCTGACATGAGTTTCCGCGTCATGGGTTTGGGGCAAACCCGGCAAAAACCATTGTCTGATAACCAAAAGCGGAAAAATAAATAATAAAATGTAAATCAGTCTTTCGCTAATTAATTTTGGCATGTTATTTCTTTTGTTTCTTTTGTAATAGGAAGTATCGAAAATGCCGGATCGCCATTCAAAAAATAAATTATTTTGGGGTCGCTGAGAGCAATACCTGCGCAATATTGATATTTATTTACGAATGGCTCTATTTCTTCTTTCGCGGCTCCCACCAGAATCGATCTCTGTGGCAATTCTTTTATCTGCGGGAGAGATTTAACGAAACTCCGGTTCCCTATTTGCTTTACCCAGACCCATCCATCGCTATCGACTTCTTTAATAACATTTAAGCGCCGCTGAAAATCAATTGGCGGGATCCGGTTATAAAATAAATAGAAAATATACTGCTTCGTATCCCTAAATCTGGAAGAAAGATATATTGGCAGGCTTTCTCCGTTTAGTTCTTTCATTAGCGGCTGGTACTCATAATGGGTATATAAAGAGTGGAAGACGGGGAAAAAACTATTGTAGGTCAGTTGAAACCTCACCCAAGAAATAATAATTACTCCCCAAATGGCTATCGTTGGCAATTTTGGAAGAACAATAAAAGAATAAGCGCTTAACACGGAAATAACCGGAGCAATCAAAAACGCCCGGGTAAAATTCCCGGATCCGGTTACGCTATCGCTTAAGGGAGCGAGTACCAACCATAAAATAAGGACGCGCTTTTCTAAAGCGCTGCCATTTCTCAACAATGCCCATAGGCCAGCCAACATTAACGGGGCTTGAATGATGAAAAAATATCCGCCCGGTGGAAGAATCCCCTTGTTTGCCGAAACTATGAACCAATCACGGAGCGAAAAATGAGACAAGTAATTTGAGACGTACTCCTTGATAAATAGACTAGGTCTATTGAATAATAGTTTGCAGATCAATGGATAAAATTTACCATTACAAGCTCCGCGTTCCGCGTTTAGCTGTCCGACAATCGCCCGATCATTCATGAGGTTGACTTGATTTAACCGAGCATTTCCTCGTTGAACTAAAGTTACTTGATAAACCAGGATAATACCCGTCAAAACCACTGCAGACGCCGACAGCAAATTTATCTTATTCCAAACGAAACTGCGCCAATAAAAATATGCCAGGATAAAAGTGTATGCGATCGCAAAAATCCAAACACCGTAATATGTCATCATCGCCAACACCATAAATATCAGCCCTAACACAACCAGTATTTGCTTCCGGCGAGATAGTAAAAAGAAATATACCGCCAAAAGAAAAAAAGCTATTGCCAATGGCGCTTCGTTGGCAATCCGGGTTAATCCGTAAATCCAAGGAGTTGCCGCCGTCATGACTGCCGCAGGAAAAGCTATCCGGGGACGAAGTTTTTTGACAATCGCGTAGACCAATAAAACCATTGCTAAAAATGACAACGCGGAAACCGCCCGAACCGCCGGAACCGTCAGTCCTAATATCCAAACAAAAGGAACAGTTAAATAAATATAAACCGGTAAACTCCAGTTGCCAAAACCTTGAAATACCAGCGGCAAAAAATTTCCCCATTGGTCGCGGCCGGTGGTAACAACAGACCATGCCTCATAACCAATGTTCGCTTCGTCATTGTTTAATCCGGGCGGTATATCGTAAAGCCGGTAAAAATGAAGAAAAAATATGATTGTTAAAAGAAAAAAAATCGGCCAACGTTTCATGATTTATCATTATATCGAAAAATTATATATTCTCTTTTCCCGTCCGGCCAAACTTCCCGATCTACAACCTGTGCATCTTCGGGCAATACTTCTCCGAATTCATTCAGCCGCACATAAAAAGTATTGATTTCCGCATTTTTGGGAATATCGCGATTTCTGGTAATGGCATTGACGCATAAATATATAGCGGCGGCCGATAATCGCCGAAAGATCTGAATGCCAGCGGCCAAGATGTTCCAAATTGGTCTTTTCCGGTTTTAAGCAAACTATAGGCGTCATATCCCATTGTCGCTTCATCCGCGGTAAATCCCGGAGGGAACTTACTCCACCATATTGCCCGCAGAAACAGAGAAAAAAAGAACAGAAAGAGAACAATCTTTCTACCGTCTTTCATAGATTCGGGTCTCGCCTTCTTGAAAAACCTTGATCCACTCTTTCTCTTCAAGATCCGCCAGACTAAGCGCGTAACGAACGCCCAAAAGAGCAGTAACCGGAGATTTATAGTTTGTAGGCCTGACTATCCGGCCAAAATTTGCCGGCAAATCTTGCAGGTTGCCCGTTTCCATCCGGGTAATCAACCGGGCGTAATCTTGGCTGTAAATCGGGTCGTATCCCTCAATAGATTCCAGCCGATACATAATATTGGCATTCGGAGGCAAAATCCGCCGATCCAAAGTCATATATTTATCTCCCGGTGCCATATTCTCCTGTAAAAATTTTATCGCCGGCGTTACCGGATATAAATATTCCGGCGGCGAAAACGGCGTAAACTTCCAGCCAAAACGGAAAAGATCAAAAACAGAAAACAGAAAATAGAAAATAGAAAATAGAAAAATTGACCTGATATTCTTTATTTTTAACATTAAATACGTTAACACTATCAACCAAAACGCGATTAAAATCCCTGCCGGAAAAATCAGATTTCTCTGGGAAACCATTTTTGCGGCAAAATCAAGTTTGCTGCCAACTATCAACAAACCCAACAGTGAAAGTCCGACTGCGCCGCTAACCCAGATAGATTTTCTCAACATTCGCCGCTGCTCACCCAATAAACTCTGCAGTCCCATCGCCGCTAGAATTGACAGGCCAAAAGTAATCAAGTAACTTAACCTTGTCGGCTGAAGATCGGATAGAAACGGAATATTTAACCTATAGGGAATTTCGGCAATCGGATTTCTAACCGCAAATATCAAACCCGACAATATCAGTAGTAACCCGAACCGTTGCAAGCTCGACATCTTATTCTGTTTGGTAAACACAGCCGACAAAGCCAGAATTAACGGAATAATTCCAATATAAATCGCTTGCTCGGAATAATTCCATTTCCCTCTATAATTTCCCGTCGCCGGATTTCCAAAAAAGTCGGGAGCAACTAACTGAACCAATTGTCTTGGTCGGATAAAAAAACCCTCCCGGGTCAAAACGTTTTCCTGTTCCACCGACCGATTAGATTCCCTGATAAATCGCCAAGCCGAAACCCATTGAAAAGAAGTCAAAAAAATGAGCAAGAAACAATGAGCAAAAAACACCGAAAATTTATTAAGGCCTGGCCTTGCCACGGCAAGGCCAGGCCTTTTCACAATAGTAATATAAATAGTTACTGCCGCCAAAAGATACAAAGTTATCTGCCAATGTCCGGCCAAAAAGCTGCTAACCAGGGAAAACTGCAGAAGTGCGTGCCAAAGCACCCTCTTCCCTCTTCCCTCTTCCCTCTTCCTTTTGATTTTATCTACCGCGAATAATGCCAGCGGCAGATATAACCCGGCGTGCCCAATATTTCCCCATTCCATCCATACTAAGTTAAAAGACGAAAACGCCCAAACAAACCCGCCAAAAATTGCCGCTATTTGTTTTATACCGGTGTTCTTCAACCACCGGAACATAAACAACGAAGCCAAAATCGGCTGTAACATAATGAAAACCGTCCATGCTGAAAAAAAATTATTGGTAATAAAAAACACAATATTCAACGGATAAAATGCTCCCGCTTGGATATTTGCCGATAGAGATGTACCGGAGAAATTATATGGATTTTCCTGGATATGTGATAAGGCCTGGCCTTGCCATGGCAAGGCCAGGCCTTTAAAAATATCTCTGAATGCTTCTTTCCAACCATTTATCGCTAACCATTTCCACGGATACTGCTGGAGTACCGGATCGGTCAAGATAAAATTTTTATAAGGCACGCCTTGAGGAAACCTGTTTGAAAAATAATCGCGGTACGGATGATATAACCCTACCAAAGCATCAGCCGGAATCGGCAACTTACCCTGCCGCCACACCGGCCAAAAAAATATCGCTACTGTAAAAATTAATATCGTTCCTGCGGCGAATCCCTTCCATGTTTTCACTTAAACAACCTCCCTATTTCTTGACAAAAACGTTTTTTGCTAAATAATTTAGCTCTTTCTCGTCCCTCATTTGCCAATCTTTCTCTTAAATTTTCATCGTTAACCAATCTTAAAGTCTGGCTCTCAAGTTCCGGCAAAGTTCGCCACCACAAGCCGTCTTTTTCCGGCCTGACAACTTCTTTCGGTCCGCCGGCGGCAAAGACCACCGGCACCGTCCCCGCCGCCATTGCCTCCACCGTGCTAATTCCAAAATGCTCCGCCCGCTCCGGGTTTTTATTCAAATCGACGCCGAAACCCGCCGCATGCCAATAAATTGCCGCCTGCTCATAAAGGCGGATTAACCTGTCATGGCTAAGATTTGTTCTTATGGCTATCGGATACCCCTTTGCTAAAATTCTTAAACCCACCGCGGCTATATCGCTTTCTTTATCCTCAACTATTCCCACTACTACCATCCGAAAACCTGAAAGTCCGCAATCAACCATATGCTTAAAACTTCTGATTAAAATCTCCGGCCGCTTATACTGTGAACTTCTGGAAAACCTGCCGACGGTTAAAATTAACTTTTGCTTTAGAATCGGTTTAAATCTATCCACCTCAACCGGCGGGTAAATAACCTGGGAATTTACCCCGTATTCTTTGTCTATAAACTCTTTTGTATAAAACGAATTACATACCGCTCTAGCTCCTAAAAATTTCAGTCTGTTTTTGAAAGACCTGCCGCCAACATTTTTAAACGGCGCTTGGAAATGAATCACTTTTTTATTTGACAATAATAACGGGATGCTTCCATCGGAAACCCAGAATACACCATAAAACTTACTCATATTTTTCATAAAATTTTCACCGAATAAAATTTTTACTCTATCTAAATTAATTCCCAGATGCATGCCGACATCAGCCAAATAGTTATTGCCCGGAACGTCCGCCAATACCTCAAAATCTTCAGATAAGCATTCTGCCGTCGTCAACGAATAGCGCTCTCCGCCGCCCCTAGTCAACCAATATGGAGAATGAATAAAAATTCTTTTCATTTTAATAAATGCGATACGAATCTATCTGCCCGCAATGCTACGCATAGCGTTGCAGGCGGGCGAATAACATGCGAATGATACGAATACGACTACGAATTTAAAAAATCAATTCGCATCATTCGTATGTTCCATTCGCATCATTCGCATCGCTTTAAGCAAGTTAAAATAACTCTACTCGCATTGGTGGAACCACCAAATGTTGGAATCAACGATAAAATTATGTTGATCACCAAGTTCCACCCGAATTTCATCAAATAAAGCGCCTTATTTAACTTTCCGGGACCTATTTCAAACATATGAACCAAAAAATTTAAATTATCAATTGCCACCCTCCCAATCAATTTTGACGATAACCCGTATCTTTTTACCGCTTGGCTAATTTGTTCATCAGTCACCAAACCGTACTCCAAATGTTCCGTTAAATACCGAAGGGTGGTTTTCCCCTTCCTGACAAAATCATTTTTGATCCTGTCTTCGTGCTTTAGATGGGCCGGCGACGCGTAGGGCGCGATCGCTACCAAAACATTGTTCGCCACTCTCAAAAACTCCCCCACCAATTCTACCCGCTTCAAGGACGGAACGTGTTCCAGGGTATCAATTGATACTACCGCGTCAAAACTGTTATTTTTAAATGGCAATCTGTCCCCCCCATAAATCACATCGCCGCCGATTACGTCAGCCGTAACAACTTTAAGATCACTCCTGAACTTTCTAAACTCTCCCAAGGATCCGCCTACGTCCAACACTGTCTTAAGATCCGGAACTTTCTCCAGTTCCCGCGCCGCCAACAAATGACGAAAGAATACGTCCGGCGGCAACAAATACTTGATTAATGCCATAATTTTCTCGTTAAACCCAATGTTATCATTGTCATCCCGGAAACTCCCAGTCCCAAAAGAAACAACCGATATTGCCAAACTTTCAACCAACTGACCGGCTCGATAATTTCGTCAACCGCTCCAACATTGTAAAGTATCTGATACTTTACATCCTTCCAAACAACTTGAAATTGATCTCCGTATTCCCAAAGCCGCAAATCCCACGGCGCCCCACCGGGAGTCACCGGATCTACAAACCATTTCCCTCCCAGCCGGCTGACTAAATCAATAGTGCCGGCTTGTCCTTTTGGAAGATACGGCCCGGTTATCCTGTTTCTTTTCGCCAGCTCCTCCTTAGGATACGTCAACTTCACATATTCGGCATTCACCATTGGATCATAACCGTCCACAGAATAAATTCTAAACGGCAAATTAAGGTTACCGTCGAGCAATCCGAAAGACCGCCCCTGACGATTTTCTAATTCCGTCAGCGCCGGCATCTGGGGGTACCACATGGAAACATCCATGTATGGAGTAAATTTGTGATGGAATCGGAAAAGATCAAAAAGCAAAATCAGAAATAAGAAATAAGAAATTAAAGTCATTCCGTGCTTGCCACGGCCCCGCCCAAGGCGGGACCAGCTCGAGGCTGGAATGACAAACACCGACATTACTATTGCCAACATTAATAGCGACGGCAGAATTAAGTTTCGGCGGGAAACCGGGTTATCCCATAGCCACATTGCGACTAAAATTACCGCTATCGCTATCGCCGGCTTCATCAACTCTCGGATTTTACCTTCACGCAGCAGCTTTCTTAAACTTTCAAACCCCAGCGCTCCTAAAACCGCCAATCCAAAACCAATCACCCCCAGTAACCTGGCCGGACTGCTGGAAGAAATAATCGGCAAATTTAAATTAATTACCCAATTTGCGACTGGATTATCAAGCGCCATGATCAAAGCAATAATAATTATTCCAATAAAAAACTTGATAAGGCCTGGCCTTGCTTTAGCAAGGCCAGGCCTTTTAATACCAATCGCGGACAATAATACTAACGCAAGGGTTATTATCCCAACATATCCCTGCATCTCAACATATGAAAAATTGCTCCAACTATTCCTTGTCACCGGATTTCCAAAAAAGTCCGGCGCCAAAAAAGTCACCAGTCCGGAAACCGGAATCAAAAACGCTTTCGCCCACGAAGTCTCATCAACCAAAGTTCTGGCAGAATTTAAATAAACCTGAATTCCCGGCAACACTTGAGGCGCGGCCAAAAGCAACGGAGTAAAAAGCAAAAAGCAAAAAGCAAAAAACCCTCTTCTTTTTGACAAATAACTATTCCAATTTCTAAACAACCAATAACTCAAAGAAAATATAATGACATATAAAGAAACTTGCGGGTGTCCGGCAAGCAAACTAAAAGTAATAGCTAAAATAAATACGATAGTCCAAATATTTGCGTTCTTTGTTTTTTGTTTTTTGTTCTCTATTGACGCTAGCGCCAACGGCAACCATAGCAACGCGTGGCCCAAAGTTCCCCATTCAAACCATGTCGTCATAAATCCGCCGTAAGCGAATGCCATCGCCCCGATCAGACTTGAGGCCTTCGACAACTTAAGCGACCGCAAAAATAAAATCATAAAAATTCCCGCCAGCAACGGTTGGAGTAAAACGTGAAGCGACCAAGCAATAGGATCAGAGAAAATTAGAAACAATAAAGTCGTCGGATATAAAACTCCACTCTGCCAATTCCCCAAATGCGGCGTTCCCGCTAAATTGTATGGATTCCACAGAGGAACTCTGCCATTCCTTAACTCTTCGGCGTTAAAGATTTTCCACGGAATTATTTGGGAAACTACGTCGGATAAAGCCGAATTCTTTATCGGCGCGTCATAATAAGCATCCCACGGGGCGTAAAAATTCACCAAAAAATCCAGCGGCGCCGGAATTTTCCCCTGGAAAAAGAACGGATAAGAAAATATTATCCAAATGAGAAAAAAAACCAAGTACGGTTTAGTCCTACTCCAAGACGTTAGAGCCGCCCCCCAAAGTCCGTGCGCAACGATATTCATAGATAACGGTAGTATTTTCGCAATTCTTTTTTAACAAATCTTTCCATTTTCTGATGTGAAACCAAACCTTTTCCCTGTAACAGCTCTAACCTGTTTAATCTTAAAAATTCATCAAGCGCATCTTTCCAATCGCTCATATACATGGGCCTTTCTCTTTCAATCTGAAGTTCGGCAAAAGATAAAAACTGCTCTACTAATAGATACAATTGGCGGAGCTCTCTTTCCAGCATGTAATTTTTGGCAATTACCGCGTCGCTCTTGACAATGCTTCTATCTTTCCAGTTAGTCATTCCCAAGTTTTTTTGCCTTCCGCTGGCTCTATTAATAATCAGCTCCGCCGCCGTGTATCCGGTAATCGCGTAGTGAAACTTATTTTGGACAGTGGCGAAAAATTTAACGGCCTCTTTTGTTTTAGAGTTATAGTCGACGCTGGTGGCAAAAATTTCTTTTACTTTTTCGTATAAATTTTTTTCCGATGCCCTAATCGCCCGAACCCGTTCTAAAAGTTCATCATAATAGTTAAATCTATTTCCGGTTTTTCCTTGAGACAACCTTTCATCATCCATCACGAAGCCTTTAATCATATATTCTTTTAATGTTCTGGTTGCCCAAATCCGAAATTGAGTGCCGCGATAAGAATTAATCCTATAGCCAATCGAAATTATTGCATCCAGGTTGTAAAAAAGAGTTCTATAGGTTTTCCTGTCTATAGCAGTTGTCAAGAAATACTTGACAACTGAATCTTCTTCTAGTTCCCCTTCATTAAAAATATTTTTTAAGTGTAAACTCACATTTTGTTTTGTGGTCCCGAATAGTTCCGCCATCTGTTTTTGCGTCAACCACACAGTCTCATTTTCCAACTTAACCTGGATTTTCGCCTGGCCGTCTGGAGTCTGGTATAAAATTATCTGCGATTTAGAATTCATAGTTTTCACTTCGCTTTCCTCTGCTTTTCCCAAAGAATGGAATAGACCAGCGCCTGGTGCCACATTTGATACATCACTTCAAACACCCCTACCCACCCATCCAGCCAACCGGCTTTAACAATTCCCCGTTGCCAAAATGCCCGCCACATCGCCAAAATGAAATGATAAATTTTTACCGGCGGGTGCCCGGCCTTAAGTTTTAATTCCGCTTCAATCGGCGCGAACAATCTGCTGTTTTGTACCATTTGGGAAACCGAATCTTTTGAATGATGGACCAACGGCTCTTTTATTAACCCCACCTTTCCGCCAACCACCGGATACTCGTGAAGCTCTCCCCGCCATTCTTCAAGCGCCGATTTTTTTATCAACCGGTGGACCGGATCCGGCCACCAGCCGCCATGCCGCAGCCATTTTCCCAGAATAATGTTTTTGCGGTAAATTTTATAGCTCTGAAAAGTCATTGCGAGCTCCGTTGCGGAGCGCGGCAATCCCGTCTTTGAATCCAGATTGCCACGTCGTCCCTCGACAGATTCGGGACTCCTCGCAATGACAGATATTGATTTTTTTAATTCAGGAGTCACCCGTTCATCTGCGTCGATATATAATAACCATTCGCCTTTGGATTTTTGAGCGCCAAGATTACGACCATGAGAATAGCCGATATTTTCAACTTCAAAAACTCTGGCCCCAATTTTTTCAGCTAATTCTTTAGTTTTATCGGTTGAACCTGAATCTACGACTATAATTTCGTCGGCGAATTTTAGAGACTCCAAACAATCTTTTATTTTGGAGGCGGCATTTTTAGCAATAACTATCGCGGATAATTTCATTTCCAGCTTCCCTTACCAAATCTATGCAAATAAAAATCAACCACTCCCCGCTTTTGCCACTTACTGCCTGTTGTCATCAACCGAACGCTTTCTCGTAATAAAGCGAACCTGGTTCTAATCGGCGCATACCAAAAACCAAACAACAATCTGTTTCTGGTAAAAAAATAATCGTGGAGATCGTCACCCACACCGCTTGATTGAGCGTTTTTATGCCATACCACCGCTTTCGGCTGATAGACAATTTTGAATCCGCATCGTTTTAGCCGCATTGAATAATCCAAATCTTCAAGATACATGAAATATTTTTCGTTCAACAAACCGGTTTTCTCGATTGCTTCTCTTGTTATCAGCATAGAACACCCGGTGGCAAACTCTGTCTCCATTTGCTTGTCAAATTGACCGGCATCAACCTCATCTACGCCGCGGTGCTTTCCGATGCAATTTTCCCAATCAATTTCCCCGCCGGCGTACCAAATCACTTTGCCCAATTCTTTTTTGGAATACCTTTCTTTATGAAATTCAAACCCCGGGTAAAAATATATTTTCGGCACCGACACCCCAACTTTATCATCGCCGATCGCCTTCACTAATTCCGAAAGCGCGTTTTCATCAACCTTAACATCATCATTTAACAGCCAAACCGCGTCCGCGCCCCACTTTAACGCCTGGCGTATCCCCTGATTATTTCCACCGGTAAATCCCAGATTTATTCGACTGTTATCAATAACAATCTCTTTGAGTTCGACGCCACCTATCTTACTTTGACGTAAACTGGCAGATGCTTCTTGAAGATTATCCCGATTCTGGTAAACCACAAATACAATTGCAATTTTCATTGTCTCATTATAAGCTCTTGCCTATCCGCGGTTCCGGCGATAAATCTGGTCACAAAAATCCCCGGCGAAATTTCCGCCAACCTATCCACTCCGGCCACCGGAAAACTCAAAAGCTCCCACCGCTTGTCTTCCAATAACTTTTTTCCCGGCTCTCTGGATACTATATATAACCTGTCCGCTTCCGGATACTTCTCCACTCCCAGCGGCTTGAGTTTATGTACCGAAGTTAAAACATATCTATAAGGATAAGCTCTGGTGTCGCCGTCTAAAGTATTCGCCACTTCAAACGTTCCGCCTTTATCCCTTATGTCGTCGGCAATTATCGCCGCCGCTTTTTCAACCGTTTTAGTCGTCACTCCTTCGGGCATGGTGTAACCGTGATTTCTGGAAAAATCGTTTTTACCAAGAATAAAAATTACAATAGTTATAAAAGTTATAAAACCTAACGTGCGAGGAAGTGTCTGAAAAATTCCGTAAGCGGTTAAGATAATAACCACCGGATACAAAGCAGAAATATAATGATTGGATAGGGAAAATTTATAAAAAGAAATACCTAAAACGTTTATTACAAAAAACGCTGCCAAAAGAATTAAAAGATCCGACCCCGCTGAGCGGGGTCGGATCTTAATAATCCCAAACAAAGCCGAAACGACTGCTACAGATGTAATAAATTGATTTCCCTGCCCCACCAACTTATCAAAACTGAACCATGTCAAATCTAACACCCTCTCCAAATAGGCAACGGGTGAAAATCCGATTTCGCCGGATTGGAGATAGGAAAAAATCTGATGAGTAATAAAAAAATTATGGCGGAGTTCAAACAAAAACCAAGGAAAAAGCAAAATCGCCATTGGAATTGCCAGCCATAGGATTTTATATCCAGGAGTCTCCTTGGCGTACGCCAAGGAGACTCCTGCAAACACCCACAAAGGAAACGCCAAAAAATGAAATTGGATTGTCGCCGCCGGCGTTATTCCTATCACCACCAAATCCCATTTGCTAGACCTACCCCCGATGATTCGAACCGCCGAAATCAAAAGCAAGGTTGTGAAAAACGGGATTAAATGCGGTTGCGACGGCGCCCGGCTTGACTCCAAAATCACCGGCGAAACGGCATAAAGCACAGCCGCCAAAAACGCCATAATATTTGAACAGGAGTCTCCTGGCCGTACGGCCAGGAGACTCCTGAATATAATTTTCGCCAAAATAAATACTAATCCGACCGTTGCCACCCCAAACAGCGCAAACATCACCGGCGCCGCAATCGGATCAAGCTTGAAAATCAAAAAAAACGGCGCCAACATGTAATAGTAAAGCGGCCCAAGATACACCCCAACATGCGTCACCGGCCCCAGCAGCGTCGGCTGCCGGGCCGCCAGCATCTCAAACACCCGTAAGTAATCCACTCCCTGATCTCCGCCGAAAGTCGTCAGCTCTCTTAAACGATAAAATCTGGTTATAAAACCTATCACCAAAACAACAACTAACGGCCAATTATTCGTCAGTAGTCGAAAGAATTTCTTCATCTTTTACTCTCCAGTGTTTACTGGATTTAACCCGAGAAACCATTGCTTGTGGAAATTGCCATAACGCCCAGATAAATGCCAACAGAAATTCTCCCTTGGTCCTAAAAGAAGTCAGTATCAAATGGTATAGAAGCCAAAAAAGATGCTCTCCCAATAGCTTCGGCTGCGAAATGTTTTTCCATACAAATAGCAGCTGATTTTTCAAAGACATTACTTCAATTAATCTTTTTCCGAAAACCGATTTGTTGGTCTGCTCATGACGATGGATAACAACTGCCTTTGGTTCAAATCGAAGTTCGTATCCGGATTTAAGCGCTTGCCATGATAGATCGCGATCTTCTTCGTAAGCCGGTTGAAAAAGCTTATCAAATCCTCCCAATTTTAACCAGATGTTTCGCCTAAATGCCGCGCTGCCACCGGAAACCCACACCGTCTTAAACGAATCCTGATCTTTCGGCCTCCAGTGGACCGCCAGACCTCGCCTAAAACTCATCTCACCTCTACCACCGAAAATTTTCTTTCCATTCTCAAAGTTTACTTCCTTGCATCCGACCGCAAAAATCTTCTCGTCAGTAAAATGAGATATCAGGGGAATTAAAAAATCTTCTTTTGGTTCAACGTCATTATTCAAAAGTATCACAATTTCTCCCCTTGCCACCTCCACTCCGTCATTGCAGCTCTTGCCAAATCTCATTGGATATGGGTGTCTAATTACTTTTATTTCAGGATAATTTTTCCGTAACCACTCGTCAGTCCCATCTTTGGAACCATCATCCACCACGATTACCTCACCTTTAACTTTCCCCGCCGCCGCCAGCACCGCCGGCAAATTCTGCTTCAACAAATGCCTGCCATTGTAAGACGGAATTACAATTGAAAGTTTCATATAATTAATACTAGAAGCATAGCAAAATTCACCAATGTAATCGCCGCCGCCGCAACCGCCGTCAAGGCAAACGTCAACTTAGTCGCCGCCGCAAAACTTAAACCCATTAATAATAGTAAGCTCAAAATTATTAAACCAGTCACCACTACCGTTTCCAATTTTTTGTTCATAAAGAAATCACTGCCCAGTCAGGCAGTCCCTCCGGCACCTCGTTTAACGAACTGACAAAAATCACCTTATCCCTGTTAACTCCGGTTAAATACTCTATTCCATATCCTCCCAACAATACTGTTTGCGCTCTTGGAACATTAGATACTATATATATTCTACTCACATCACCCTTCTGTGTCTGATCTAATACTAATCTTTGAAAACGCTGGCTTTCTGCGGCATGATCCGCCATCCAAGACACTTTATAGCTCAATCCTAATGTCGCGGCCGCTACCATCACCCAGGTTAACATCAATAAAAGCCGCCGCTCCCGTTTGACTACGATTTCCGCCAACCACCAATAAAAACCAATAGCGGCGATAGCCGCGTAATGCGAATAAAGATGGCTTTGAAAAAGTAACACCGGCGTTAGTCCGATTATTATCCATAAAAAGTACTTCACTGGCATTTTATTTTTCCATTCACCTTTCGCTAACCAAATCAAAACTCCAATCTCAATTAAATAAATACTTACAACTCCGGGAAAGGTTTTAGTAAACTCCGGCCGGAACACTATCCCCCATCGGATAAAATCCCTGACAATGTCACTCCAGCCCAAAATCCACAGCCCGTACCATCTAAATGCCGAAATCGGAGCTGCCAGACTTAAGCCATAATCTCCTTGAACTTTTATCCCAACCGTCAACCGCCAAATCACATAAAACGCTACCCCCGCCAACATTGATCCCGCCAACCTGATTCTCTTGCGTCCGGTTGCCAATATCACTAATCCCGGAATAACTACCGCCATCTCGTTCGTCGCCAATCCCAAAATCAAGAAAACAATTGCTCGAAATATTTTTCCTTCTTTAGACGCTAAAATAGCCAAAATTGACCAAGTCACCACCAGTATAAAAGAGAAGTTCACCGCCCATCCCAAAGCGAAATAATGAATCGGGCTGGTTCCCCAAAAAAACGCCGCCAGTTTGGCAATCCTCGAGATTGCCGCGCTCCGCCCGTCAGACGGGCTCGCTCTCAACGACCTTATCAACCTATAAACCAAATAAGTATTTAACAGATGAACCGATAAAGACGCCAGGTGAAACCAAATCGGCTGTCCCAAACCAAAAAACTGCATTAATCCAAAATATAATTGGATTCCCAACGGCCGCCAGTAAACCGCTTCCGAAACCGGCAGAAACAACCGCCAAATATCGCCGAAAGAAGAAATCTTAGTGGTTACTAACGCGAAAAAATCATCCTGGAAAAAAGGATATATAATCGCTCGCGAGAAAATTAAGGTTATAATAGAAAACAAAATTATCCAAAAACCTATATTTTTTACCCGCATCTATATAGATTATATGCCATCATTACCCACCTACTCCATTATCGCCCCGGCCCATAACGAAGAGGGCAATATCGAAAAGTTTCTGCTCCGGGTCATCGGCATAATCCGCACCAATAAACTTTCGGCCGAAATTATCGCCATTGACGACGTCAGCTCCGACTCGACCGGAAAAATCATGGATAAAATCTCCGATAAATTCCCACTGCTTCGCATTATCCACCGCGGGAGCCATAACGGCCCCGGAAACGCCGAACGGGCCGGATTTGCCGTCGCCAAAGGTAAATGGATTATTACTCTCGATAGTGACTTATCCCACCGTCCGGAAGAAATTCCCAATTTTATCGCTGCCGCCAACAGAGGATACGACATGATAATCGGCAGCCGGTTTGTCCCCGGAGGCGATATGGACGGACCCGCCTTCCGCCTCCTCCTAAGCCGCGCTTGCGCTTTTGCCGCCAAACTTATTACCGGCTATCCCCTGCAAGACGCCAGCAGCGGCTTTCGGATTATGCGCGCCGCCGCCCTAAAAACTCTTAACCTCCAAAGTCCTTGGTTTGAAATTCATACCGAAATCCCGATTAAATTTTTTCTCCACGGATACAAAGTGGGTGAAATCCCCATTCGCTACCAACGCCGCGGCGAAGGCCAATCCAAATTAACCATTTTCCAATCCATCCCAAAATATCTGGGAATTATGATGAAAGAAAGAATAAAAAAACTGATGAAAAATCCAGAATATAAAAATAGAAAATAAGAAATAGGAAATAATGGTCATCAGCCATTATTTCTTACTTCCTATTCATTACTCATTTACCGTATGAGCATTGTTTCCTGCGTCAAAGTCAACCATGTTTCCACTGACCCAAACGCTGTTTTCCGCGCCGTCCGTAAAGCCATGGAGCTGGCGAATTGGGAAAAATACGTTAAAGGCAAAAACCTGGTTCTCAAGGTTAACGTCGTCTGGGACAAAATTTATCCCTCTTGCACCACCACTCCGATGGTAATTGAAGGAGTTCTGAAGGTTATCAAAAGTTCCCAGAAAGTCAAACCGGAAAAAATCACCATCGTTGATACCGATACCGCCGCCATCATGCGCGCTGATATTTCTTTCAAAATTCAGGGGATTGAAAAAATGGCCCAAAAATACGGCGTCAAAACTGTCAATTTAAGCCAAACCGAATTTAAAATTATCCCTTTCAAAAAAGCCCTGGTTCTTCACCGCTTAAAAATCAGCCGGGTTCTGCTTGAAGCCGATACGATTATTACCATGCCGGTCCTCAAAACCCACTCATACTCTTCAATGACCGGCGCCCTCAAAAACCAGTGGGGCTGTATCCACGATCTTCGCCACAATTTCCACATGGTTCTCCACCAGGCCATCGCCGACGTCAATAATTTTTTCAAACACAAAATTACTTTTGCCCTGATGGACGGATTATTTGGGATGGAAGGAAAGGGCCCCAAAACCGGCAAACCTAAGAAAGTCGGCTATATATTTGCTTCCCCCGATCGCGTTTCTCTGGACACAGCCGCAGCCCAAGTTATGGGTATAGACCCACAAACAGTCAAACATATCACCTACGCCCAACAAGTTGGTGTCGGCTCAATGAAAACAAAAATAGTCGGCGATCCCCTCCCAAAATTCAAATTTGAACCGGCCGGCCAGTCTAACATTGTCATGGCTACCGAGATGTGGCTCCGTCATCGGGGAAAATGGATGGAATGGCTGATGTTTGACTCCAAATCCCCGTTCTTACTCCTTTTACGTTGGTCCGCCAAGGTTTATTACGACCTATGGTATCAACTCGTCGGCATCAAGAATGTTCGCAAAATGATGAAAACCAACTACGGAAAAATGTGGCAATCCAGATATCTTCAATGAAAACCACTCTGATTGCCGCTATTGTTATAATCACCGTTATTATCGGAATCGGTATAATTACCTCTTCACCACAGCCGAAAAAGGAAATATCAACTATGATGCCGACTCCGGATAAAACCCTATCTCCATCAATGCAAATCGACACTAATAAAACCTACGTTGCAGTGCTCCAAACTACAGCCGGCGAAGTCAAAATTTCTCTTGACGCCAAAAACACTCCGATCACCGTTAATAACTTTGTGACTTTGGCAAAAAACGGCTTCTACCGAAATACCATCTTTCATCGGATAATTAAGGG
>Ga0209211_10003148_pt1 | contig 27261 bp, 24 predicted proteins | sample RifGroA2_FD_183992 | JGI IMG/M metagenome (GOLD analysis project Ga0209211, IMG submission 183992) | Groundwater microbial communities from Rifle, Colorado, USA - Groundwater A2 (SPAdes) (version 2) | ecosystem: Environmental > Aquatic > Deep subsurface > Groundwater | place: Rifle, Colorado...
AGCGAAAGATTTTTGTAGATAAGCTATTATGTTAGCCATGTTACATCAAGTAACATGAATGCCGGCATTCAACTACTTTGAATTTTCTATAAACTTAGAAGTAACTATTTTATATTCGGAGGTACTAATAAATAAAAGAAAATGCGCCAGCCGAGATTTGAACTCGGGTCACAGCCTATTTGTGCTATATAAAATGCATGGCAAGGCCGTATCTTAACCACTGGACTACTGGCGCATAAGATTATATTACCTAAAAATAAAATGGAATGGGCCTGACCAGACTTTCATCAGCTTTTTTGATTTTGCGAAGCAAAATCCTTGAGGTAACAAGCGCCCGCCTCCAACGAAGTTGGTCGCGTTCTTATCGCGCAGTTACCGCATTGTTGCAGTTTACTGCCAACCTAAGAAATCCTTTTTAGGATTTCTCGCTGTTCCCAGGTTTTTGCGAAAGCAAAAAGCTGTTTTGAACTGGTGACCTACTCGGTGTAAACGAGGTATCATACCAGGCTAGACCACAGGCCCATAAGGAACAGAAGAAATTTCGACTATATAAAAATGTTTTGTTGCCATTAAATTTAAATACAACCCCCCTATAAGATATAGTAATGGACAACAATGATAAAGTATTCCAGCTTTTGTTTGATACTGACGAAGTTACTTGGCAGACCCTGCTTTATGAGCTTGTCAAGAAAGAGCAGATGAATCCATGGGATATTAATATAAGCCTGCTTACAAAGAGGTATATTGAAACAATAAAAAAACTAAAAGAGCTTGATTTCAGGATTTCTGGCAAAGTGCTGCTAGCTGCTGCTATTCTGCTGAAAATAAAGTCAAACAGGCTGCTTAATGAGGACCTATCTGAATTTGATAGGCTGTTTACAGACTCAGAAGAGGATATTCTTGAAGAGCTTGGCATTGAAGAGCCTAGAGCCTATGATGAAGAAAAACATCCTTTAATCCCAAGAACTCCTCAGCCAAGAAAAAGAAAAGTCTCTGTTTTTGACCTTGTAAAAGCCTTGGAAAAAGCTCTTGAGGTAAAGCAAAGGCGTGTTTTAAATTCAATCCCGCCGATGGATATTAAAGCGCCAAAAAAAACAAGGGAAATAACGCAAGTAATAAGAGAAGTCTACACAAGAATAAAATCTTTTTTTAGCATGCAAAAAAGGCTTACATTCAGCCAGCTTGTGCCATCGAACACAAAAGAAGACAAGATTTACACATTTATCCCATTGCTTCATCTGACAACCCAAAGAAAGATAGACTTAACTCAGCAAGAGCACTTTGGGGAAATAGAGATAATGCTTAACACTAAAAAAGAGGTTGACAACGACCTTGGAGCAGAAATTTAATCCATATGTAATAACCAACAGCCAGCAAAAAACTCAGTTTTTCTGGGCTTTGGAAATCGTAGATTTCCAAAACTTTATAAACAAAAACTAGTTCTTTTATAGTAAAGGGCACAAAAATTTTAGCAATAAATATGCCCTTTACTTATTACGAACGGACAACTATTGCTCAATAGATTTTGTCCGTGAATATAGCCATAAGTCTGGGGTAAAATGACGGAAGAGCTTAAAATAATATCCGGAAATGCAAATAAAAGCCTTGCTTTAGACGTAGCAAAGCATCTAAACGTCAAACTGACTCCAGTAGACATACATAAATTTAGCGATGGAGAGATTTATGTCAGAATACTGGAAAGTGTCCGTGGCTGTGATGTATTTATCATACAGCCAACAAGCCCTGATGCAAATTTGCACCTTATGGAGCTTCTAATTATGGTAGATGCCTTAAAACGTGCTTCTCCTCAAAGAATTACAGCAGTAATTCCATATTTTGGCTATTCAAGGCAAGACAGGAAAACAAAGCCTAGAGAGCCAATAACTGCAAAGCTTGTTGCAAAAATGATTGAAACAGCTGGTGTTAGCAGGGTTATGACATTCGATTTGCATGTAGCCCAAATGCAAGGCTTTTTTGACATACCTTCTGATAATTTGGATTTAATACCTGTTTATGCTCAGTATATACTAAACAAAAAACTTAAAGACATAGTTATTGTGGCGCCAGATGTGGGGTCTGCTCCAAGAGCGCGGGCTTTGGCAAGAGTAATTCATGTGCCAATAGCAATAGTAGACAAAAGAAGGCCTGAGCAAAGTGTTGCAAAAGTGGAAAACGTTATTGGAGATGTCAAAAACAAAACAGTTATCCTAGTAGATGATATAATAGACACAGCAGGCACTATTACCGAAGCCTCATCTATTTTAAAAAAATATGGTGCAAAAGATATCTATGTGCTTGCAACGCATCCTGTCTTGTCAGGGCCTGCAATTAAAAGGCTGCAAGAAGCAGATATAAAAGAGATTCTTGTAACAAACACTATAGAGCTCCCTAAGGAAAAGAAAATCAAAAAAATAGAAGTAATCTCTATAGCGCCATTGCTTTCAGAAACCATAAAAAGAGCTCATGAAGGGACCCCAATGGGAGTTGTTTATGAGGACTTGTATAAGAAGCTAAAGAAGTGATACAAATGAAAGAAGAAGAAATGCAGAAGCTCTACCTGGAATTTCAAATGCTTAGCCATCACATAAATCAGCTTGAAAAGCAGAATACCATGCTCAACAATCAGCTAATGGAGCTTATGGCAACAAGCCAAAGCTTGGAAGATGCAAAAGATATAGAGCAAGGAACAGAAATACTGGTTCCATTAAGCAGCGGAATATATGCAAAGGCAGAGCTTAAAGGCAATAAAAATTTTATTGTGAATGTAGGCTCTAATATAGCATTAGTTAAGGATATTGATTCTACTAAAAAACTTATAGAAAGCCAGATTGACGAAATCAAAAAACTGCAGGAAAATCTTATAACGCAGTTGGAAAACAGCACTGCCAAAGCAGCTTTGCTCGAGCATGAAATAAGTAAAATTGCTTCTTCAATCCAAGATAAAGAATAAGGCTTAAAACATTAAACCGCAACTAGAACCCATAATTAATAAATTGCGGTTTAATGGTAGGAAGCCACAAACAATCATAATGAATAATTGTGGGTGAGTATATGTTCAAATTTTTAAAAGAAAAGTTAAAAGGAGCTATCTCTAAGTTTTCTAAGAAGGCTAAAGAAGAAACTAAGGTAGAAAATCTAATAAAAGAGGAAAAGGCTCTTGAAGAAGAAAAAAAAATAATTGAAGAGGAAGAAAGGCTAGAAGAAGAAAAATATGAAGAGGCTCCTGTAGAAAAACTTTCGAGCGAAAGTGAGAAAGGTTTAGAAACTCCAGAGGCGTTTCAAAAAGAAGTTCAGGAAGCAGTAATAGAGGAAGAAGAAAAGGAGCTCGAAAAAGAAAGAATAGAGAAAGAAAAAGAGTTAGAGGAGATAGAAGAAGCCCATGAAAAGAAAGGCTTTTTTGAAAGATTAAAAGATAAAATAGTTACAACAAAAATATCTGAGGAGAGATTTGAAGATTTATTTTCTGATTTAGAATTAATATTAATGGAAAACAACGTTGCTTTAGAAGTAATTGAAAAAATAAAATACGACCTGAAACAAAGTCTAGTTGAAAAGCCGATAAAAAGAACAAGAATAGAAGAAACTATCAAAGCATCATTAAAAAATTCAATAGATGATTTATTCAAAATTGAAGAAGTAAATTTATTGAAAATAATCAAGCAAAAAACTGAAAAGCCATTTGTCATTGCGTTTTTTGGAATTAATGGCTCTGGAAAAACAACAACAATTGCAAAAATTGCGGATTTATTAAAGAAAAACAAAATTTCTTGTGTTCTTGCTGCTTCTGACACCTTCAGGGCAGCTTCAATAGAGCAATTGCAGCATCATGCAGATAGGTTGGGAATAAAAATAATCAAGCATGACTATGGCTCTGACCCGGCTGCAGTTAGCTTTGATGCAATAAAGCATGCAAAAGCAAAAAACATTGATGTTGTTTTGATTGACACAGCAGGAAGGCTGCATAGCAACGCTAACCTTATGGAAGAAATGAAAAAAATCGTTAGAGTAGCAAAGCCAGACCTTAAAATATTTGTAGGAGAAGCCATAACAGGCAATGATTGCATTGAGCAGGCAAAATCTTTTAATGATATGATTGGCATAGACGGAATAATTCTAGCCAAAGCCGATGTAGATGAAAAAGGCGGTGCAGCTATTTCAGTCAGCTATGTAACAAAAAAGCCCATAATGTACCTGGGCGTTGGACAAGAATATAAAGACTTAAAAGAATTTGAGCCTAAGCTGATTGTGGAAGGGTTGGAGCTTTGATTGCCTAATAATACTAGGTTGCGCCAAAGGCAGGTCTAAGTGTGGGTGCTGGTGTTCCTTCTGCTCGCAAGCGGCGAGCTTGAGCATAGGCTCGTGCTGCAATAGTATTCCTGTCTTTAAGCTGTTTTTCAAATTGCCTGGCTTGAGACATATATTTTTCATCAATCTGTACTTTTCTATCAACCACAGTTGCCATTGCTCTGCCTATATGGCTGGAATTATCCAGTTTTGCTTTTTCAATCTCTGCAGCAAGCCTCTTATCCTCCTTCATAAGAACAGTAATTTGAGAAGTTGCATTTGATGTTTCAAGTTCTATACGCCTGGTAAGTTGTTGCAAGAACTGCTCTACACGGGTTTCATAGTTAACATCTCCTCCAGCTTTTTGAATATCACCTACCAAAACCTTAAGGTTAGCCCGCTGGTCCTGGCTGCTGACAATAGCAGCTATCATATCAGCAGAAGCAGCTAATCCCAGGTCCACTGCTTCCTCTGCTTGAGCCAAGCTTATAGACATTTTTTCATATGCTTCCATCTGCATAGCTAGGGTAATATTCAACAGTAGAATGTTTCTTACTTGACCATCAAATTCTAAATCTCCATTTATTATTTCTCTATACTTGTCATAGAAAACATTCAGTTTTCCAGAAAATTGTATTGCCATGTCATGTGGATTATTTGGGTTAGTGCTTTTTTCAAGCTCAGTTGCAAATTGGTTAAGCATGCTAAATCTTTTTTCTATAGCTTTTTCTCTTTTATCAGCGGTTCGCTCAAACTTGCTAACTTGTTTTTCTTTTCTAAACACCACCCTAAGAAGCCTTCTCATTTCCCTGGTTTCCCAATTCATAACTCTGTAAGTATTTTGCAGCTGTTTATTTAACTGCATTACATCTATACTTTGCTGTTGCATCAACTTAATTTCTCTCTGTAGCTGTATAAGAGCAGCGCGATCAGCTTCTTTTGATTTTCGTATTTTATTAAGCTCGCTTCTCTTGGCATTGAGGGCATATGAAATATCTTTAAGCTCTTTCCTGAAATTTCTTCTCTCCTTTCTCTCTGCCTTCCGGAGATTGTATAATGCAGTCCTTGCAGCGCTAATAACACCCCGAGCCACTTTTGCAGCTCCCCTAAGCCTTTTTACCAGTTCCCCATGGTAAGTTTCCTTCTCGTGCTCGTCTTCTACACTGCGGCGTATTACTTTAATCATGCCACTGAAAATTTGCCTTAGGTAATTAATCACTCTGGCATCAATTGTATTAAAATTAGAGGTATTGTTCAGCCTTCTCATCAACTCCTCTAAAGCCTGTATATCTTGCTCCTCTCGCTGTATATTTGACTTTGCGCGGCCTAAATAATTTTTTACAGAATCCATTACATCTTTCACAGAAGCAATAAGCCCAACGCCTCTGCCTCCCAAAGCTTCAATAAATTTTTCTGCTTGTGCTCCGCTTTCAGCTGCTTTGGCAACCTCCCTTGCTGCTTTATCTGCTTTTTTTGTGCTTTTTGACCTGTCTGCTTTTTCTTGAATATCGCTGGTTTTTTTTATTCGTTTTTCAACTGCTCTTTCTTCTTTTTTTTCACTCTTTGAACGATTAACAAGCGCTCTAAATGCCCTTCTAAACGCTCCAAGCCCTTCTTGCCGCTCTAATCTTCTCTCAGCATAAGTTCCATTTTCTGCCCTTCTTCTAGAACTCTGTCTCATAATCAAATATATAATTAAGAAAACAATGATTAAACCAACCATTCCGCCTATTGTTTGGGTATTTAGTCCAAAACTTGCCATTGCTTCTTTATCCACTAAGAATAAATATAAACTTTTCTATTATACAAAAAGTATGAAATACTTTTTATGTCCTGAGAAAAACCTTTGGTTTTTCTGGGACATAAGAAATTCCTTTGGAATTTCTTCGTGCTTGAAAAAATTTTTAATTTTTTCATTGATCAAACTCAACTTCTCCATCCAGATAAACTCCTTTATGCAGCTTTACTGGCCTCCAGTCATCTATAACCAGCTCTGCTTTTAGCCATTCTGCAAGCTCTTCATGGTTTCCTATTGTGGCAGATAAAGCAATAATCTGGGCTTTCTTAAGCAACTGCCTTAAAATTGTAATTAATATTTCCAAAGTTGGCCCTCTGCCAGGATCATTAAGAAGGTGTACTTCATCGATAATTATTGTGGATATCAAGCTTAACCATGGAGCATGATGCCTTATCAAGCTGTCAAGCTTCTCGCTCGTAGTTATAATTAAATCATAATCAACCAGATAAGAATCTGAGCTGTCAATATCGCCAATAGATAAAGCAACTTTTGCTATTCCCTCATATCTTTTCTTAAAATCCTTGTATTTCTCAGAAGCAAGAGCCTTTAATGGAACAATATAAATTGCCTTTCCATTGCCTTCAATTATAGACTTCAAAGCGGCAAGCTCGGCTATTAAAGTTTTCCCAGAAGCAGTTGGCGTGCATACCAACATATTTTTCCTGTCCAGCAAGCCTTTTTTAATTGCTTTCTCCTGTGCTGGCCTAAGCTTTGTTATTTCTTTTTCAAGAATTTTATACAGCTCTTTTGGTATTTTATTTCTTATTAGCTCTAATTCCATAATCAATGATATATCGAGTTGATTTTTAAATATTGTGGAATATTAAATTAAATTCAAAACCTTTAAATAAGCCTATTGGGGAATATTCAGTATGGGCATACTGAGAAAAGACTATATCCTTAACAGGTGGATTTATTACGCTATTAAAAGAAAAAAAAGGCCTAGGGAATTTAAAAGAGAAGAGAATATTATTAATTCAAAAATATGCCTTTTCTGCCAGGGAAATGAACACTTAACACCAAAAGAAATTGGCCGCGTTGAAGAAAAAAACATATGGGAGATAAGATGGTTCCAAAACAAATTTCCTGCTGTGGAATTAAAGGGAAATCCCAAAATAAAAACTAAAAATAATTTTTTAAAGGAAGGAAATGCTTATGGCATGCATGAAGTAATCGCAGAAACAAGAGATCACAAAAAACAGCTTTCTGACTTAAGCGTAGAGCACATAAAAGAGCTTCTGGATGTCTATGCATTAAGAATAAAAGCATTGTCAAAACTAAAAGGCATAAAATATGTTGCTGTTTTTAAGAATCAAGGTCCTTTGGCAGGCACATCATTAATCCATGCCCATACGCAAGTAGCTGCTCTTTCGCTTCTGCCAGAAGAAGTGATGAATGAGGTCAAAGCAGCAAAAAAATCCAGAAAATGCCCTTATTGCAATATAATAAAATTAGAGTCAAAAAGCAAAAGAAAAATAATAGAAAACAAAAGTATTGTTGCATTTGCGCCATTTGCATCCAGGTTCAATTTTGAAGCATGGCTCTTTCCCAAAAGGCATGTCAAAAGCATAACAGATATGCATGATAATGAGCTGTATGATATGGCATCAGTGCTGAAAAAAATACTTTTAAAACTAAAAAAACTAAACGCCTCTTACAATTTTTTCCTGCATTATGCTCCGCAAGGCAATGACTTGCACTTCCACATTGAAATAACCCCAAGGCTTGGGAAATTTGGCGGATTTGAATATTCAACAGGCGCAACAATAAACTCTGTAATGCCGGAAGAGGCTGCAAAGTTTTATAGAGGCAAATAAAAATGCAAAACATAATCGGAGTTGATTTAGGAGGCACAAGCATAAAGACAGCATTGGTTAGTTCCAATGGAAAAATAATAAAAAAATGCGAAATACCGACGGAAGCAGAAAAAGGAACAAAAACAATAATAAGCAATATCATTTATTCAATTAAAAAAGTAAAATCAGGAAAAATAATTGGTATAGGCATAGGAAGCCCTGGGCCATTGGACTATAAAAGAGGCATAATCACAAATCCTGTTAATCTGCCATTTAAAAATGTTCCATTAAAAAAAATAATGCAAAATAAATTCAAATTGCCTGTTTTTCTGGACAATGATGCAAAGTGCTTTACTCTTGGAGAAGCAATTTTTGGCAATGGGAAAAAACATGAGAATGTTGTTGGCATTACATTGGGAACAGGATTTGGCTGTGGATTGGTGATACATAAAAAAATCTACCATGGCAGAAGCAATGCGACAGAGTTAAGCAGCACAACTATTAAGTACGATGGCGTAAAAAGCAAAAGCGGAAATAGCGGCTCAATAGAAGAGTACGTTGCTGCCAGAGGAATTACAGCTTTATTTGGCGGAAAAACCAGCCCAAAGGAAATATACAATCTTGCATTAAAAGGAAACAAAAAAGCAATAAAAGCGTATAAAAAAATGGGTTCTTACCTCGGCATAGGATTGGCAAATATAATATATGCCTTTGACCCGGACATTGTTATTATAGGGGGAAAAATCTCAAATGCATGGCAGTTTTTCAGCAAAAGCATGAATAAATCAGTAAAAGAAAGATATTTTTGCAAGCCATGCAAAATAGTTAAGTCAAAATTAAAGGATGCAGGAATTTTGGGAGCTGCAGCTTTGGTTTTGGATAATAAATAACTATTTTTTCACTTTTCCTTGCGCTGCAACATCTTCCATTTTTTTTCTTATTTCCTCTGGATCACCTAGAAAATAGTGTTTTACAGCATTAAAATCTTTATCCAGCTCATAAACAAGAGGAACTCCTGTAGGTATGTTAAAATTGACTATTTCTTCATTTGGTACATTATCAATAATTTTCACCAGCGCTCTTAAGCTGTTGCCGCTTGCAGAAACTAAAACTTTTTTGCCAGATTTAAATTCAGGCTTGATTGTATTTTTCCAGTAAGGCAAAACTCTTGCAACAGTGTCTTTTAATGATTCTGTCAGGGGAAGATTCTTCTCATCTAAGCCTTTATACTTTGGATCGTTTCCAGGATACCTTTTATCATTTATAGCCAATGCTGGTGGCCTTACATCATAGCTTCTGCGCCATTTTAAAACCTGTTTCTCTCCAAATTTTGCTGCCATCTCAGATTTATTTAAGCCTTGTAATGCTCCATAATGCCTTTCGTTTAAGTGCCAAGACTCATATATGGGTATATCTAAATTCATCTCCTTAAGAACTATTTTAGTTGTTTTAGCCGCTCTTTTCAGCACATTTGTAAAAACAACATCAAACTTATAACCTTCCTTTTTCAATAATAGCCCTGCTTCTTTTGCCTCCTGCATTCCTTTTTCAGTTAAATCCACATCAGTCCAGCCTGTAAATCTGTTTTCTTTATTCCAGATGCTTTCCCCATGCCTTAATAATACAAGCTTTATCATTTTAGAATTTTCATCTTAGAATTTCGCAAACCCTGCTTTTTTTCCCAATTCTTCTTCAATCCTCAATAACCTGTTATATTTTGCAGTTCTTTCGCTTCTTGCAGGAGCTCCAAATTTGCTCTGATTGGCATTCAATCCAACAGCTAAATCTGCTATAAAAGAATCTTCTGTTTCTCCGCTCCTGTGGCTTACAACAACATTCCATTTGTTCTTAAAAGCAAGCCCTGCTGCTTCAATAGCCTCGCTTACAGTTCCTATTTGATTTACTTTTAACAGTAAGGCATTGCATGCTCTCTCTTTAATCGCTTCATCAATCCTATTAACATTCGTAACCAATAAGTCATCTCCAACAATCTGTATTTTTTTGCCTAATTCCTTATTCAGCTGCTTCCATCCGCTCCAATGGTCTTCTGCCATGCCATCCTCTATTGAGATTATATTGTATTTTTTAACTAAATTTTTATAGAAATCTATCAATTGTCCAGCACTGTACTCATGATTTCCAATTTTATAGTAGTCTGAATAAAAAAATTCAGAAGCAGCGCAATCCAATGCCAAAAAGATTTTATTTTTATATCCTGCATTGTTTATTGCCTCGTCAATTAGCTCTAATCTTTCTTCAACATTGTCTATTTTAGGGACAAAACCCCCTTCATCTCCAAGTAGAATTGCCTGTGAGCCGAATTTATTCTTCAATAATTTTCCCAGCTCATGATAAACCTCAACGCCAGCTCTTAAAGCCTCGTTAAAGCTGTTAAACTTAACAGGCATTATCATATGCTCTTGTATGTCATTCTCTATTCCAGCATGCTTGCCTCCATTCATAATATTCAATTGGGGTATTGGCATTAAAAATTTGTTTTGTTCATTTTTTAAATTCAAAATTTCATTGATATATTTGTATAATGGAATATTTTTACTAATGGCACCAGCTTTGCAAACGGCCATGCTTACTGCTAAGATTGCATTTCCGCCTAAATTTGATTTGTTTTCTGTTCCATCAAGTTTAATCATTAATTCATCAATATTTTTTTGATTTCTGCAATCTAACCTTATTAACTTTTTAGAAATAATTTTATTGACATTATTCACTGCCTTTAAAACCCCTTTTCCATTATATCTTTTCTTGTCTCCATCTCTTAACTCCAAAGCCTCATGCTTTCCAGTAGATGCGCCAGAAGGAACAATAGCGCTTGCAGCAGCTTTATCAGTAACAACATCTACCTCAATAGTAGGATTGCCCCTAGAATCAAGAACTTCTCTTGCTAACACTTTTTTTATTTTAGACAATAATGCCACCTTTTATTCAGAACTAGAATTATTGTTTATAAATATTTTGGAAATGTTAAAACAAAACTGAGAAGTTAAACAAAATTATTTAATTTTCCACAGGTTTTAAAAAAGAAATAAGGGTAAAAATAAAATTATTTTTGATTATATACCACAACGCTATAAAAAAGCTCATTTAATCTTTTATCGGGTGGAGTTGCAGGATCCGTCCCTAAAGGTGCATCTCCATGAATTATATACCCATTGGGAATGAATTCTAGTTCCTTGGTCCATCTCTGTGCTGACCGGGTAATTATTGCTGTTATTTCTTCCGAATCATGAAGTATTATTTCCCTTGTTATTGTAGAAGAACATTCAAGACCGCCCATTATGTCTACAGGCTGTTTAGACGAGTCTAATACAAATCCCTTATCCGGTGTTAATACTATTTTTTCTAATTTTATTTCTGGCATAATACCCCCAATCAATATTAACTTAGAAGTAGTTAAAGATTTATAAACCTTTTGTTTTATTTTTGTTTAATTATGTCGAAAGTATAACTCAACACCCAAAAATAAACTTACCCAATATAATCCACATTTCCGCCAAACTTGCTCTTTAATTTCTTCAAAGCTGTCTGTCTTGCTATTTCGCCTATCTGCTCTGTCCTATAGAGAATATCTGACTCCATCTCTTTTGTCTCTTTATTCAGCCTCTCCATGCTGATGTTAAGCTTTAATTTTTTGTCAAGAACTTTTAAAATTTCTATTGCTCCTTTAATGCCCAAATACATAGGATGGCCGTAAGTTTCCGACAACAGGGATATAGCCTCTATATTCCTTCTTCTTTTTGCTAAGCCTACTAGCAAGCCTGAAACTCCTACAATAGGCCCGACAACGCCGTAAAGCTTGTCATTTACCATTCCATTCTTATATTTTTGAATTATTCTTTTTGTGCTGCCTGTGCAATAAACTTTTGGCTTTTTAGGCACCTCTGCCAGGCCAATGCCTCCCAAAGTTATGACTTCCCTGCCTTTAAACTGCTCAACCATATCAAGCACTTTTTCAGAAAATTCATAGCTGCTTATCTCATCTACAGGCTGTACATCTCCGCTTAAAAATATTAAATCCTGCCTTTTGCCGCCAAATTTTTTGTAAAAAACTTCTATTCTTGGCAGCTCAACTAAATTGTCTTCATTTACAAAAACAGAATGCGGAAAAGTATAAGATGTAATCTCATACAATTTTTTTGCCTTTATCTCGTCTATCAGGAAATCTACAGCCACTTTGCCTACATTGCCGATTCCAGGAAGGCCTTCTATTAAGATAGGATTATTAAGCCTGGGTATTTTACCTATAGAGTCAATTCTCCATGTGCTCATATTAATCCCTCTTTTTTAAAAGTTTCAAGCTTTGCTTTTCTGCGATAAGAGCCATACTTATCTTCTATGCTGAATTTAGCAGGCTTTGGTGTTAAGCACTTGCCACTGCATCCGCAAATTTCTTTCATAGTATATTTTCCGCAATTCCCGCATTTTAATATGTTTTTCATGCTTCTGCTCTTAAAAATTCCCCTTCTCCATCATTTTTTCTTAGATGTTCCAATGCCTTTTCTGATGCTTCTTTTAATATTTTTTCAGCTTCCTTGTAATCCTTAGCATTAACCGCAACATTATACAAACCCGCGCCTAAATATTTTATGGAAATGCTTTCTTTTCCGGTTTCCATTGCCCTCTTAAGCGCTTCCTTGACTATATCCACACCATCTATTGCAAAGCTAGTTAATTTTAATTTGCCCTCGACCTTAACTCCTACCTCCTTGATTCTGGATTTAACAGCTTCTTCAAGCTTTTTCGCTGCTTTTGCATCAACACCAGCATCTTTTATTGCATCACTATCTACAACAACCTGATGAAAAAATTCGTATAGCGATGAATATTTCTTAGAAATATTATTTGATATGTCCCCAAACAATTGCTTTACATCTGAATTCAGGTCTTTAGCAACAAATTCCAAAATTTTTTCAGCTTTCTGCTCCTGTTTTACTTCATCTATTTTTTTTCTTCTCTGTGTTTCCGTCACTCTCCTCAATGACATATCTATATAGCCCTTCTCTGCATTAACCCTCAGAACCTTGCAAACTACTTTCTTTCCTTCTTTTACAAAATCCCTTATATTCCTTATTCTTCCGGGGCTTACTTCAGAAATATGTATCATTCCGCTTTTTTCATACTCATCTAAATTTGCAAAAACAGAATGAAACTGCACTTTTGTAACAGTGCAAATAACAAGCTCATCTTCTTCTGGAAATCCTTTCTTTTGTAGTAGCATTTTTAAAAAGTTTGCCTCAAAACAAACACAAAAAATTCATATATAGCAAATGACACAAAAATTCAGACATGAATCCGTCATTTGCTTATTACGAACGGACAACAAATGTATAATAAATTTTGTCCGTGAGTATAGGATTTTATTTGGGCAAGTTTATTCTAAAACTTCTAAAATTCTGGCTTTGACCCTGCTTTTTCCCCCAGTAGGCTCTGCCAATACCTTGCCGCATACCAGGCAAGTTATCTTCGAAGATGCTTTTCCAAACATTATCTGTTCATTCTTGCATTTAGGGCATCTTATCTTGACAAATTTGCTTGTAGGCTCTCTGATTTTAACCATAAAACACCACCATAGCACATAAGCTATTTTTATATTATTACAAAATTACTTGAACTCAATTTTTTTTGCCCTGAAGCCTTTGTTTCGCATATGCTGCTTCTTGCATACGCTGCATTCATACCTTAAATCAGCTTTCTTGCTTGCCTTTTTGCCAGTCATCTTGAATTTTGTGACTGCAGGCTTGCTGTATCTGCCTAAATTGCCGATGCCTCTGGCTCTTCCGCGCCTCCTTGCCCTAAGCTTGCTGCCATAGGTCATGCTCCTTGGATTCCTTTTTTTATTTAACGTTACCTTATGTGGCGTATGCTTTTTGCAGTGAGGGCAAAATCTGTTAATAATTTTAGGCAATTTCATGCTTTTTTGGTATCTGATATCCATATAAAAAGCTTTTGGAATTTTCAGTTCCAAATGCCCGAAAACAGAATTTTTCGCTGATTTCTGATACTCGCCTATTGATTGTGGTAATATTAATTAATGAATAGGTACGCGAGGGCGAGCGTTATGGCAGAAAAGCGAGCCCGAGCACTATTTTTTGCCAAAGGCATAATTAAAATTAAAGTATTTTACAAATATTAGGCACAACAATATAACTTCAGAATCCTAAATAACTACGATTAATATATAAAATTAAATAGAGACTTTACAAATAATTGTAAAGATTGCATAACTAACTCTCTGTAATCTCTTCAGCATTTCCCTGGGTTATAAGAACATCTGCAATTTCTCCTGGCAGGTTTGCAATATCCTCTTCTGCAAAAGGCCCGTACTCCTCCAGCTCTTTTCCAACAAACTTGGGGACTGCATAAAGAAATCTTACAATTTTCGTGCTTTTATCTTCCCCAGGCATGTTTTTTTCATCCTTTTTTTCAGACTCAACCGCTGCTTTTGATGCATACTCCCCAGTTATAATGTTGTTAATAACTTCATTTCTAAACAGGTTAAGAACCTTTACAATTTCATCAAAAAACATTTTTTCATTTTCAAGCAGCGCAGATGTGTCAATAACATTTGACTTGGTTCTGCTTTTCATTAGCGCAATATTCAGTATCTTCTTTTCCCTTCTTTCATATATTTCCTTGATTATCCTCTTTGCATTTTCAATCTGCTTCTCAACCTTTTTCTTCTCATCATAAGAAAACAAAGTGTCTTCTTTATCCAGCATATTCTTTTTTCCGTTTAAGTAATCAACAAAATAATTAAAAAAATTAGGCTCTAGTTTCTGTAAATCCGTTGTGTCCTTCTCTCTTTTCAAGAGCTCAAACAGAGTTTCATATGTAATATTGATTTCTTTAGTTTCCATACTGCCCCCAAAAACACTAAAATTAATAGGTATTTATACAGATATGTTTATATAATTTCCTTTTTTTCTTAGCCTATGGCCGAATTGGTATTTAAAGACCTTTCTTTTGAGGAAAAAGACAGCAAGATTAAAGTAAACTTCCTAAGAACATTCTATTTTTATATAGATAACTCCGCATTAAAAAATATTGGAAATTATAAGATTGATAAAAATAAAATTGAATTTCTTAATATCAGCGAAAGTAAGGCAAACAGAAAATTCAACATATTGTTGTTAAAAGGCTTCACCCAGCTGAAAAACAGCTTAAACAATAAGGCCGCAATATATATTCATAAAAATTCCGGAATTCCCTTAATTGGAACAGCTTATTTTGGTTTAATTGACCGCGGCACAAATCTTATTGAAATACGGCCAATAACAAGCTGTAATCTAAATTGTATATTTTGTTCTGTTGATGAAGGCATTTCATCAAAAAAGAAAGTTGATTTTGTCGTCGAGAAAGATTATTTAGTTGAAGAATTCAAAAAACTGGTTGATTTTAAGCAGGAAGCCTATATAGACGCTCACATCAATGCTCAAGGAGAGCCTTTATTATATGCTGACATAGTTGAGCTAGTGGCAGATATTGCAAAAATTCCTCAAGTAAAATCTATTTCTATTGATACTAATGGGACTTTGCTGAATAAACAACTCATAGATGATCTAGCAACTGCTGGTTTAACAAGAATAAACTTATCACTTCATGCGCTAAGCCAAGAAATAGCAAATAAAATGGCAGGAACAAGCTATAATTTAAAGAAGGTAATGGAAATAGCTCCTTACATCCCAAAAAAGATGGACTTAATAATCACTCCAGTCTGGCTTCCCGGCTATAACGATAAAGAGCTTGTTAAGCTGGCAAAATTCGCGCAAAAAATAGGAGCTGGCAAGAAATGCCCGGCAATAGGCATTCAAAACTTCTTTAATTACCAATTTGGAAGGAATCCTATAAAACCTGTAAATATGGACGTTTTTTACAAAAAACTGCGTGATTTAGAGCAAAAACACAGTATAAAGCTGATTTGTGATGAGGCTGATTTTAAAATCAAAAAAAGCAGGCAGCTTCCAAAGCCATTCAAAAAAAATGATGTTATTAAAGCAGAACTTGTCTGCCCAGGAAGATTAAATAATGAGATGCTTGCTGTCGCGCAAAATAGGGTTATTTCGGTGCCAAATTGTTATCAACAGCATGGTTTTGTTAAATTAAAAATAAGAAGAGCCAAGCATAATATATTTCTTGGAGAATTAGTCTATACTCACTCGCATAATTAATTGAGCAATACATGCTCGTTCGTAATATCCCAGAGGGATACAAAAAAACGCAAAGTGTTTTTTACGTAAGCAAAGAACATTATCTATTACTCAATTATTTGTGTTCTTTGCTATAAATAAAGAGATTATTTGTTATTTGCTTTATCTTATCTAAGAACGCCTTCTTATTCAACAGCCATATTTTGCATGAGTAATAAATGATTATTATAGAGATTATAGTAAGGATATAAGACATTGGTTGATTTAATCTGTTTCCAAGATTAAACACTTCCAATGGCTTGTATATAACAACAAAATGGAACAAATATGCTATTATAGCAGTTTTACCAAACAAGCCAAGAAAGTTAGTAACTTTGCATTTTCCAAATTTTAAGAGTAAATATTCAACTAAGCTGAATAATAAGAAAGAAAGTCCTGTAAACCCTACCAAATAAGAAGGAGACCAGCTATAATAGTCTATTTTATTGAATGAAAAATGCATAACAATTGAAATAAAGAACAGCAATAAGCCCGTTATAAATGAAGTTTTAATTAACTGTTTTTTATGTAATCTTATCAAAAAGATTGCTAAAGTAACACCCCCTAAAAGTATAGGAAGTATATGTGTTAAAGAAAAAGATCCCCTAATTGTGGAATTTAAAAAAATAGAAACGCTATTTGAAAATATATTAAAAGATGCTGGTTCAAGTGGATAACTTTGAGCAATAAAACTGTTTTCCAGCAACTTTCTTAAAAAAGGCTGGGCAAATGCTATAATCAAAGCTAAACTCGGAAAAATCCATTTTGACCTAAATGTTAGAACTAATAACACCGCAATTAACGCAGCAAACCCTATTCCTTGGATAGCTTCTCTCCATATATAAAATATTCTGAAACCAAAAACAAAAGTAGTAAAAAATAGGCTGAGCAGTATATACCCCCCGTATCTTTTTATAGCATGCAAAAGAATATCTAATTTTTTAGTATTATTATTCAATTTTCTTTTAACTGAAACATAAACACTTACACCACTTATAAAAGCAAAAAACGCTAAACCTGGGGCATGAATAGACATGTTTAAATAAGGGATATAGTAAGGTTCATCTGTATAAATATCTACTTTTGAGAAGAAGTCAAAAGTTTGCCAAAATATCATTTGTAGAACTGCTATGCCTCTAAAAACATCTATTGATTCAAATCTCTCTGCCATTAACCAAGAAAATAATAGCTGAATTTAAAACTTTTTGCATTATACCGGGGTTGGTGTGAAAGTCGGTGCTTGTGCGTAAATTGCCAATTGATAAAGCTCTGCAGGATTATGATGCACGACCTGAGCAACCGTGAATTGCAAGCGAGCAAAACGAGCTTGCCCGCATTCACAATTGCGAAGTTGAGAGGAGCCTAAGGCCTCGCACAAGCACGAATTAGATTTTCGTACCAACCTCTTATTACACCTTAAGATCCCTTAATAATACAGGAATTCCACCATTAGAAATGGCTGTTAACACTATTGCCCTATAATTATGGCGGAGTTCTGGATCTTCAACTAATACATTACCATCTTGATATACCATGTCCCATGGGTGGTCTAGTGCTATAATGTATTCTTTCTCTCCAATCATCTCCCTAAATTCCTTGGGGGTTATATATGCCGCATATCTTTCCATATTCCATGGTTTATGGACAATTTGGTAACCCGGAACTTTCCCAGAATACCATCCCTCATTGGGATAGCTAGAATAATAAGTATAACCTGCTTCTTCAAGTGCTTTAACATAAGTCTCGTCATCCTTTAATATGCTCAAATATGGCGCTCTAAAACCTGAAACAGTCGTGTTAAAGAATTTTTCAAGAAACAACTTGGATTCTATTAGCTCTTTTTTAGCTATTTTTTCATCAACATGGCCTAAATGGGTATGATATCTTGTGTGAGAACCAACTTCAAAAAGTCCTTTTTTTATTAAAGATTTAGCTTTATTAACAAGCTCGGTATCTAGGATGTTAAAAGCAACTATATCCTTTTTTACAATAAAGTTTGTAGTAGGAATGCCATACCTCTCTGAATAGTTCAAAATCTCCATAAAACCAAGAATACCTGAAACTTGAGGATATAGATACTGCGTATATGTAATCTTATCGTCTCTAGGGCTCATCCACGCGACATATGCCGGATTGCCGCATATCTTTTCCCCTTCTTCAAGCCCCAATGAATAGTTCTCGTCCTTGCATGGAGAAATTGCTACTTCAGAAGCCTCAGAAACATACCTTCCAGACTCAATATCAAATGTAAATGCAATCTCAATGCCTCTATGTTCTGTATTAAGGTTATCTATATCATAATTAAAGTTGCTTCCACCCTTAACTAATAGTTGGTATATAAAATCTTGTAATTCCATTCCCGAGACTTTTTTTGGAATATTTCCATTTAATGCTAATTTATAACCCTCTTTAACGTCAGAAGCCCTGCCAACCAGTTTAAAACTCTGTTTTTTCGGTATAAAATAGTGAGGGTCATTGATATCCATTGCCTCATAGGTTTGCCTTTGAAAAAAAAGAAATAACATCTTTCCTAGTGAGATAACCTTGTCTTTATCATAAAGATAGAACTGCTTTGGAAATCCCCTATCCTCTACATCTAACCTGCCTTCCTCGGAAAAAACAAGGTAATCAGTTAAAAAATTGATTATATGCTCTGCTTCTTCGTTTGTTAATGATACATAATCTTTTGTATTTAATGTTTTAATTCCATTAATGTTAATATCTGTGTTGTCAGTTGGCAAAATAAAAAAGATATATACTAATATCAACAAGGTAATAGCAAAGAAAATCTCTTTTTTCATTACGTTGTAGATTAGTTCCAAAATTTATAAACTTTACTTTATCAAAGAAAGAACTAGTGTTTATTTAAAATTTAAAAGGAAAGAAAAAGAAAAAATTAAGGAAGTTTTTTACTTCCTTTATTCAGTTGTTGGTACTACTGGAGCTACTGGCTCAGCTACTGGTACTGCCTCTACAAATTCAGTCACTTGGCTTGTTGCAGTGGTAACTTTAACTGCATTTCCTTTTAACTGTGCTTTATAGTCGCCGTACTTAGCAATAATACCTGTGGCTTTTCTTGTATCTTCTGGATTATAACCAGCTACCAACATTGCTACGTTTCCGTTATTCTCATACAGCTTTATTAAACCTTCTCCTGGTCCAATATCTACTGCTGTTAAACAATCTGCTGGATCACCCATAATTATTCTTGCTGCTGCATTAGCGCAAGGTCCTCCAACAAGGATTGAGTTCACAGCCTTGATGTTTGGAACTTCTGATGCTAATTTGGTTGCTCCAACATCAATTCTCTGCAGTGTAACAGCCTGAGTTGTAGCTGCTGCTGTTGCAGTAAAGGTGGCTCCTTTAGCTGTTATGTAGACCTGTGCTTCTCTTTGTGCTTTTGGATACTCAAACTTCAATGTTCCAGGCTCGCTTGATGGGCTCTTTCTTGTGATAAATGTTCCGTAGCTTGTGTAGGCATACTGCACATCAGTCTCGCCATCAGGTGTCTTCTCAGTAAGAGCTGCAATACTACCTCCTGTAGCCCCTGCTACTGCCACAGAAATCGCAACCTTAGTGTCTGAATTTGCTGATACACTAATTGCATAATCTGTTGCTTGTAGTGTTTCTACATTATCCTGGGTACCGCTGCCATCTCTGCTATTGTCTGGTGTCTTAAAGGACATATTCACTTGGTTGTTAGTTCTGTTTTCTATACCTATCTCCATTCCATACCATGTGGTTATGTTTATTGTGTTATTAATGCCTCCTACAACACCATTTGAATTCTGATCAATTACAATGCTAAAGTCATTGCTTGTGGCAACAGAGTTATTGTACACAACATAATCTGCACCACCTACTTTCAACGTGGCAAATTTCCAAATAAAACTGCCTGCAGGTCCTACCATAGTTTCTGGGGAGGACGGTACTGAATAGGTTTGCTCTATTGTTTCTCCACTTCCAATGTCCTTGAATTTCAACACAGGGTTATCTGCTGTGCTCTTATCAGCACCCTTATACTGCAAGACATATGTTTTTCTTTCTCCCCTATTTTGAGTGCTGTCTGTTAAGATGATATAGTCATCTTTTGTTATCGACATGTTTTCTGCATTGATTAATGCTTTGTCTTTTTCTCCAAACTCTATGTTACTAGCACTTACAGCTTCTGCAATTGGAAGTTTTACTTCGTTGCCATCTCCATCCTTAAACTTCAGCACATATTTCTTGTTGCCGCTTGTCTCCAGTTCGATAGTCTCTATTTCCTGTTCTGTTAATCCCCTGTATTCAATATCCCAATTGCTGGTAAACAATACCTGTGGCTCATCCAAGTCAGGATTCTCGCTTAATTTGCCTCCTGCTGGAACAAAAAAGTCGTCATCTGCTGTCATGTTAACGTGTATCCTGTTTAACTTAAATGCGCTGTTGTCGTCAGTTCCTTCAATAATTACATATGCATCATCAATTGTATTGTCATCAAGCTTAAGGGCATTGGTTGAAATAACATCTGAAATATTTGTATCCCTTAACTCCATTTTTTGCGCTCCTAAGAAAAATGTTGTACTATGGACACCACCAGCATAATCCTGGTATAGTATCTCTGAAACGCCAACAGTTGTTCCATCAGAGAGCTTGTCAGTTTCTCCATCAAGGAGCTTTCTTGTGCTTTCTCCATTAATGGTAAACTTTCCTGATGTTGAACTTACAAAGTCTAGTGTTGTTTCATAGTCTTTGCCATCAATTGTATAGGTCTTTGTATTGCCTTCTAGCAATGTGTCTTTAACTGCCCCTCCCATCAAAATTAATTTAACTTGGGCATTTCCTGTTTGTCTTCTTGCCTGGACAATTGAATATGTCTTTCCAAATATGTTAATGTCAACATCCTCCAAATCTGTCAAATAGGTACCGCTTGTACTAGCACTGCCTACGCTGTCATCAACATCTGACTCAAGGGCAGTTGTAAACTCCATTAAATACCTTCCGATTTCAGTTCCTGACTTAAAATACAAGAAATCTGCTGTAGTATCTTGGTCATTTTCTGTATATATAACATAGCCTGATGATACACCTGTATTAGCTCCTAACAAATATAGGTACTGGTTATATGGTGCATCTCCTTTTCCATTTGAAACAGTTCCAGATGCCAAAGCATCTAATTCGCTGTCATCAATAAATGTTGTAATATTTCTTATGGTTTCTACATTGCTGTTGCTGCTACCAACATTCTCGCTCAATTCCAGTATTTTTGTGCTTGTTCCTACTTTCCAGGCATCTCCTTCTGCAGTAACTCCTCCTGTTGAGGTAACTGTCACTGGCTTTGTTGCTGCAAATTGCAGGCTTACAGCTATATCACTTACACCAATAACATCTTCTGCTGCAGCTTTGTCTCCTACAACTAGAACTCCTGTAAATTTGCCATCTTTAACAAACTGGTTTGGATACTGTGCTAAATCAGCAGCCATAGCTCCAAAAATAGTAGCTCCAACCATAGATGCTCCTGCACCTAAGGCAACGATTCTTTTTATTGTTTTTTTAAATTCCATTTGAACTAACACCTCCGAGTGTTTGTTTTTTTATTATATATATGAAACTCTATAAAGATGAGTTTCTAACCAATATGAAGGCAATCAATCATATTTAAATGTTGCGGTTAAGCCACCTCTTACAACATATATGTTGGGCTATATACTTTACTATACGATTCCCAACAATTCCTATACAGTATTCATATAGAAAAGTTATAGCTGGATACCTCTATCATGCAAATAAACCTATATAAATTTTTCTTTATTTTTTGGGGTTGTTGCGAAAATCTAATGGAAATCAAAGATTTCCAGTAGATACCAAAAATCCAAAGATTTTTGAGTATCTTTTCGTGCTTGTGCGGAGCCTTAGCATTGCCTCTCAACTTCGCAACGCTTTGCGTTGCTCAGGTCGTGCATTTCAATCCTGCGGAGCTTTATGCATTGGCAATTTACGCACAAGCACCGATTTTCGCAACAACCCCTTATTTTTCTCCATAACATATTTATATAAACACAGCTTATAGCATGCTAATGCTAGCTGAAAATAAAAACATAATTATCGCTTCTACAATTTTCCTCTTAATTTTTAGCATAATGCAGTTTATCGTGCCTGATCTGATAGGTTTTGACAGCTACTACCACATAAAAGCTGCGGATATTATCAAAAAAGAAGGCTTTATTAAAGAGTTTCCTTGGGCTGCGCATACGATCCTCTCAAATAATTATGCAGACATCCAAATACTTTTCAGGATTTTGCTTATCCCTTTCACCTTTCTTGGCCTCAGCATTGGAGCAAAAATAGCTTCCGTATTATTTGCCGCATTATGTTTTATAGTTTTTTACTGGTTTCTGGCAGAAAATAAAATTAAATATGCTTTTTTCTGGTCTTTGCTTTATTTATTTACTGCTGAAAGCTTGATGTACAGGTTTTTATTAACAAGGCAAATGCCAATTGCAATAGCGCTTCTTATCCTGACAATATATTTCCTGCAAAAAAAGAAATATTTATTCTTAAGCATAGCATCTTTTGTGTTTGTTTTGTTTTACAGCGGCTTTGTAATTCAGCTATTTGTAACACTATCATATTTTTTCTTGGAAAAAATCCTCTCAAAAAAATTTGATTATAGGATCATCCTTTATTCTTTGTCTGGAACGATTTTAGGCCTGGTAATAAGCCCCTATTTCCCAAATAATATTTTTATGCTTTACACCCAGATATTCAAGGTAAACCTTATTTCAAATCTATACAATGTTGAATGGAAGCCATGGCCATTTTTTGAATTTATAAAAAACAACATCCTTGCCTTGGTTTATCTTCTCATTTCAGCTTTTATTCTGGTTAAGAATAAAAAAATTACGAAGGTTCAATCACTTTATCTGCTATTGGCGTTATTTTTCTTTGCCTATACAATTTTATCAAGGAGGATGCAGGAATACCTTATTCCATTTTCAGTCCTTGCAATTGCATTTTTATTCAATGATTATTCACAAGGATTAGACAAAAATAAGTTTTTAAAATACATAAAAATAGGTGCTGTGGTATTTCTTATCGCATTGGCAATTATCAATTTTGTTTTATTAAGAAAAGATGTAATTAATAATGATTTTCTGCATAATTATGATAAATGCGCAGAATGGATGAAAAGCAACATTCCAAAAAACTCTTTAATATTCACAAATGCTTATGCATTTCCCTACCTGTTTTTCAAGAATTCTGATTTGAGGTACACCCACGGGATAGATCTTACATATTCCTATCTTTACAGTCCAGAAGAGTTTGAGAGGTATATGGGAATAATGCAGGGGATTATTAAAGATGGCAAGGATTTTATTATACAAGACTACAATCCGGACTATGTGTTTTCAGGCAAGATAAAGCAGGATGTGCAGTTGTATAAATACATAGTCAAGCACAAAGAAAATTACAAAGCAGCTTATGAAGACGATTGGTGCGCTGTGTTAAAAGTCAAGTAAAGAACTTTTCATTATTTTAATTGGTATTTTTCATTGTTTCCATTTTGTTTTTTAGTTTTAATAAGTCTTTTATTGAATTTTTTATTTATTGAAAATTGATAATTTTTATTTATTTTGATTTTAAATTAGTAAGTTTATTTCTAACTTTATTATTGTTGGGCTCTATTTCCAAAGCCTTAACCAACAAATTTTCAGCTTTTTTAGTGTCTTTTAAAAATTCATAAATTACGGCCAAATTATAATACGCATCTGCATAATCCCTGTCGATCCTTATAGCCTCATTAAATTCCTGCAATGCCAAGTCAAACTCGCCTATGCGCCCATAAACTGCCGCTAAATCATTATGCGCTTTAGCATACCTTGGATTGATTTTTATCGCTTCCTTAAAGCTTTCAATGGCTTTTTCTTCCATATTAAGCTCGGCGTAAACAAGCCCTAACTTGTCATAAGTTTTATGATAAGGCATTACCTCAATAGATTTTTTCAGAGCCGCAATTGACTCGTTATAAGCTCCAAATTTTGCAAATGCAACACCCAAATTTCCCAAGGCTCTGAAGTTATCCGGCTGCAGTTTAACAGCGATATTAAACTCCTGCAAAGCTTTTGCATCATCCCCCAAACGCTCGTATGTGAAACCCAAATTATCATGGGCCCTGCTGTTGTTTGGATTGCTTGCAACAGTTTTGCTCCATAATGTTAAATCATCTCTCCAGTCCATATTCCTATTTACTGTAGAGAAAACATAAAAACATAGCAACATAACAATAAAAATTACAACACCATACCTAACAATATTTTTGTTCATATTTTTGTAATCATAATTAAAAATTGTAAATAAAAAATACGAAACCAATAATGAAAAAGCAATTGATGGAACATACAAATACCTTTCAGCCATAAATATCGGCATAGGTAATAAATTTGAAAATGGTATCAGTGCAATAAAAAACCAGAAAACAGAAAAAAACAATATTTTATTTTTATTGTATTTTAGTGTAAAAAAGATTATTGCAACCAAAATCAATGCAGAAATTAAAACTTTAAAGTCAAAAAAAGAAGTTACAGCCTCTACTTCGCGAAATAAAGTCAAATTTACCGGAAAAATCAGCAAATAAATGTAATAAACATAAACTTTGGGCATTGTAAGTATTGTTAAAAAGAAATTTCCTGCAAGATACTCCTCAACTCTGCCTCTAATTCCAATAACAAAAAATCTTATTGCAGCATAAAATAATCCAATAATAAAATAAGGGGAATAATTCTTAATGATATTATTTCTGATTAATTTCTTGCCAAACTTCTCCCTGTTGAAACAGAACTCGTACAGAACAACAAGCAAAGGCAATACAACTGCTTCTTCCGATGAGAAGGCAGCAATTAGAAAAAATAACAAAGAAAATAAAAAATATTTTTTGTTGCCAAGTTTTGAATATCTGATGTATAAATAAAATGATAATAGCATGAAAAATATCCCTAATAAATCAAAACCAGCAGTTATATTGGTAACTCTGTCAGTGTGTATGGGGTGGACAGCAAATATTAAAGCAGAAACCAATGCAATTTTTTTATTAACAATCTCATAAATTATTAAGAAAACTAAAGCAGAAATGATTGCATGCAAAAAAATGCTGTTGAAGTGGTACAAAAACTCATTCTTTCCTGCAATAGAATAAACAAAAGCATAATGCAAACTCCTTAAGGGCCTGTACAACCCATCAACATCCTGGGTAAAAAACAATTTAATGTTAGAAAAAGACCTTATATCAGGATTATCCAGAACAAAAACATGGTCATCCCACACAAATTCATTTTGAAAAATGTTAATATAACTTATTAAAATTATTGCAAATAAAACTAAAGCTGCTGCCAAGTTCTTGTTTATATTCATCGATAAAGCCTCGTTTTATTTTTTAATATGTCGGAAATCGCCAAGGCGTACACTCTTGAGTTTCAACTCAGAGAAAGCCAGCGATTTCCGAGCATGCTCAAAACACGCCCCGTGCTTTAGCACGGAGTCGTTTTTGACAAAATAAATCAGCTAGTATTATTACATTGTTTTTAAAGTTTCTATTTTTTTAAATTAAACTGCACTAATCTTGTTTTTATTAATCCTGAATTAAAGACTAATTATGGACTAAATATGTCAGCCCGTCCCACAATTCGCAACATATAAATACTAGTTCTCGTCTATAAAGCTATAATTTATCGTCGATAAAATGAGGTGATTTTATGGCATACATTGCATCCAACAAAAGCCAGAACTGGCTTTTGCCTTTATCAATAAAAGATATGATTTCGAAAGGCCACATATGCTTCATGGTCGAAGAATTTGCTGGCTCACTGGACTTCTCAAACTTTGACATGATTTATGATGGCGCAGGGCATCCTGCATACCATCCAAGAATAATTATGAAAGTGCTCATAATGGGAATGCTTTCAAAAGTAAGAAGCTCAAGAAAGCTTGCTGCAGGATGCAGGGAAAACTTTGTTTTTATGTATTTGGCTGAAAAGGTTCAGCCAGATTTCAGGACAATAGCAAGATTCAGGAAAGATAACCCCGAATTTGTGAAAAACACATTCAAGAAAACTGTTGAGCTTGCGAATAAAAGCAAGCTTATCGACTTAAGCTTTATCTCAATTGACGGCTCTATGCTGAAAGCATACGCAGGAAAGAAACGATATTTTGACAAAAAAGGATTGGACAAGCTTGACAAAGCAATAGGCAAAATGGTTGAAGATGATATTGCAATTGACGAGATTGAAGGGCAGATTTTTGGAGACAGAGAAGAAGGCTTAACGGGAATAGATGAAAGAGACTTGAGGAGGATAGTAAGAGATTACAAAAAAAGCGAAGATAAAAAGAAGATTAAGGAGAATATTAAAAAAGCAAAGAATGAGCTGGAAAAATATTCTCTAAAAAAAGTTTCAATCTCTGATCCCGAAAGCAGGATGATGCAGAACAAGAAAGGATTTTCCGAGCTAAGCTATAACACCCAGATTTCTGTCTCCAGAAATCAGATTATTTTATCGAATGATCTCTGCCAGGACAAGCACGATGCTCACCAGTTTATTCCGCAAATAAAGAATGTTAAGGAGAATATCAATCTGAGAAAGAACACTAAAGTTGCTTTGGACTGCGGCTACAGCGATGGAAAAAACATAAAATTTGCCGAAGATAATAAAATTGACTTGTATGTGCCTTCAAGATCTCAAGCTCAAGAGCTTGAGGGCAAAGAGCAGACGCTGAACCATGACAATTATGAGTATGACGCTAAAAAAGACGAGCTGATTGTTGGCGGGCATAGGTTTTACTTTAAGAGCGCTTACACAAGAAAAAATGGAAAGAAGATTATTATGTACTATAATGACGAGCTAAAGAAGAAAAAAGATGTTCCTTTTTATTTTAGGGAAAGGCTTAGGATGAGGGACAAGATGGAGAAGCCCGAGTCAAAAAATGTGTATGGGACGAGAAAAATTACTGTTGAGCCTGTTTACGGCAACCTCAAGGAAAATCTTGGCTTTAGGGGATTTCTCCTTCGCGGAATGAAAAGCGCGAAGATTGAGCTTAATCTGGCGTGCATAGCCCATAATTTGCAGAAAATATGGAAGATGGCAGCAGCCAAAGGCTGCTAATCTATTTTTATTTTTTAGGTTTAAAAAATGATTGTGGGACGGCTTCA
>Ga0209211_10003149_pt1 | contig 27258 bp, 30 predicted proteins | sample RifGroA2_FD_183992 | JGI IMG/M metagenome (GOLD analysis project Ga0209211, IMG submission 183992) | Groundwater microbial communities from Rifle, Colorado, USA - Groundwater A2 (SPAdes) (version 2) | ecosystem: Environmental > Aquatic > Deep subsurface > Groundwater | place: Rifle, Colorado...
CAACAGCTGACATTGACCGTGTCGGCTTGTATAATGGCACGCCTGGAAGTGGATATGACTTAATCCAGTGGAATATCTCAGAGCCCGTGAACGGCAGGTACAACTTCACGCTGCTTGGCTTTAACGTCTCTGTAGGGACAAACGTTTTGTTAGTTGTAATTAATGTGTCAAGCACCGCAACCGGCGGCAATACGTTCAACGTATCAATAGAAGGGGCTGCCGACGTGGTAACAGTCAGCGCAGCCTCCGGCCAGGCAATAACTGAGACGTTCGCTTCGCAGCGGTCAGGCACCTCGACAATTTACGGCAACCTGACAATATCAGGCACGAGCCGCGTAGCTGGGCAGACCAGGCTTGGCTCGAGCAATGTCACTATAATATCATTTAATCTCACCGCATTCGGCGAGCAGATGAACATCTCGGAAATAATAGTCACAAGAAACGGCACAGTCACGGACGAGGATGTTGTGTCTGTCGCTTTATACAACAGCACCAAGAACAATGCGCAGACATTCAACGAAACGGGCAACATAGACTCGCTTGCAATCAACGCTAGCGCGCCAACCAACGGAAGATACAACTTCTCCGGCCTGTCCCTGAAAGTCCCGACCGGGAATATCGGGCAGATAATAATGGTCGTATTCAACGTGTCCAGCAGCGCCAATGCAGGCCGCACGCTTAACGCGTCGGTTGAAGGCGCAGCCGATGTTGCGACGACAAGCAGCGCGTCTGGCGTCGCAATAACAGAAGACTTTGCGTCACAGCGCTCTGTCACATCAACAATAGTCGGCATGAAGATAACAGGAACAAGCAGGGTTAGTTCCATAACAGAGATAGGCGCGACGAACGTATCAGTCATATCATTCGCATTCAACGCCTCCGGCGAGGACATGAACATCACGGGCTTGAACATAACATTCAACGGAACGATAACAACAGCTGACATAGTCGATGTAAGGCTGTTCAACAGCACATTGCCTAACGCAGGCGTGTACAACGAGACAACCTACGACCTTGTCCAGAGAAACCTTTCTGAGCCTAACGTCTCCGTGGGCGTGAATACCCTGAGATTCAACTTCTCGAACATCGGGTTCAACGTGACAGCCGGCACGATAAACACTCTTGTTGTCGTTGTCAACATGTCAGGCAGCGCCACAGGCGGCAGGACATTCAACGCCTCGATCGAAGGCGATGCAGACGCCATAGTCACGGGCGTTTCATCAGGCCTGGCGATAACCGAGACGTATGCGACCCAGCGCTCGAGCACCTCGACAATACTCGGAACGCTGGCTGTGACAGGCACGAACCGCGTGGCATCTTATACGCGCCTCGGAACGAACAACGTGACAGTCATATCCTTTAACTTCTCCACGTCCGGAGAGCAGATGAACGTAACAGGCATCAATGTGACATTCAACGGCACGCACACAACGGCAGACATTGACCGTGTCGGCCTGTTCAACAGCACATTGCCTAACGCAGGCGTGTACAACGGAACGCCATCATACGATTTGATAGCATGGAATAATTCTCCGCCTGTAAATGGAAGATATAACTTCTCAAACATCGGCTTCAACATATCCTCTGGCGGTTCGAACACGCTCCTTGTCGTTGTGAACATATCCAGTACGGCAACAGGCGGCAACACTTTCAATGTATCCATAGAAGGTGCTGGGGACGTCGTGACAACAGGTGGAACATCAGGCACATCGGTCACAGAAACGTTCGCAACACAAAGGTCGAGCAGTTCAACGCTTGTGGCGCTGAACGTGTCATCAAGCTCGCTTGCGCCTAACACAATATCGGCAAACCAGACCGCAACCGCCATGCTCAATATCACAGTGGTCGCAACAGGCGAAACCATGAACATAACGAGCTTCAACTTCACGCTTACAGGAAACGCCACAGAGGGCAATGTCAGTGACGTCCGCCTTTACAGGGACTCCGATACGGCTCCGGGCAGATTTGACACCAGCGACACGTTCATAGTTAGGGGCGCAGGCACATCCATACAGCTGAACCTGACAGCCTATAACATTTCCGGTTCCGCAACGTTCTTCGTCACGTACAACATATCAGGAGTAGCGCGCACGCTGGCAACAGCAGGAATCCAGCTCACGCCAAGCGGCATAGCTGCAATTGGCAATGCGTCTGGGCTGGCGATAGCCGTGACAGGAAACAGCGTGGCATCGACAAACTCGACAATACAATCGGAGGCAAACCTGATATTCGGTGCAGTCACGTCAAGCTATCCTTGGATCACGAACAAGACAGCTACGCTGAACACTACAAACATCTCGATACCGGTCACCAACGGCGGCGCGTCCACAGCCAACCTGACCAGCGTATTGATTACATTCCTGGATGAGGCAAATGCGAACAATGCATCCACAAACTTCACGATTGTGAGGGCAGACACGGTAACGTCAATAGCGGGCGGCGTCACGACAGCGCTGAACTTCACAGTCAACGCGACGACATGGGCGCAGCTTCTTGGTCGCGTGAACGCAAGTGTCATGATTAGATACAACGACAGCAATTCGTATGCTGCAGCCACTACAGGTCCTGTGGAAACGAATACTTCAGGGCTGTTCGGCGTAGATGGGACATTGCCGACGATAAGCATAGTTTACCCGGCTAACAGCGGCAACGCCAGCGGCAACCTGGTCGACATAAACTTCACGCTGAATGATGCAGGCTCAGGCGTCAACAGGAGCGCTATCGCAATAAGCATAAACAACGTGGCCAGGAATGCGACATGCAGCCCTAGCGGGCTGAACTTCACGTGCAACTTCACGCTTTTCAGCAGCGATAGCCTGTTCGTGTTCGGTTCTGTGACGGCGCGAATAGTGAACGTGACAGACAACGCGACAAACTCAGCCAGCGCCGCAGAGATAAACTTCACGCTCAACAACAATGACGGCGTCGCGAATCTTACGAGACCGATAGTGGGCGCGGATCCATATGCTCTTGGCTGGAATACCATACAGATGCCAACACAGACCATGATGGAACAACAGGGTAGAAATGCATCGAATACCGGTGATTTCAATTTCACGTCAATAATGGCAACCCTTGGCACGAGCTGGACGCATATGTATTATAACACGAATGGCTCAAGCACGGGCTGGGTTCTGGCAACAAGGACAGATTTCGCGGGCTCCACGCTAAAATATCTGAACAACACGAATGCCAATCCTTACTGGGTTAATATGACATCACGTGGCATGGTGTTCAAGATATAATTTTTATTTTTATAGTTTTCATTTCATTAGATATAGTGCATATTTCCGTGACTATAGACAGGAAATATCTGTTCGGGTGTGGATTAAATGAATAAAATTTATGTTTCGGCTTTGATATTTGCGCTTTTTGCATCGGTGTCTTTTGCGGCTTCTCCATATTTTTTCAGGGGATATGTTCACGTTGACGGCTCTCTGGCACCAAACGGTACTATAGTGGAGATTTTTCTTAACGGAACGAATAGCGTGCTCGGATCAGCAGTGGTCGGGGAAGGCACGCTTGGCGGCACGCCGCAGGGCTGGTACACCGTGGGTTTTGAGGGGAACTCGGAAAACACCGTTTCTTTCCGTGTCAACAATCTAAGCCTTATTGTAGCCAACGGCACCAATGTCACGGCCCAGACACTTGGGTCCAATATAATTCATGATAGTTTCAACCTCTCAGTCAACAAATCTTCCAACGGAGTGGCATGCTTATACGCCATAGGCTGCTCGAGCGGCTTCTGCACTGACAGCTATTGCTGCAACTCAGCCTGCGGCGGGGCAAGCGAGGACTGCAACGTTGCAGCTCGACATCAACTACAACGACCGAGACGCTTACTGTAGCCAACATTAATGCAGGGTCTACTGCGACAGTCACGACTACAAACTCCGCCTCGCTTGGCGTGGAAACGATCCAGTTCACTTCATCCGTTTCGGCTACAAACGTGCAGGTGACCGTGAAGGAGACGACTGCAACGGCAGCAAGCGTTTCCGTCGCGATTTCCTCCTCGGACGGCGCTGTTTACAAGTATCTCGAGATCACAAAGACGGGCATACAGACCTCACAGATGTCCTCTGTGAAAATCAACTTCAAGGTGCCCAAGAGCTGGCTGGCCTCAAACAACATTGACAAGAACACCGTCTCGCTCAACAGGTACAGCGACGGATGGACGAAACTTGCCACGACTATCAGGAGCGAGGATGCCAATTATGTCTACTATACCGCGGACACGCCCGGCTTCTCGACCTTTGCGATAACCGGGCAGAAAAGCACGTCATTTTTTGATTTGATAAGCAAGATAGACGATTATTACAAGGGCAGGATAACGTTCTTTGACCTGATAAGCGCAATAGATTTATACTATAAGTCACAATAATTGGTTGGTAATTCAATGAAAAAAATATTATTTGCACTGGCATTTTTGCTCTTAGCGACGTCTGTCTTCGCGGCTAACGTTGACCGCAGCATGCCGCAGCGCGTAGATCCTTCTTCCACATTCACCGTAACATTCACGATCAATCCCGAGGGCACGCTGTCAGCTTTTGATATTGCCGATTTCGTACCAAGCAGCTGGACACTGAATGACTGGTCTGTTTCCGGATATTCAAGATCGGACGTCACTTATGACAGTCAGGTCCGCGAGTATCAGGGGCAAACAAGGAATGGGCTGCACTGGGCACTGAACAAGTCCTTCAGTTCGCCGATTACGCTTTCTTACACGATGACGGCTCCCGGCATAACGGGGACATATGAGTTCATTGCAGTATGGACATACCCGGGCGGGTTCAATTCGAAAACAAGCAGTCTGGTAGTCGGTACAGCTGCACCGGCTCCGTCGCCTGCCCCTGCACCATCACCTTCCCCGGCACCAACCCCGGCTCCGTTGCCAACGCCAGGAACACCCGGCGTTCCTGACTACACGGTCGGTCTTGTGATCCTGGTGATCATAATCATAGCAGGCGCGGTTTACATGTTGAGAAGGAAGCCGAAAAAAGCTTCCGCATAGAATCGACGTTCTTGACTTCTTTAATTTACCTGTTTAATTCTCCATCATGCTTTGGACAAAATCGCCCGGCACGGGCGGAGCAATTGGCAGCCAGGAAGATTTCGTTGTTGAGGAGCTGCCTTCTAAAAAATATTTCATCAAGTTCACCCACAGCGGTGGCGTGAAGAACATCGGAGGGCCTTACACCCTTGCGTTGCTGACAAAAAAAGGCATGACGACAAAAGATGCATTGAAATTTTTGCAGAAAGAACTCGGGATGCAAAAGGACAATATCGGCTATGCAGGTCTGAAGGATAAGTTCGCGGTCACTTCGCAATATGTCACGATAAGGGGAAAGGCAAAAGAAATAGAGCACGAGAACATCCGGCTGAAAATAGCGGGCTATACCGACAAGATGATGCAAATCGGCGACCTTGAAGGAAACCGTTTTACGATAACGCTAAGGGACTGCAAGAACCCGGACAATGTATCCGCTCTGGCAAAGGAGCTTGCCTCAAGGGGACTGCCCAATTATTTCGGGCCCCAGAGATTCGGCAGGCACGGGGACAATCACTTGGTCGGGAAGCTGGTCATGAAAGAGCAGGGAGCGGCCCTGAGGCTGATAAATGAAAGGAACGGCAGGAATTTCAGGCATTTGGGAGAGATCGGGAAGAAAACACTGAAATTTTACATCCATGCCTATCAGTCATTTTTGTTCAACAGGCTGCTTGACAAGTACATTTCGCTCAAATCCAGTCCCCTGTCAGGCAGGTTCCCGATAGTTGGATATGGCACAAATCTGAAAAATGATTTCGCAGGCAGGGAACTCCGCAAGATGCTAAAAAAAGATGGAATAACAACAGAAGATTTTTCCATAAGAAGCCTGAATATCACGTGTGTGGGCTCGCAACGGGAAGCGTTTGTGAAGCCGTCAAATTTGGAACACAGGATTGAAGGAAAAGCTCTTGTTCTGTCTTTCACGCTCCCCAAAGGATCCTACGCTACAGTGCTGATCAGGGAAATCACAAAAATACCTTTTTAATACGTAATGACAAAACTATCAAGATGAGATTTGCTATTTTGGCAGCCGTGATCGGCATCGTCCTTATCTCCGGCTGCGTTGAGGAGCAGCCAGTCACGGAACTTTACGTGCCGGGACACGGAAACCAGATTTACACGTTCTCTAACGACATCCGTGAATCCCTTCTGGTGGAGACGAATGATCCGGAAGGCATAAAAGAAATCGGAAAAAACCTTGTCAAGCTGAACGTAGTCTTCAACGGCTCAAGCGAGCAGGATAATGCGTATTTCCGTGTCGTGCTGGTCAATCTGGCCGCAAAGCTGCCGACTTATTATTCTTACGAAGGGCGCCTTATGTATTTTGATCCCTATTATTTCGTAGGCGAAAAGTGGTACAACTCGAGCAATGAGGAAATACAAATGCCGGTTTTCAGCGAGCCTGTATTGTGGCTGTACGGACCGTCCAGCACGAACGAGACCTCGCTGACGCTCGAGGGCAATATCATCCGCCTGAGAGGCAAAGATTATAGGGGACTGACTCTTGCCGGTGACAAGCTGACGCTCCTCTTCTTCCAGATAGACAAAATCTGACGGGGTATTAAAAATCTTCAGGCCAATATAGAATGAATTATAGTATCGGACAATACTATTTGGATTTAATATGTATTGTCCGATACTATATGTGAAGACATAAGTATAATATCAGTCTAAAATGTTATGTCTTACACTATAGTTGACGCATATGATAGATGTAGAACTGGTCAAGATTCTTGTCCACGCGGTTTCGACAGACATATTTCACTTCCTTGTCATACCTGTAGTTGTATTCTCCGCGTTCTTTTATTTTTTCGGCATCGTTGGAATCCTGCAAAAAAACGGGAAAAAATCAAGGGAAACAAGGAAATTCCCGAAGGTCACGGTGCAGATCCCGACTTTTAACGAGCCAATAGCAATCAGATGCGCCGAGCATTGCATCAGGATGGATTATCCTAGAAACAAGTTTGATGTCATAATAGGGGATGACAGCTCGGATAAAAAAGTCTCCGCGATGATAGATGATTTTGCGCAAAAGCACCGCATAAAAGTCACAAGGCGCGGCACTAACGAAGGCTTCAAGGCCGGAAACATCAACAATATGCTCCGTTATTCGAAAGGCGAAATAATAGTCATTTTCGACTCGGATTTCGTTCCTCCGCCTGATTTCTTGAAACGCATAGTGAAGCCGTTTGAAGACAAGAGGGTGGCGTGCGTCCAGTCCAAATGGTCGTACCTGAACATGGAACAGAGCCCGACCTCCAAGTTTGCAAGCACAGTCCTTATGGTCTATCACAACATACTTGCGCGGCTGAACAATATGGCAGGCGTGCCTCTCCTCTTCGGCTCGGGGGAGGCAGTCAGGAAGAATGTCATAGAGAAACTCGGCGGATGGCAGGAAGGATCTGTCACGGAGGATGTCGAGTTCTCCGTCCGTGCGCTTGTCAATGGCTACAAGACCGTCTATCTTCACGATCTCACAGTGCAGGGCGAAGTGCCTTACAATGTGCGCTCGCTGCGGACACAACAGCGCAGGTGGGCTTATGGCAACACAAAAGCCTTCCTTGAGCATAAAAGATCCATAATGTTCGGGAGGCTATCTTTGCTCCAGAAAACCCTCATGTCATTCACGATGCTCGGCTATATCTCGTCCTTCTTCCTGGTTGCCTTTATGTTTTTCGGGGCGTTGTCCTTCATGACTGGTGAGCCGTCAGGTATCAACGTCTTCCGCCTCGCGACGGATGTAGCTATCAACTTTGTCCTCGCATCAGGCTTCACTTTTGCGGGTGTGGTTGCCCTTTGGAAAGAGAAGAAGGCACATCATGTTTTCGTCGTGTTCTTCTCGGCGCTCACCATTGGCATCCTGGTCTCGCTTAGCGTGTGCAACGGCATCATAAAGGTGCTGAGAGGCAAGCCAATGCACTGGATTGTCATCCGCAAGAAAGGCAATATGGAATTTCTTCCGGATACGTACGGGCTCACAACGATCAAGCGCTAACTGTTTTTATAAGTATCAGGCGAAATCCTGTATTATGATAGACATATTTTTAACCATTCTGTTTTCCTTGCTTGCAGTAGTCAACGCAATATTGCTGGGTCTTTTCCTCCTTCCGGACAAGCTGTACAGGAAATTCTGTCCCCGGCTTTCAGTCATAATCCCCGCGCACAACGAGGAGAAGTATATTTCAAAAACAATTGAGAGCGTTCGGAAGTCGGATTACAGGAACAAGATGGAAATCATAGTTGTTAACGACGGCTCGACAGACAAAACAGCGGAGATAGTCAGTGCACTTTCAAGGACGCAGAAAAAAATAAGGCTGTTCAGCATGAAGCACTCGGGCAAATCAGCCGCGCTCAACTTCGGCATAAAAAAAGCCAAGTACGACATAGTTGCGTTCGTGGACGCCGACTCAACTCTGGAAAGGAAGAGCCTGATGAAGCTGGTCGAGCCGCTTGCCGACAGGAATATTTCCATTTCTTCCGGCATTATAAGAGCCAGGCATACGCGCAATCCGCTCTCATGGTTCCAGGACATAGACTACATATCCTCGTCAGGCTGGCGGTATGCTTGCGACAAGATAAACGCGACATATATCTCCCCCGGATTCGCAGCCTTCAGGAAGCAGGACCTCATGAAGGTGGGGGGCTTCGCCAGCGATACACTGACAGAGGATTTGGACACCACGCTCATGATGAGAAGAAGCGGCTACGGCGCCGCGATGACACGCGCACTCATGTTCACTTCGGTGCCTTCCACACTAAGGAGCCTGGTCAGGCAGAGGATACGCTGGGGACGCGGCTCCATCCAGACCGCCAAGAAACATTCAGGATTGATTTTTTCGAGGAACCGTATCGGCTTCTACAGCTTCCCGATGCATCTTTTCTGGTATCCGTTCTCTCTGTTTTATCTCCCTTTCGCAATATACTGGATGTTTGCCGTTTACTTCTCGTCGTCCATAAGCCTTCCGCTTGCAACTGCTGTGTTCTTCGTGAAATGGGTAACCGTGTATGGCATAGCTGACTTGCTATACAATGTTCTTACGGGAGCATACGCGTTGACGCCGCTTCTCCTGTCGATTTTACTGTCATGGTCACTCTCTTTCGCCTATCTTGTTGCGGCCGCCAGGAAGTTTGATGCATTCAGCTGGAAGATGTTGTCTTACCTTGTCATCTTCCCGTACTTCTGGGTAACATTTGCGGTGCAGGCGTACGCGCTGGTTTACGAGTCGCTTTCGCGAAGCAGTGGAAAAAATAAGTGGAACTAGTAAATAATTGACAAAATATCGTTTATGTGTTTGCGAACACCAATGAGCTCAAAATTATAAAGTGCTTCTTTCTCCCAAGGATTTTTCTTTTCCAAAGAAAGAGACTTACTTCAGCAGTGGCAGAGACCCGGTTATCTTGTTTATTTTTTCTTCCTTTTCAGGCCCGATTGCCAGTGCAGTAGCCGTACCGGGAATCAGTTCCGTGAGGCCCGCGTCTATGACAAGCGAGCACGGGATTTTGAGCTTGCTGCATCTTGCTTTTAGCTCAAACAGCTCCTTTTCATTCCTTGCCTGCACAACGACTTTTTTCTGGCCCTCTTTTTTCCATGACACAATGATTTTCTTGTTCACGCCGTCGAGCGATGAGACGGACGCGTGGGCGCATTGGGCTGCCATTTTGCCCGGGCTCATCTCCAGGTCAGTTCTTATCGCTATAACTTGTTTGTACATTCAATCACTTGGATACTGCTTTACCTATTATATTTATTTGCGATTTAATAAGGAACATAACATGTAAGAGGCAACTTTTAAGCTATCTTTCACAGGCATCTGGGAGCCTATGTCGTATCTCACGCTTATCGGGACCTCCTTTATCCTGAGGCCGCTCCTCGCCGCCTTGATTATCATCTCCGCCTCCACCTCGTATCTTTTCTTCTGGAGGTTCAGGTTGAAGAAGTCCCCCTTCCTTATCGCCCTGAAACCACACAGAACGTCATTCAGCTTCCTTCCCGCAGCTGACGATATGACAGCCTTCGCGAAGTTGTTGGAAACTATCCTTTGGGCTGGGATGTCCTTTATGTTCCTTGAGCCGACTGCGAGGTCGCATACCCTGAGAGCCGAGAGCATCCTTGGGATCTCCCTGGCATCCAGCTGTCCGTCAGAATCAATGAACACTATTTTCTCACTTGATGCTATTTTCGCCCCTACGCGGCAGGCATGCCCTTTTCCATAATTCTTCCCAAGCCTCACGCAGTTGCATCCCAGGCTTTTTGCGACTTCAAGAGTCCTGTCTTTTGAGCCGTCATCGACCACTATGACCTCGCAGTTTTCAGGGATGTTTTTTATCACGCTTCCTATATTTTTCTCCTCGTTGTATGCTGGAAGTATTACGGATGCTTTCATCTATCCACCTATCAGTTTCAGCTTTTTCCTTATCTGCCTTTTCATTTTTGCGGTGAGCAGCGGGATTGTGCTCGTCTGCCTGTCTGGTAATATTATTTTTCCTTTCTTTATAGATTTGAGTATCCCATCTACCGTGTCCGAATCTATTGTGCATGCGAATTTTCCGACATCCTGGAGCCTGTGCGCGTCGCTCCCTGCAACGACTGGCTTTTTCAGACGGATTGCAAGCGCGGCTGCTTTCTTGTTTCCCGACGGTAGCGTATTCCCGTTGAGTATCTCTATCGCATCGAATTTCCTGGCGCTTTTCACGTCATTGAATCCGTTTCTGCTGAAACCTCCAAAAGGATGGGCGTTTATGACAAGCCCGCCCCTTGAGTGCGCGTCCTCTATCAATTCACCGAGCGTGCAGAATGCCTTCACCTTCAGCTCCTCGACGCCCAGAGCCACCACATGCGCCGATCCATGGCGAACAACGCCGTCCGAATGATGCACTCCGTGCGTCGCGCCACTTGCGTTAGTCACATTATGTCTGCAGGTGACTTCTATGCCAGGGATTAGCAGGCACTTCGGCATGAGCTTTCTTGCTGCCTGATATCCCGAGAATGTATTATGATCAGTGATAGCGACTCCATCCAGCTCGCGCCCTGCTTTGTCAATCAGTTGCCTTACAGTCGGTATGCCGTCAGAATGGTTCGTATGGCAATGCAGTTCTATTAGCATAAAACAAATAAGACATTACAGGGATTTATAATAAGTTTTCTTTTCCCAGGGCTCTCTTTTTCTAAAAGAAAGGATTTACCACGGGTTCCTCTTCACATGTATCCAGTAGCCGAGCACGTTCGAAAGCCAGTGAATTATCGGCGTGAGCAGCACGAGGACTATCATTATATCGAGCTGCGGCTTGTAGATCGGCCAGACGAACAGAAAGGCAGCCAACAAAAATCCCAGCTGGTCTAGGAAAAGAGCACGATCTCCGCGCTTCATTCTCATCCTTCTTTTTACAAACGACCCGCCTATGTCGCCAGCCATTGTGCCGAGCGTCAAGAGGAAAACCATTGGGAATGTCATCTTTGGCAGCAAAAGCTCTGGCGGCAGATAATCCTGCCCGAATATCTGCAGCGAGCCGATAAATACCCCGAATACTATGCCGCCTATCAGGCCTTCCCATGTTTTGCCATCTCCCAGCAGGCGACGGCCGCGAAATTTTTTGCCGCCGTCGATGGGCATTCTGCCCCGCATCAGCGGCGGAAATCCGTTCGATGCATAAGCAGAAGCGATGAACCAGAAGGATTGCAGAAGCAAAAGCTCTAGCATGTTAATATTCTGAATGAATCGAATAAAAAGGGAATTACCCGTACGGCCACTTGGACTTTTTGTCCTTGTAAACTTCTGCCGACCCGTATTTTATTATCCCGTCGGTGAAGTTGCCCATGGCTTTGTATATGTCCGCAGACCTTTGCGCTTGCTCATACCCGCCTTTTTCCTGTGTTGATATATGGGAAAGCCGTGGGTCACGCCCGAAATCATTCAGCGAGCTGTTTATCCTTCTTTGTATCTCGGACTTTATCTCTATCGGCAGCTCATCTGTCCTGTTTCCTATTACCCTCAATGCGTCTATAATGTCCTCATCGCTTACCGAGCTCGGGTCTGTTATCCACTTGAATTTAGAAGTGTTTCGCATGTCCAGTTCGCCAAGATTGGCATTGACACAGAGACAGTAAGAAAGCCTTGAATTGATGATTTTTGTGTTCTTCAGCATTGCGCTGTCAAATCTTGTCATTTCCATCTTGCAGTTATCGAAGACTGCATTTTCAAGCAATGCCGTGTAAAAGCTGGCAAAGAACATTTCGCAGTTTATGAATTTCGCGCCGTTCAGGTTAGAGTGCCAGAAGGCTGTATATTCTAGTTTCGAGTCGCGGATGACAAGACCGGATAAATCAATACTGTCCAGAGTACAGAAGTTGAGATGTATTCCAGAGAACTCTTTCCTCCCGGCCCTGAATTGTTCCACCAGCTGCTGGCTGTACATGTGCTCCATGAAGATAATAGAGGACTTTGAATATATATGTTTTGTTCAAAGTCCTTATTGTGAACTTTGACAATCAAGGTAGTTAATCAAAGTTCTCAATAGAACCAGGAAAGCTCTAATACATTTTTCTGGGAACGCCACAACCCAAGGGGCTTATCTTATGGCTTCGTATTCTATCTTGTCTATGCTTTTTTCAAAGTTCTTCTTGCTGATGAAGTACTTCAGGTATATTTTTGAGTATTTCCTTATCAGTCCCAGTCCGCCCCATTTGTTCATCCTGCGTGTTGATGTGTACACGCAGGTTTCCTTGGAGAATTTGAACGTGCCGAATTTGCCCGCCCGCATGGCAAAATCATGGTCCTCCATCACCTTCAGGTTCTCGTCAAAGCCGTTCACTTTCTCGAATACCTGCCTGCGCGCCGCTATGGCAATGCCCGGCGCGTGGGGTTTTTTGGCGTAGGTGGTGAGAAAATCTACAAGATTGTTGCTCATGTTGTAGATTATCTGTTCTTTCCAGCTTGGCGTAAAACCGTATATAGTACAAGTCCAGCCGACCACTTTCCTGTTTCTGAAGTCTTTATTGATTATATCAAATATGTTTGGGAAGACTATCGAGTCGGCATCAAGGAAAAGTATCACGTCGCCCTTTGCAGCGTGGCCGCCGGCATTTCTGCCATATGATGCCGCCCCCCTTTTCGCCTGCACTATGCGTGCACCGTATTTCTTCGCGATTTTTACTGTATTGTCTGTTGAATGCGAATCAGCGACTATTATCTCGTAGGGCTTGATTTGCCTGATATGGAAGAGCGTGGTCTCGAGGTATTTTCCCTCGTTCAGGGTCGGGATTACAACGGAGATTTTCATATGTTACCTTTGATTAATTAATTTTCAGGCTATTAAATAAAAGATATGCCCCCGCCGGGATTTGAAGTCCCGAGCCCTCTTTTTTCAGAAGTGGGCTTCCCGGGTCATAAGGTCCGCAACCTTACATTCTCTTCGAATAAAGTGTTATTCGAGACTCGAATACCTTTGGCATTCGAAGGTATCCAAGCTAAACTACAGAGGCATATCAGTTTAATGCTTATTAAGGGTTAATTTAAAAGCTTATTTGTCGAAAGAAGAGTATGGAGTTGAAATCAGCCATGAAATGCTCGTCGTGCAATGATAACATGCTTTCAGAGGACAATTTTACGAAATTCCGGTGTCCTTCTTGCCTGAAGACTGACATTGTCAGGTGCAGCCGATGTCGCTTGAAAAGTATTGTTTACGTGTGCTCCGAGTGCGGCTTCAAGGGACCTTGATTTTTAAACAAAATAATATCCGAGACCGAAGGTCGAGTCAATATTCCTTTCTTGGGGTGAGATCTAGACCTTCTTTCGGGAAAGAAGGGATCGATATGGGACAAGTTGCGCTGACTCTCAATGTTATGCCGGAAAGCACCGATGTTGATATTCGGGGCCTGAAAGAGAAGATAAAGGCCGTGGCGGACGTGAAGCAGATAGTCGAGAAGCCCGTGGCCTTCGGCCTAATAATGCTGGAAGTACTGCTTGTTTTTGATGATAAAAAAGGCGCCAGCGATTTCGAAGAGAAAATACGCGGAATAGATGGCGTGGGCACCGTGGAATCCGGCGACATCACGCTCATCTAACCTATTTTTATTTCCCATGCTAAATTATTCAGATGATTGAAGCGATTGCTTTTGCGCTCGTTCTTGTCATTGACGCGGCATACATACTGGTGCTAGTCTCCATCAGCATGCCGGCAGAAAAACCGGTTGTGAAGAAGCTCCCGAAGATTTCCGTAATAATCGCCGCCAGGGAAGGAAAGATTGTTGAAAAAACATTAAGGATGTTGAAAAAGATAAAGGGCATCAAATTGGAAATCATCGTGGCTGCCAGCGACCCAACCACGCTAAAAATAGCGAAAAAATATGCCAGAGTCGTGAAGGACCGTGGCGTCGGGAAGGGTGCGGCTCTTAACATTGCGGTCCGCAAGGCGACTGGCAAGATATTGTATTTTCTCGACGAGGACATGGTTGTCCGAAAGGGTACCATACAGAAGGTGTGCTCTGCCCTTAATGGAAATGAGATAGCTGTTGGATACAACCTTGCTGAAAACAAGGACGGGCTCGTTGTGAGGGTGGCACGCCTTTACTTGGCTGCTCTGACGAAGATGCAGTTCGGTATTTACAGGCTCATAGGAACCACGTTCGTAGCTGGTAGGAATTTCGCCATATACAAAAAGACCTTGAATAAGGCAGGGAATTTCAGGAACGTCCTCACTGAGGACCTGGACCTGTCTTTTCGTTTATTCGCCCGACACAGGAAAGTGAAGTTCGTCCACGCCGGCGCGAGAGACCAGGCGCCCTCACGATTTGTCTGGTATATCAAGCAGCAGCAAAGATGGAACGTGGGCGCAAGCCACGCCTTGAAGGCGTGGAAAAAGGAATTCCATCATCATGACTTATCGATTCTGATATTCATTGTCCTGGTATCACTGGTACCGCTTGCCTCACTGGCGTTTCTCGTATTGGCGCTGGCTTTCAAGAGCTACCTTTTCCTGTCTGTCGTGGTGCTCTGCTTTCTGATCTGCCTGTCTTCGTCAACAATCCTTGACAGGGATGAAATTGCCCTCGTGCCAGCCACGTTCCTGCTGCTGATAGTGGTGCAGTCGTTCGCGATAATCTATAGCGCCGTGGCGAAGCCGAAAGGCTGGTACAGGACGCCGAAGAAATGATTTTAAAAAAGCTGGCAGCAAGTCTTTCCTCATGGAAAAGCATGGTGAGAAGCTGAGTGACGCAAAGCGAAACGACGCACTTAGTGCGTCGGACAACTCTGCGTCGTTGGCTCTGGAGAAGATACATTCGACTTTCGCGGCTGTCGCGGCATCTCTTGGATACAGCGAAGTGCATGGGCGCATCATATCAGCCCTGCTCATAGCGGACAGGCCGTTATCAATGGACGAACTGATCAAACAGACAAAATACTCAGCCGCCTCCATATCGCTTTCTCTCGACTTGCTGGAAATAGTAGGCATAGTCAAGAAGATGAAGGACCGCGGCGACAGGAAGCTGTACGCGCGTCTCGAGGGAGATTTGATAGAGGGTCTGAGGAACGCGATGATATTGAAGCTGCAAAAGGAAATAAACAACACGCTGGCGGAACTTGAATCTTTGAAGAATCCGAAGACGAGGAAGCCGATTTCTGCTGTGGAGAAGGAAGTAAAGCGGCTTCATGAATATATACAGAAGCTTTCCGAAGTCGGCGTGCCGCGTAAATAAATCAGAATAATTCCTCAAATGAACTTGAGTGTAGAAGAAAGATTACAATTTTTCGACTTTGTAAAATCCTATATGTTGGCGCTTTGCTTCCTTAATTTCTTGTTCATTATAGTGAACCCACAAAAGATTTCGGACATGAATTGTGGGTTCACAGATACAAGGAGAACCGAAGGTTCTCCTGTACAGGTGAAGCTTTGCTTCACCTTGTAGCTCACAAGGAAGTAATATCCAGATTGTTTCCTTGTGGAGCTATAAGAGGGGGACTTGAAGTAACTAACCAATAAGCTTCCAGTTTCATGCCCGTACCAAATCCTTTAATGCATTTTCTGCCAATTATATAGTAGAGTATACATGTTTGGGTAATTTTATGGGTATTCAACTGACTCAGCTGGTGAGCGGCGAAACAATCGGCCTAGAGGACATGTTCGACAAGATCGTCGCTATAGACGCTTTCAACTGGGTCTACCAGTTCCTTTCTATCATCCGCCAGCCCGATGGCACGCCGCTGAAGGACTCTAAGGACAGGGTGACGTCCCACCTGTCTGGACTATATTATAGGACAATAAAGCTTATGGAAGCCGGAATCAAGCCCGTCTACGTCTTCGACGGCAAGCCTCCTGATTTCAAAGCTGTCGGTGCAAAGCGCCGCGATGTCCGCGCGGAGGCCGCTCGGGAATGGAAAGCCGCTTTGGAAAAACAGGATTATGAAGCCGCCGGCAGGTTTGCAAAACGCTCGACGACGATAACGGGCGAGCACATAGAAGGCAGCAAAAAGCTGCTGGAGGCGATGGGCGTGCCTTTCATACAAGCACCTTCAGAGGGAGAAGCGATGTGCGCGCATCTGGTGAAGCAGCGCGCAGCGTGGTGCGCAGCATCCCAGGACTACGACACGCTGCTGTTTGGCGCGGCAAAGCTGGTGAGAAACCTTTCGATAACTGGCAAAAAGAAAAGAAGAGTGGCCGGACGTGCTGAAGGCACGTCATCCAGTTTCGAAATCGTGATGATAAATCCTGAGATGCTTGTTTTGGAGAATTTGGTCAGCAATCTTGGCATCAGTTATGACCAGCTCATAATGCTTGGAATCCTCATAGGAACGGATTTCAACCCCGGGGGAGTAGCGGGATTGGGCCCGAAGAAAGCGCTGGCACGCGTGCGCGAGAAGAAAACGATGAGTGCCGTTTTCGGGGGTCTGCAATGGGACTTCCCGGTCACGCCGGAGCAGATCTTTGATTTTTTCAAGAATCCGCCAGTCGTTGATTACGACATCCGATTCAGAGAGCCGGACGAGGATAAGGTAGTCGGCATGATGTGCGACGAGCATGACTTCAGCGAGGAGCGCATCACAAACGCACTCAAAAAGCTTACAGAAGCAAAGAAAAGCCAGAGCTCCCTGAGCAGGTGGATATAGTTCTACAAGGAAACAAACAAGATATTACTTCCTTGTGAGCTATATGTGAACCCAGAAAACATGTCGAGGTTCTTTTCTGGGTTCGCTATAAGATAATTAAACGCCGCCGCATCCGCAAGTCCTTGCACATGCCGCTTCTGTTATCCCATTATCCTTGAAATTTTCCTTGCATGCCCTCAGCAAGGTTTGGCCGTCATAAGGCGTGCCGGGCGTGACAGCCACATTGTCCGGGTTGTAGCCGGATATTCTTATGGTATTTGTGCTGGCCGGGTCGCAACCATATACGCTCTTCAGCGTGTTGCATCCGGTCGCATATGCAGCAGAAGTTCCGATGGTACTTGTGCCTCCGACCAGCCAGCCGCTGAAGAAAGCCGCTACGACAACAAGAACTAATACCGCTATTGCCACTACGACTATCATGTTTATCGGGAGTTCGAGGCCCTTCATAATTATCTATTAGATTATGGACAAGACCGGTATATATACTTTTGGAAAATTTAGGGACGGAACTATGCACGCTTTTGCTCAGGCGATTATCATCTTGAATGCGCCTGAAACTGCCGTCTAAAGACGGCATGTATTAGAGGCGCATTCGGGATCCCATCTTCCAACACAGAAAGGAACGAAGTTCCTTCCGTGCAGGATGGCTCAAAGAGCCATCCTTGCAAACCCACGACTTTAGTCGTGGGTTATAAGGAAGATGTGATCGATTTCACTGCCTTTATTTAGTTCACCACAAAAATAATAATATTGAATTGAAGTTCTTGAAAACCCAAGTTTTTCTTGGGGATACAAGCAAGAGCAAAGCTCTTGCTGTACAGCATTTCGAATGAAATGCTTGTACAAGAACTTCTTTTTGCAAAAAGAAGGGTTTGTAATGAAGGGCGTATCCATAGCGATTGAGACGATAATCTATCTTATACTGGCCATACTTGTGCTCACTGTTCTGATAACCTTCTTCCTCACGCAAGCGGGACCTGCGCAGGACCAGTACACGCTTGAAGCCAAGAGAAACAGCCTGTGCGGGGCGTACGTGAGTATGGATTTCAGCTGCGTTGGAAGGGATGATGGACCGAAGACGGGCGAGGGTGGAGTGGACCCAACAATTCCGGAGAACATAGCAAGTACGTGCTCGGAGCTCAATCGCAGGTTCGGCTTCGCGTACAGGTGCACCGCCGGCTCCGGCGGTGGCACATCGGGATTGAACTGCATACGAAGCTGCTGCATAACATGTCCCGTGAAGACTCCGGTAACGACCTGATTAGGAAATCATGAAGCCCGCGGCTGTGCATTGTACACCTCGGCCGCCCAGCGTATTGAGGCATGTTGACTGGTCGTCTCCGCTGCCCGAATTCACCATGCTGCCGCCGGTTGCTATCTGGTTGGTCGAAGGCAGGCTGTTTATGCTGGAGCCGCATGAGAACAGGAAACCGGCGCAGCACATCATATCATCGGGACTTTGCCAGTTCATCAGCGCTATTCCTGACGGAAAAGCAGGTTCCTGGTATTCCACGCAGCTCAGCGCAGGCAAATAATCCTCGACCTTGTATGTCAGCTCTATGGGCTTTTTCTCGAATTTGTTTTCTGCCACATTGTGGTAATAGTACCTTGCCGGCTCGGAATAGGTTACCATGGAGACAAAGTGGAAAACAAGCCCGCTGCGGGGCAGCTGTATTACTCCTGCTGTCTGCCCTGTATTCGCCTCCAGACCGGTTGTCGTGACGATGGCGATATTGCCGCCGGGAATTGGCGACGAAGCAGCGCGTATCGTGCTCTCGATTAAATCCTTGTATACGGACTGGTATGCCGTATTGCTTGGCTGGTTCTGGACACCATAACCAATCGGGTCTGGAGGAGGCCCGGGTCCGCCTGTCCTCCCGTCGCCAAAGACCGACAGGCTTTCGACCACGCTTCTTCCGGCGGCGGCCATCTGCTTCAGCGACGTGAAAATTGTATTATCGTTAGCGGTTTGCCTGTCTATGACGCCCACGCCGTTCCCGTAGCTGGCTGTGATTTTCTGGCTGAAAGTCGATTCAATCCTGTCGTCTTTCAGGTTCATATTTATGGTTGCACCAACCTTTTCATTGTCATTCACATCTCTTTGGATGATGATAGTTATGCCTCCGGCTTCCTCAGGCCTAAGCTGCCTTAGTCTTAGGAAGTCTCTTTCGTCGAGAATCTTTAGAATGTATTCCTTGACGTGCTGGTCGCGTGGATAGCAGATTTGAGGATTGAAGCCCGGTATATTGTACTTGTCTGCTGCAGGTATTCTCGGATTGCCTCTGCTGTCTGTCTGCCCGTCGCGGGCGGCATCAGGCCTTCGTTGGTACCAGTATCCTTCGCTCAAGCGGCTGTCGTCCTTGCCGCACCCGACGCTCTCATCGCCGGTTATGAAAACAGCCTGGACAGTCGAGATAAGCCATGTGGTGCCGAGCGACTGGTTAAAAAGCAAAAAAGTTGACTTGAGCTTCATGAGGGACAGCGATTCGAAATTGAGCTTTGTCCTGCTCTCGATGTTGTTGTTCGCCATGTAAAGATAAACGGCGAAGAACGCCGTGAATATCGCTATGATCAGTATGGTGCCGACTGCCGTGCCAACGCCCTTGCGGCTGAAATTTTGGGGTCTGAATTTCAAACCCAGAATTTCTTTTCTATTTTTCATCGTGCGGTCACCTCCAGTGTTGCCGTGGTCTGCTTGTATTGGAGTGGCACGACAGACTTGACAGCCAGCCCCGCATCCACTTCATTCTCAGCGGTCTGCGGCGCGCAGCATGCGCGGGTGTTTCCGCCGTTCGCAGCCTTGCATTCCGGCGGATTGCCCAAGTCGACCCGGTTCTCCTCGCATGTGTATTTCCAGGTCGTTCCCCATATTTTCTCATACGCCCACGAATAGAACGGGCGCTCGCCCTCCGAGCACACGCCTTGACCGCTCGGCCCGCAAGATACTATGGTGTTTCCGGTGCTTGCGGTCCTGTCTTCCTTGCAGCATCTCTGTGTTACGTCACATGTGAGCTGCGTGGGATTTATCTGCGCCCTGCCTGTTCCGCAGCTGCTTGTCACACCGGACGGGAAAGAGAATCTTGAAACGCACCAGCCTTCCGGATTGTCGAGGTTGTCGCCGCACTTGGCCTTGGTGCTCCCGAATGACATTAGCGCGTTGTTTCCGTTTTTGATTGAGACCTGGTATTCCCTGAGATCATAGGCATTCAGGTAGTCGGACAAGTACCTCGGCAGGCTTGTCGTACTTGCGTTTTCCGGTGAAGTGACCGCCGTCTCTATGGATTGTTCAAGCACGGAACGATCGTCGAATCTCACGTGCGCGAGGACTTCTGTCACCATGAACGGCTTGTTGACCACATGCACGAACTCTATCGAGTATGACACGGGGTCAGCTGTCGAGAAGAACGGCAAGTGTATCTGGAGCCATATGAAGATCCCGAGTATTATCATGACTGAGATGAACACCGCAAGGATGAGCGTCCAGAACGTGTCTGACACGTTCATGCCTTTCATTTTTTTCATGCGAACCATAATAATCACTACAACGCTTCCATGCAAAGCAGTACACTGCTTACTGCGTCATCCCGCCCGGCAATGGCTGACGCGCCGGGAGGGCAGGTGGCGCTGGCCTTCAGCGGATACGCGGTTATCTCCCATTTAGTGCTGTCAATGCTGCCGCCCAGCAAGCTTCCCAATATGTTCAGGTCGCCGACATTGATGCCCGGCAGGTACCTGCATTCGCCTTCTACAGGGTCGCTGCCGCTGTAGAGGCATACGTGCGTTCCACCTGCACGCTTGAATGTCGTCGCGCCGCCCGGCAGCTGGTTAGTTGCAAACCTCACCGCGAATTTTTCCTTCGTGTAAAAAGCTTTTGCCGTGGCGCAGGAAATTCTCGTCAGGAAAGAATCATAAGCGGTGATGCTCATCGTCGCCGGCAGCGCAGTGTCCCCCATCTCTATACCCACCGGGAACTTTGAGTTTGTCTCAGCTATCGAGCTTGGCATGTATCCGAGCCGCCACTTGTAGTTGTCCTGCCATTCGCCATTCTTTTTGCACTCACAGAAATCATTCCCTATAATCTCAAGATTGCAGTTGCAGTTGCCGGTTATGCCAAGGTCTATGGTGGACAATCCGCACACGGAGCCGCAGAAGCCCGCGCATTCGCCGTCCGCATTGCACACGGTGGGCCCGCTTTTCGCTTCTATATCCAGTTGATAGCCAAAGTCGCAGTTTTGCGCGTACTGTTCCGCTTCGACCTGCTCGGCTGCCGAAAGCTTGCCCGGAGTAAAAACAGATTTGTCTGCAACAAGATTGGTGTCGCTCGTGACGGTGTCGGAAAGCTCAAAGACAAACCGTTCCATGGAATTCTCCCTTATGTCTACCTTGAACGAGAAGAAAAGCAGTGTCATGAAAAGGACGAAGAAGATTGCCGGCCCCATGCGCAGCAGGAACATGACGATAGCCATTATGTCAAATTTCATTCATCGCTCACCTTTTTCGCGCTATAGCGCATTGATTTCCACGACACCGTTGCGCTTCCTTATCTGGATGTTGTTGTTCCTGCACTCGAACTCGCCGCTCGGGCCGGCGTTGATTATTACCGGCGTCTTTATCATGCTTACCGTGTGCGAAATATCGGCGCCGGCAACCGGCGTTATCGTCAGTTTTATCAGGCCGTTCGTTACCATCACCCTGCACTTCAGCTTCGGCATGTCGAATATGAATGTCGTGCCCTCAGGCGCGCTCTGCACCAGGTTTATCGCGCTGGCGAGCCGCTGGGACTGAAGTTGTGCCGAGTTCTGTATGGCTTCGCCGATCGCGACCTGAAGCGGATTGACCGCGAACACTATGAATACGAGGGTGAGAAACGTGGTGACGAATACCCATTCAAGCGGCTCCATGATTATCTAAATAGAATTGTCAGCGCTTCTATTATATAGGTTTTTTAATGTGCCACAAGGAAACAATCTGGGTAATTTTACTTCCCTGTGCACAGTACTGTCAACCAAATTTCATATACCGATTCTTTATTTGGTTGACATTAAAAACAAAATGAAGAAAAATCCACGGTGATTCATGAAATCTTTCGGAATTCCCCTGCAAACTAACCTAGGCTTCTATAAATCCTTACCCGGGCCATCCCCAAGATAATCGCCGCTCGAAGAATTCCTTCCAACTTTCAAGGTCTCCCTGCGGATAGTATTTCAATACAACCGCATCCCTTGACGCGTCGCCCTGTATGTACGCCGTGTTCTCGTTTATTGGCGTCAGCCCGAAGGCCCGTGCTATCCCCTGCGTGTCCGACAGCCAGTCGTCCCTGTAAGGGTCGAATGTCCAGCAGAACCCCTGTGCTCTTTCCTCTATCGTCACTTTAAGGCATTCCCCGCCGCCGAAGCCGGTCCCGCCGGGAGGCTCCTGAATGTCGGTTCCGATTTTTTCTACACATGTGTAATGGTCCCCGATTTTTTGCAGCTTTCCGTCGCTCTTGTATTCATAGATCGGATAATTGACAATATTCTCGCACTCTATTTCCTCGCAGTCCACTTTCTCTATCTTCATATCCTCCACAGAGCAGTCGCTTGCCATGTTGAAATCCTGCACCTTGTACGAGAGGAATACGCCCCCCAAAAACTCCCCGATTTTCTCCGAAGCATATCCGACCCCGAATATAGTGCATGTCTTGCAGAATCTCCATGACGCTCCGAGTATTTTCCAGCTTTTTCCAAGAGCTTTTGATGATAGCTTTAACAAACCTCTGCCAAACCAGCCAAGAGCGCTTGATAGAGTGAGTGCCGAACCGGTTCCTGTCGTCCCGACAACGCTGCTTACAACTAAACCGCTGCCGGTTGCTGCAGGTGCTGCTGTAAATGTCACACCTTCTGCCACATACAATCCAGCTGTTGTTGCGATTGGCGCAGCGCTTGCTGGAATTGCGCTGCCAACAGTAACAGCAGCCCCAGAAGGCAACAATATAGACGCACCAGCAACTGCGATTACAGCAACGCCAAGTCCTTCAAAAATATATCTTCTTTCATCCCTCGCGTCATATTTCATCTCGACATATTTTATGTCGCCGCACTGCCTGAGGGGATACTTGTATACGCCCGTCCTCGTCTTCAGGCAGAGAGCATTGTCACCGCATGCCGCATACTTGACCGCGCTCTTCTCAAAGCTGGTCAGACCTTTGTAGTTGTTGAAGAGGAAAGCGTTGTCGCCCTCTGATGCTACCGGATTTTCAACATCCGGATTTACTATGTCCCTCCACTCGCCGTACTTGCCAATTCCTTCCAGCGCACTGTCCGGTCCAACGTCGACAGGTCCCGGATCGTTCCAATTCTCACCTCTTGTTCTTCTGCTGCCGAAGCCGCCGGATGGGCCGTAATAGAAATCAGACCTTTTATTCCCGAGGACGATGTTGTTGACTATGATTCCTTCCAGCTTTTTCGACGTGAGCTCCACGCTGTCATCGTCGACAACGCGGGTATGCCACAGGTCTCTCACGCTGTCAGAGTAGCTGATGACATCAGCCTGACCTTTGTTTTGATTTTGCCAGCCTTCGGGCACATGAGTGATTAACCGATTCTCCATTCCCTGGTAGACCTCCCAGCCTGTGGCGTCGCCCGCCGGGAATGATTCATAATATAAAACAAAGTTCGGGTCTCCGTTCGTCCTGATTATCCAGAGCGGCATCACTGATATTACCGATGTGAACTTCGGTGTGTTTTGCGGCAGCTCGAAGTTGCTGACAGTGACTGGATTGCCGGTGAAGCACGCCTCGTCTATGGACGCGCGGAGCTTCTCGACATTCGCGAATGCCGCCTGGTCGTAAGGGTCGATCGTCGACATCAATATGGAAACAAGCAGGACTATGCCGAGAAGCAGAAAGAGAAGGCTCATCATGGTGTACATTACTTCGGATATCGATGTGTCTCCCTTGCCCATTCAATCACCTAAACCATTCCAGGACAGGATTGATGCTCGGCACCACTCCGGACAGCATGGCTATGACGACTGCAAAGACCAGGAGCGTAAGGATTATAGACACCACGATGTATTCAATTCTCATTATCTCAGCACTCCGAGCAGGAGGTCAATGTTATTTTGTATCCCGCCGTTAAAGTGTATGTATATCAGCATGCTTATGCCCAGCCCGAGCAGGCCTATCATCACGAATACCACTTGCGTTATGCTCAGTTCCATCATGCGCACCTCGTCAGCGTCGGCTGGCAGTTCAGGCTTATAGCAGCCTGGCACTGGACGCACGCGCCCCTGCCAAATCTGCTGCATTCTGTGAATGGTTCGCAAAGGCTGCATGAATTTGCCCATGGCCAGTACCACGGCCCGCCCCAGTAGCAGTTTGTTGCGCCGCGACAATCACCCTCGTTTTCCTGGCTGCTGCACGCATGCTGCCCGCACGCGACCGGCGTGTCAATCGCCACGTCGAATGACGACAAATACGCCTGCGGATACTGATCGAGCATCTCTTTCAATGTCATGCTGTCCGCATTTCCAACGAGGCCCAGCTCCTCAAGCCAGGTCGTGAAATGAAAAACTTCTTTCGGTTGCAGGCTTCCTATGCCGCGCATGTCGAACCTTAATTTGATGTCCTGCGGGCAGCTGAATTCATCGCCGGATGCCGCACATGAGATAATTTCATCGTTGTTATCCCCGTGATGCCCCACTATCAGCTTGCTTTGCGTTCCCGGCAGGCCTTTGTAGTCCATTATGATGACGAACTTAAGCTCGTCTGTTTCTGAGCCGGGACTAGCCCTGTAAAAGAACTTCAGTCCGTCGAGGATGACTACCTGAGAATTGGGCGTGCAGTCCAGCTTGGTGAGTTTTTCCAGCCCGCCTTCCTGCGGCTTGTCATTGGTTATGTACAGCTTTCCCGGTTCGAAGACCTGCCCGATCTGGTCGAACACCTTGAGCGGGTTCACGCCCGCCACCATCCACAATCCTACATATATCACGACAATCATGACTATTATGTAGAACCAAGTGCCTGAGGCGATCTCGCCGTTCATAGAAGACTATTGTGTTCGAGGCAAATAAATAGGATTAAGAGAAGCAGTTTTTTCCTGGTTTATCTATGCATCCCGCATTGAGCTTGAACTCGCCGCCAAGCCTGTGCTCCCTGCACAATCCTAGGAGCTGGTAGAAGTCGCTTGTCTGGCGCGTGCATTCGTTGTCCTTCCAGAAGCTGAGATAGACGCTTTCTCCCGCGTCCTGCCACTCCTCGCCGCAGAACCGGCCGCCGCGATTGGAGCACCCATAATCTATCTCTGCATTGACCGTTCTTGCCGAGCAGTCGGGCTTCTGATATATCCATATTTCCGCAGCGCCGCCGCAAATTTCTATTGTCTGATGGCGTTCGCTCAGCGGGCTCTCCGGCGTGCCGTTCAGCCGGTTGCTGTATTTCTGCGTGCACGGGCCTTCGAGCGAAAATGTCGCCTTGCAGTCGTAGAGGTTGATGGGGTTGCTGTCATAGACGTAATCAACGGAAACATACTCATCCACGTTGACGGTCGCGATGACCGCGCTTCTCCCGCTCCTGACAAGAACCGGCATCTTGTTGCTGAACCTCTCGTTGTGAAAAGAGTCGGTGTATTCCTGGAGCGGCATTATATCGCTTATGATGTCCGCCCTCAGCCTCAACGTGATCACATCATCATGCTTTAACGTGAATTTGTCGCTGTCGCCTGATGGGTCGCTGAAAGTTGCCCTTATGCTCTGGCCCTTGAACGTCAGTATCGCGATGATGTCCACTGGCGCTTCCCTTTCTCCTGTTATTTTTACCTGCGGCGTTGCTGTTATTTCATAGAGATAGCCGCCTGCATCCCGGGCGCGCGGTGTCACCTCTACGGGCCCGAGCACGCCGCCGGCGATCTTTTCATTCGTCACGCTAAGGACCAGGGGCTGCGAAAGATTCTCTGCGAGATTCTCCGGCAGCTTGGAGCCGATGAATCTTTCGTTCGCATAGAGGACTATGGAGAATACCATTATGCCCAATATGATGAAGACTACCGTATCGTGCTGTTCCATCAGCTCACCCACGGAAGCGAGCGTATTATGGAATCAAACACGCCGTAGAAGAAGCTGTTGCTGCTAGGACCCGCCTCGCCTCCCAGGCTTGCGATTATCAGGAACAATACGAAAGCAACAACAAGGAAGAAGACTATCGTCGCCAGCAGCGTCGTCGTTATCACTATGCCTTTCTTGCGCTGTCTTTTCTTCTTTGCATTCCCGAATCCCCAGAGCACGGCTCCGCTCACTATCTTGTTTATGTTCGATGGGCCTGATTTCGAAACGTCATTGGCAGTCTCGAACCAGATTGCGATGGCTATCCCGAAAATCACAAGCGCCGCGATTATGATCGTGATGATGTCAACCTGAAGCATGGCTTTCAAGATTCGACACCCCTTTCCCGATTATTGCCGACAGTTGCGGCGCCGGATGATGATTCAGGAGCGTTCTCCATTTCTGTGTATACGGTTTCCACGCCCTGGTTCACTGCTGCCTGCTCATTTGTCTGGATAGCCCAGAGAATTCCGACAGCTATAGCCACCAGAAGCAGGCCCATCGCCGCCCACAGCAGCCATTGAGATATCCCCTTCGACATGTATTACTATTGAAGCGACGTGGGATTTATAGATACCTGCGCAGTTTACTATATAGTTGACCGCACCAGGCTGCTGTTTATCAGGGGCTCGAACATCACCAGCGTTGCCAGCATGCAGACAGTGAAGACTATGAACCCTATTATCAGCGAGGTCCCGGTGATGTTCTGTTTGCCTATAGGGTCCTCTCCGCTCTCGATGGAGTTGATGAACATCGCGAGTATGAACGCCGTCTCTATCAGGTAGATGGTGACTATGAGTATGAATTCGAACGGCGTTATCTTGACGCCTCCGAGCGACGCAAGGAGCGGCACGCTCACGCTTCCAAGATTGCTGGTCTGCTCGCTTATCTGCTTCAGGATCTTGATTATTATTATCGCCAATGTTACTACAATGCCCGAGATCAGCGGCGAGAGGAAGTAAGACTGGAACTTCAGCGAGCTCAGGGTGTCGTTCAATTCCTCCTTTACGTCTTCCTGCGTATCATGCAAAC
>Ga0209211_10003150_pt1 | contig 27253 bp, 30 predicted proteins | sample RifGroA2_FD_183992 | JGI IMG/M metagenome (GOLD analysis project Ga0209211, IMG submission 183992) | Groundwater microbial communities from Rifle, Colorado, USA - Groundwater A2 (SPAdes) (version 2) | ecosystem: Environmental > Aquatic > Deep subsurface > Groundwater | place: Rifle, Colorado...
AAATGCAGATCTATTGTGTAAAATGTAGAGCCAAAAAAGAGGTGGCTGAATTTGAGAGAGTTACCATGAAAAACGGTAAACCAGCAGTTAAGGCAGTTTGCCCCACCTGTGGAACCAAGATGTTTAAAATCGGCGCCAAGTAATTGGCCCATTCCAAAGACCCAAGTGCGAGCAATCTATCTTGGGTTTTTTGGTGAAAGTTTTTTATGGCCTTGAGATTAAAGTCTCTGTCTTTTTTCTGAAAATTGCGAGAGGGTCGTCGTCTCCCTTACCAACTTTTCCTTTGGCTCTAAAAATTAGAGACACATACTTTCTGTCAGAAAGGTCGTCGTCTCCAAGATAACAAGTATCAACTAAGATTGTTCCCGCACCTTTTTGCTTGTCATATCTTTCAATTACTTCGTTTAAGTCTATCCAGTTGCCTTCAGATTGGTGTTCTGATAGATTCAATCTCTCGCCATCTATTGTTGTGTTTAGTGGTTTAACTGGTCCGCTTTGTTCACCTGTCGTATTTGTATAACCTCCATGACCTTTAATAAAAACAATTTCTTCTACTCCTGGTTCACTCAATGAACATAAAAGTCTGTCAACTGTTTCTTTTTTACTATTAAGTACGTTGTAAAACAGGTCTTGTAGAGCATCTTGTCTATTATTTAGAACCTTTTCACTGGACGGTTGATTGAGTCCTTCTGGTCCTAGAATTTGTACGTTATTGTACTGTTCGGTAAGTGATTGGAGTGCATATTTTTCGTTCCAAAAGTTTCTGTTTGAATCTATATTTCTTTGACGTTTTAACAAAACCTCTTGAGGTGAGAGAACTATAACCCTAACTCTTTTTATATTTTTAGGCAATTTTATCAACTCGTCTCCAAGAAAATTTTTTTCTTTTCTAATCCCTTTAAACCAAGTTTTTTCTTTAAATCTGTTGCGATATGTTGATCTCAAGTTTCCATCAAAAGTCGGGAATTGGGTTTTTGTTTAGTGATTTCTCACAAAGTCTAGGTGGTAGTTCCAGAGACCAGCAGCAAGTAGATTAAATGTGTCATCGAGATTAGGTAAGCGATTGCGGTAGATGTCGGTGGTAGATCTAAATCGTTTGATCCCTGCTATGGCGTGTTCCGAAAGAACACGAATACCAGAGATGAGGCGGTTTCCTTCTTTTTCTACTTCGGTAAGTGGTTGTTTCTTGGTAGCTTTCTTGGGGATTTGGATATTGGGGTGATGGTGTTGAAGTCCTTGGAATCCTGTATCTACCCAGACGGTGACCTCTTGGGGAATGATATCTTTACCGATCTGTTTGTCGAAAAGGCGTTTGTCGTGACGTCTACCTGATTTGGTGGGAGTAAGGATCATAATTCTCTTCTTCTCGTCAGAGACAACAATTGTTTTCCTAGTTGTCGCTTTCTTTTTTCCGGAGTAGAGTCTCTTTTTTCTCTTTTGACTTACTGGTTTCTGTACCCTACGTTCAGTGCCATCGATGAAGATATCTTTGGCCCAAGGGAACTTTTGGTAGAACTCCTCAACGGAGTTGATTTGGCGAGTGGGTAAGACAAGTTTTCTTCCGAGTGTTTTCTGGAGTATGGGCAAAAGCATCTGGACATTACGACAGGCATTACTGCGATCAAAACCAACTAAGAAAGCTAAAACATCAACAGTCGGGTAAGACTTGAGGTACATGAGGACGAAAAACAGTTTGTCGGTAGGTGTTGCCAGCATTCCTTTTCTTCCCTGACCAAACCACCCTTTTCTTTCTTTGTTTGCTTTATTGAGGACAGAGCTAAACACAGGTAAGAGTTCCCGAAACTCTTTTATGTTTAATCCTGTCATTGCTAAATGGGATCGGTTTGATCTCAGGGCAGTTGAGATATTCATACCCTCTATTGTGCATCAAGTTACAGAAAACGCAACAGGTTTAATAATAAACTATGGCAAAAATGACTGACTATGTAACCTTGGAAGGTAGGAATATGGTAAGAGACGGACTTGCTTCCGGGCAAAGAATTGGGACAGTAATGTTGGCACTTGGATCGGTTGGAGATCCGAAGATCAAAGAGATTGAGAAGATAGCCAGAGAAAAAGGAGTCCAGATCCAAACCATACCCACAGAGGAGCTAAATAAGATGGCGGAATCGAGAAACCCTCAGGGGGTCATCGCCATTATGGATGTACCGGAGGTTATTTCACTAAAGCAGATTCTGGAAAAGAAAAGAAATTGCTTTATTTTGCTACTCAACCGGATCGACTATGAGCAAAATATGGGCGCCATTTTGAGAACGGCGTGGGCGGCAGGAGTGGACGGCGTGGTCGCCTCTCCAAATGGAGTCCATGAGATCACACCGGTGGTCGCAAAAGTCTCCATGGGCGGTGCGGCTTATGTACCGTTAATTCCCATGAGTTTATTTCAAGCAATGAAAATGCTCCATGAGTATGCTGTGCCGGTAATCGGGGTGGAAGTGGAAATGGGTAAGACTATGTATGAACAAAAACTGACGGGGCCGGTGGCTTTCTTGATGGGAGGAGAATCTGAGGGACTATCCGAACCATTGCAGAAAGAATGCGACTACTTTATTAATATTCCCATGCAGAAGGCAGTGGCCTCTTTGAACGTAAGCGTGGCGACAGCCCTGGTGCTGTACGAAAAAAATAGACAGGAGAAGGCCATCTAGGCACAGGCTTGCTTTTGTACTATGGGCTTGGTAGAATATGCCTGTTCTTGAAAAAATCTAACGGAGGTATGAGAATGATAGATGTAACCATATTGCTTGCTGATGGACAGTTCGACCTCGCCGGAATAAAACCCAAAAAGCTGTTGGTTGCGATTAAAGAGCGCGAAGTTGCTCTGGTTGCGGCCGTAAAACGGGCAATCTTTGAATCCACAGGTTTTGACGCTTCTGTGAAACTTGGTAGCGTTAAACCGACTTCCGGAGTGGAGATTCAGCTGGAAGATTGCAGCCTCAAGGCAGACAAAGTGGAAAGGGTTTTGACGGAAATTGGTCTCGCCGTCTATTTCCTCAGAGGATCTAATTTTAAACGGGAAGATATCCACATTACCATGCGCGGTGCAACGATTTCCTCTCTGTAGCGATCTTGCCCTCACTAAGTGAGGGCTTTTTTTATCTATTTTTCTTTGGAGCGGCGGGCACCTTCAGGGCTGAAACCCAGCTCCGAAATAAGAAAGTAATCGACTGCTTCCAATAAATGTTTTTTAGTGTCTTCATTCTGAATAATCACATCAGCCATCGCCAAACAACGGCCAACTTGCTGGCCAAAATTATTTTCCCCCAGACCTAGATCCCGATTGTTGGCCCGAATAAAATCGCCTTCCGCCGTACCATCTTCACCCCTCCTCCAGGCGCGATCCAAGTACCATTCCAGCCTGTGCTCCGGTGAAGCATCGACTCCAATAACAGTGATGCCGAGTGCTTGACGGAGAAAGTCAATTTCCGAGGGGTTGCGGATTGAGTCAATAACGATATTGCCCTCAATGTCGGCTAACATTTCTAAGGTTCTTTCGGCCAAGACATGTCCGCCAAAAGTTTCTCGGAGCTCATTGCCAATATTTTGGAGATTTTCTCTAGACATAGGTAACCCTCGTGCTCTAACTTCTTCACGGACTCGATCGGAGAGGCTAAGGGCCAAGAAACCCAAACCACGAAGATACTTGGCTACCTCCCCTTTCCCCGAAGCAATGGGGCCGACTAGGCCGATGACTGTCCTGTTCATAAATCCAGTGTACAAGAATTGTAGAAAAAATGATGGTGGAGATGTTAGAATCTTTTTTATGGTTGCAAAATTCAAAGAAACTTTTGAGGAAATGGTCACGAAATATGAAAAAGAGTTTGACGGATTTCAGGAACTTCATGATAAATATGAGCTTGATCCACGAAAGTGGCAGGCGGAATTCAATTCCGAAGGGGCAAAGATAATGGAGATTATCAGAACTTATGAAAACAAACTCTGTGGTCACATGGAAAATACCCAGAACGCGACTTACTCGGCAAATTTAGCAGAAAAATTTAGAAATGAAATAAAGAGGTATTTACCCAAGCTGGATATGATTGGAGTGACGGTGGGATAAAGAACTCCAGAACTCAAGAAATCAAGAACTCAAGTTGAGGTATAAATTTTATTTGCCGCACTCGCTTTTGATTTTCTCAAGAAGGACACTGCAGAATTGCTCAGAGACAGCCTTGGACGACTTCTCGACAAGACTGGCGGCGACGCTGGCGGCTTGTTGGCTAATCTCATCGGTAATCGATTTCAGAGGTGATTCAGTGTATTCGGTAGTGACACCCATTATCTTTAGAGTAGGAATTTGAATTTTTTCAGGAAGAGCTTTGTTGGCCAAGTTTACGGCGGGAGTGATTATTGAACTTTGGAATTGAGGATTTTTAATGTAGTAGTCAACCGGACCGGAAATCTGAGGAAACATTTTGTACGCTCCGAACAATGCGAGGCTGATTATGGCTAATCGTATAAATATGTTGTTCATTGGTGAGGTTAAGTTTTACAGATCTGATTGATGTGTTGTAAGGTCATGTTTGTTTCTTCGTGAGTAAGAATGTCTGAAACCTTGTTCTCGTCGATGGCTTGTTTTAACCTTGCGCAGGTGACGATCCCTCTCTCGAGCAATTGGTTTGTTTTGAACCTAGGGATGTGGTAAACAAGAGTAACGGGGTGCAAGCCAGCAGCCATGATGAGATCTGATAGACCATGCCCCTGGGGATGTAGCCAGGAAGTAAGTTCCAGACCGACACAGCCGGCATAGTCGAAGACTTCCGAAGTAACTTTGGTATTGGTTACCAGCCATGGGAAGTAGGCTATATCGGTCCCGTGACTTTGTTCCATCGCTGACTTGATATCCAAAAATCGAGCATAGGTGTAAAGAGCCACCTGGACATCAGTCTTTACACCGGGACTGTTGTGAAATTTGCATTCGATGAAAAATTGCTTGTTGTCTTTTTTGGCGATGACATCGATCTCGTGAGTGACACATTTGCCTAATACAATGACACCAACCTCTGTTTTGTAGCCATAATTAGATAGGACGTCGGCAACGATAGTTTCGAAGGGGTGACCGGATGGCCCCAAGTCCATAATGGCACGCTTGAGACCATAATTGTAATAATTGTCTACCGGGGCATTGTCTTTAAGATAGCTCGAAATATGTTCGTGGATATCCTTGGTGGTGATACCTGTCTTAAGGTGCCGCTTGAGATAATCAACTGTCTGAGAGGCAACATCCGCTGAGAGTCCGGAAGAGGAAAGAGACCGAACAAGCTTTGACTCATCAAAGTGCTCTTGCTCACCGGAAGCTTTGGTAATGGTAATAGGGCTGAGAGTAATCATCTGTTTTTATGATAGCAGGTAACAGTAAAAGAACTCAAAAACTCAAGGAAGCAAGAACTCAAGGCAAAATAAAGTAATAGTTATAGATTCAAGTATAATTGGGTTATGAAAATGAGCAAAATGGGCGCGAAGCCCGAAAAAATGGCACCAAAAGATGCCGAAACGATAAATCACAAGCTCCTCGTTCAGGCTGGTTTTGTTAGACAGTTGATGGCCGGAGTTTACACATATCTACCTTTTGGGTTAAGAGTTTTGAGAAATATCGAAAAAATTGTCCGGGAAGAGATGGATGCCATTGGTGGCGAAGAAATTCTGATGCCTATGCTACACCCGGCCGAGATTTGGAAAAAAACCGGAGGTTGGGACTCTATCGATGTTTTATTTAAATTAAAAAGCAGAACAGATAGAGACTATGCTTTGGGACAGTCGCAAGAAGAGGTGGTGACCCCAACGATGAAAGAATTCATAAATTCATACCGAGACTTGCCAAGAATGCCCTACCACATTCAATGGAAGTTTAGAGATGAACTTAGATCCAAATCGGGAATTATGAGAGGAAGAGAGTTTTTGATGAAAGATATGTACTCCTTTCATCTAGACCAAGCAGACTTTGATAGATTTTATGAAATTGCCAAAGCGGCTTATTTAAAAGTTTTTTCCAGGATGGGGCTCACCGCCAAAGTGACAGAGGCTTCGGGTGGAGCTTTTTCGGAGAAAATTTCCTATGAGTTTGAAGTCCTGACCGATGCCGGAGAAGTAAATATTTTATATTGTAGCTCTTGTGAGTTCTGCGCCAATGTAGACGATTTAAGCCAATATAGGGAGGGTGACAAATGTCCCAAATGCGGAAAATCGAAACTGAAGCCATCTGTAGCGGCTGAAGTAGGGAACGTGTTTGATTTGGGACAGAAATACAGCAAGGCATTTGACATGAAAGTTGCAAATGACAAGGGAGAGATGATTTACCCGATAATGGGCTGTTATGGAATTGGCATCACCAGAACTATGGGAGTAATTGTGGAAAAGTTTCACGATGATAAAGGAATTATTTGGCCAAAGAGTATTGCTCCGTTTTTAGTCCATCTGGTAGATTTGCAACAAAAAGACAAAGCGGGAGAAATTTACGAACTACTTAATAAAAGTGGAGTCGAAGTTCTCTGGGACGACCGGGACGATTTGTCCGCTGGGTCAAAATTCGCAGCGGCTGATCTGATTGGTTGTCCCGTCCGGATCGTGATTTCTCAGATAAGTTTAGACAAAGGAGGTGTAGAAATTAAACTGCGACAAGAAACTGAGTACGAAATAATCTCGATTGGGAAGATTGTCGATTTTCTAAAAGATGTTTAACCTTTGGGGTATAACTATCCACTGGTACGGCATCATTTTGGGTTTGGGTGTATGGGTGGGAATGGAGATAGCGTTGAGGTCTTTTCCGAAGATTAGAAAAGAGATCGAGGAAGCTTTCTTGTGGGCACTCACCTTCGGGGTGGTGGGGGCGAGACTATACCACGTCGTAGATTATTGGAACCGGTACTATCAACACAATCCAGGAAAGATATTGGTCGTTTGGGAGGGAGGTCTGGGAATATGGGGGGCCGTCTTAGGTGCGACACTTGGGGTTTTTCTCTATGGATATTTCAAAAAGAAAAACGTGTGGCCGATACTGGAAGCTTTGGCTATTGGCGCACCAGTAGCACAAGCGATTGGAAGACTGGGGAACTGGGTGAATGGTGAACTCTACGGAAGAAATGGCGAGCCTCTTTTCGCCTGTGAAGCGCTTTTGAATCTGTCTCTTTTTATTATTCTCTTGATACTAAGAAAAAAGAAGGCCTGTTCCGGGAAACTTCTGGGCGTCTATCTGATAGGTTATGGAGTCATTAGAATATTGCTGGAGGGCCTGAGGCCAAATGAAATAATTTGGCGGATCGGTGGAGTTCCTATGGCGATGATTTTTGGAGCGATCGCCATATCACTTGGACTGCTGGTGATCATCCCCATATACCACAAGAAATCTTAGGAAATACAGATTGTCTTCAACAACCAACTCCTTGCGGGATAAGTTCATTTAGGACCTTGCTAGATGACCCTCTACACTTATTTTCAATTACACGATAAATCATACTTATGATCTGCCTATAAATCTATCTCTCATTTTAGCTTTCATCAGGTAAATAGCTTCAACAAGATACATGTAGTTCCCCAAGTTACTCTCCTGTGTCATTTCCTGAATATCTGGAGTTTTGGAAGGTGGTGCTTCAAAGTATTCTGGCAACAACTCTATTAGCCTCATCTTCGCCAACGCCAATGCATAAAAATCATTGGTGCTATTCTCTTTTGATAGTTTTAACACCTCCACTGCCAAATCCACCAAAGTTTGATTTTCTTCAAAATAATCTCTGTCCATTTCTCGAATCAGATTTGTGACATATGCCCGTTCTACTAACTCCGCGGAAGACATAGATAAGAAGTCCATCTCAAGCACAACACTCAACAACCTGTTTGTTTTTTCAATCGTCAATTCTCTGGTCTTCGCATCATGCTCATAGATCTTTCTTTTCAGTTCACAAAACTCATCAAGTAAATCTTGGGATTTTGCCCAACCAAGTAACTCAATCTCATGGATATTTTTTTTAAGAATCTCTTCCTCTTTTTTTAGTGCACTTAGTTTATTACGAGTTGAGTAGGACCAGGAAGGATCACGACCCAACTTCCCATCATTATAACCAGTCAATTCCCCTCTTCCATTACCATCAATCGACACATCTCGACCCCTATCAGACATTAATACACGAGACCTTTGAAATGTAGTTATTTTATCCCCTTGGTATTCTTTAACCACATTTCTACTGAAGTCCCAGTCACCGTTATATTTACCAGTCGGATAACCGTTTATTTGTGCGAAACAATCTGATCTTAGAGCTAATTGCGGACCTCCAAGCTGTAAAGACACATTCCATTTTTTTGAATCAAAGTCGAAATGGTTCACAATATCCATATAATAGTCAATTCCTCCGCTCAGAGACGTCAAAAGATACCTTAAAGTAGATACTATTTTCATATACCGTGTTTCATTAGCTTCCTCAATGCTTTTGGGTATTTCCAAAATCAACTTCTTCAAAGGTTTTGCCACCACCAAAGAGCCAGCTTCAAGAGCCTTAATCATGTTAGAAGCATAATTCGGATCTATGAAACAATCTCCGTCTAAAAAATCTACCATTCCCGGCCTACCAAGGTTCTGATTGAATCGATCTTGAGCAATAAACGAACCAATATCTCTCGCTAAACTAATTGGACTTACATTAACATCGTCTACAAAACCTCGACTAAGAGATGAGGCATCAATGCATTGTAGTTTGACTTTCGATTTCACAAACCTTTTGATAAGACTTAATTCATGATCGGTTATACGCACTCCATTTTCCTGCATTTCTGCCTCCATTAGATTGACCACTTCTTCAAGGCCAACACCAGAACCAATGAGTCTCTGACCATACTGCATCGTCCTAATAATCAATATTTGATCTTGATTTTCTTGGAATCTCTTTTTACGAACTTCACCTGTACTACCCTCAAACGGATGACTATTGTGTACCTCTCCATTACTTAATTCCGCTAAACTGTCTGAGTTATTAATCACACAGATAACATCGTACTCAGTTTGTCTTACTCCTCTTTGATAGACCAAGCTTCTAACAAGTCTCCAGAAGTTGTCACTTTCAAGTTCAGCAAAAGTGGGTATTATAATCGTAAATTTCAGGTCCAGATTTGGGGGGTCAATATCTACTCCGTACTTTTCTAGATACCAATGTCGATTTTCGTAATATACCTCACTATTATCAACAACAAACTCATCCCTGACAACTGTTTTTTCCTCATGCACTTCAACCATTTTCATATGACTTTCACACTTTGTTACTTAATGACAACTCAAACGGTTTTTTTGGGCTGGATCAAACAAACCATTGACTGTTAAGTTATTAGCTCTAAGTTAGAACACTCCAATTTGGATCGTTGAATTCAGCCACGTTTCCATGCTGTAATAATGCCATACCAGACCGATAAACACAACAAAAACGGATCAGCAGAGGTGATCAATCTCATATTCGTTCCTTGTGCAAACAAAATGGTTTGTTGAAGCCAGATGGCATTAAACGGTTGCTACCTGGAGAGAAGGACTGCCGTTAGCCGAAGACGATTTTAACCACGTCGTCCATACTCTTGGCAAAGTAAAACTTGAGATCTTTTTTCACCTTGTCGGGCAGATCGACCATGTTCTTTTCGTTTTCTTTGGGAAGAATAACCTGTTTAATACCCGCACGATGGGCGGCTACAACTTTTTCACGGACTCCACCAATCTCCAAGGCCCGACCTCGAAGAGTAACCTCCCCTGTCATGGCCAGATCTTTCGGGACCGGCTTTTTGGTGAAGGCGGAAATGATGGCGGTGGTAATGGCTAAACCTGCGCTAGGTCCGTCCTTGGGGACGGCGCCTTCCGGCACATGAATATGAATGTCTGATTTGGCAATTAACTGTTCTTTTATGCCTAGTTCGTGACAGTGAGAACGAACGTAGGAGTACGCAGCTTTGGCCGACTCTTTCATAACATCTCCAAGCTGTCCAGTGAGAGTAACTTTACCCTGGCCCGGCATGAGGGCAACTTCGATAAAAAGAATGTCTCCGCCGACTTTGGTATAAGCCAGCCCGGTAACTAAACCGATTTGATCGGTATCTTCGGCCAAAGTATGACTATACATAATAGGACCAAGATATTTATGAATCAGCTCTTTGGTGACGACAATAGGTAATTCTTTTCCGGAGGCCTTTACCTTGGCGGCTTTGCGCATGATTGAAGCGACTTGTCTTTCCAGATTTCTAACCCCTGCCTCCCGAGTATAGTAGCGAACAAGGTAACGAAGCATCGGAGAATATAAATCTACATCTTTGGAATCCAGTGCATTGACCTCTGCCTGCTTTTTGAGTAAGTATTTTTTAGCAATGTGAAACTTTTCTTCCTCGGTGTAGCCAGAGAATTCGATAATCTCCAAACGATCACGAAGTGCGGGTGGAATTGTATCCAGGACATTCGCCGTCGTAATGAAAAGAACCTGTGACAGATCATAAGGAATATCCAGATAGTGATCTTGAAAGGCATAATTCTGCTCAGGATCTAAAGCTTCAAGGAGGGCGGAGCTGGGATCACCACGAAAATCGGCACCGATTTTGTCGATTTCATCCAACATAAAAACTGGGTTGTTAAAACCGCTATCTTTAATTGATTGAATTATTCTGCCTGGCATCGCACCCACATAGGTACGGCGGTGACCACGTATCTCGGCTTCGTCTTTGACACCACCCAAAGACATCTTGACGAATTTACGACCAATTGCTTTGGCAATCGACCGCCCGACAGAGGTTTTCCCAACACCTGGGGGTCCAACAAAACATAAAATAGTGGGTGGAACGGCAGAATGTTTATTATTATTTTTGGCCTGATCGGATTTAAGTTTTAGCACCGCAATATATTCCAGAATTCTTTCTTTGACTTTTTCCAAACCGTAATGGTCCTGGTTGAGGATTTTTTCGGCTTTGGAAAGTGAGTAACTACTTTTGGTATACTCCCCCCAGGGAAGTTCTAGAATGGTTTCAATCCAGGTCCTGAGGTAAGAGGTTTCTGGATTGTGTACAGAGAGTTTTGCCAGGCGATCTAGTTCCTTGGCGACCTTAGCGTGAATTTCTTTGGAAAGTTTGGTTTTTTTTAGTTTCCCCTTTAATTCTCCGATCTCCTCCTCTTCGCCACCCTCACCGAGCTCTTTTTGAATAGCTCTCATTCTCTCTCTAAGGACGGCCTCCTTCATGCTTTCATCAAATCTTTTTTGGGTTTTATTTTCGATCTTTTTCTCGAGTTCAAGGATTTTTATTTCTTCGTTGAGACGTTTGCAAATGAAGTTGAGACGATTCTCGGTGGAGCTTTCCTCCAGAAGTTTCTGCTTCTCTTCGTTCTTGACTTCAAGAATAGAAGAAATTTGATTGGATATCAGGGCAGGGTCGGCGCTTCCGATGATCTTGGTGAGAATACCGGGGTCAATGTTGGTTTTGCCTAGATCTTGGGCTCTTTTAATTTCAGATACGGCACGATTTCCCAAGGCGATGATTTCCGGGGAAATATCGTTAGCCTCTTCGATACTTTCGACTACAGCCCACACACGGCCGTCGCGGCTTTCGAGCTGGATAATGTTGACTTTGAAAAGTCCACGGACAATGGCATGAAGTTCATCGTTTACCGGTAGAGTCTTGGCGATTCTGCAAACTGTACCAACCGTGTAATAATCTGATAAATTTTCAGCAGTTGCTTTAGGGTCTTTTTGAGAGGCAAAGCAAACCTCCTGGTCATTGGCGTAAGCCTCACCGATTCCGGTAATTGAAGCTGGCCGACCAAAAGTGAGAACTGCCTCGGTGTCAGGAAAGATGACCCCCTCTCGGAGCCCAATAAAGGGGACCAAACTTGTTTGAGTTGAGTCTTTTTTTACTTCGTTTCCTGCCATAGCTTAAGATTTTAGCAGATGATATGGTAAATTGCTAACCGGTCAATAATGAAAAAACCTGAGCCCCAACAGGATAGTTGCCAGTATCGTCAAAACTGTGATAATAAAGAAAAATGACAGTGAAAACTTGTGTTTTGGTTCCATGTTATCTGACTATTTCTAGGCTTTTTTCGTCGGACCATAGGTGTTCGCTGCCTATCTTTGCGTACGCACGAAAGAAAATCTTGCCGAGTTTATTAAACTTGATGCTAAGGTTGAAATCGTTAGGAAGTCTATATCTACCACCGATATAATCCGGGAGAGAAAAGGGGTAGGCTACTGCCTGTGGAGAATCCAGCTTTGTTAAAGCACTGGAGGAGGATTGGTAACTCCAATAAATAGTTGTGAAAGTGGTAAACAGATCAGGGCTGGACTCAACTTGCCAAAGGAAAGTACCCTTGGAATCGACACTGAGTAACTCGGGATAAGAAACAAGCTCGACCGATAGGGGAGATGAATGAGTATTTTTGATGGCCTTCTGAGCCTGGAAATAGTTGAAATAAACAAGGGAGAAGAAGGTTCCCAGTCCGACGAGTATGTATAGGAAGGTTTTTGTTCTCATGGATATGATCAATTATAAGGTAGCGATGACCAGTTCGTTTCTATTTATTGAAGTATTTTTTACCTTTGAGTTTTTCGGGGAGGAGATCCTCTTTGGAGTACATCTCGTATCCGGAGCCATAGCCAAGTCCCTTCATCAATTTGGTAGGTGCATTTCGAAGATTTAGAGGAATGGGTAGATTGCCATGTTGAGACACATCGGCCTGGGCGGCACGGAGAGCGTCGTAAGCCGAACGATTTTTAATACAGCCGGCTAGATATGCAACGCCGTGGGCTAAGTTGATGGCACATTCGGGATAACCTATTTGCTGACAAGCCTGAAAAACCGCATTGGCAACTACCAAAGCCGTTGGCTGGGCGATGCCGATATCTTCACTGGCAAAGATTACCATGCGACGGGCAATAAACAAGGGGTCTTCTCCGCTATCAACCAAGCGTGCGAGATAGTAAATGGCTGCGTCCGGATTGCTAGCTCTCATAGATTTAATAAAGGCAGAAATGACGTTGTAGTGCTCATCCCCTTTTTTATCAAACCTTAAGAATTTATTTTGAATTGCATTTTTGAAATTATCTATGGTGAGGGCTTTGTAAAGATTGTAGGTGGACTCGATGAGGCCGATGGCTTGACGAGCGTCACCGTTGGCAAACTCAGAAAGCCACTCACGAACATCACCGTCCATTTTGGTTTTTAATGCCTTCGTTGCCCGATCGATGATCTGAGCAATATCTTCCGGAGAATGTTCCTTGAGAACAAAAACACGGCAACGAGAAAGTAATGGCGGAATTATTTCGAAGCTGGGGTTTTCGGTGGTAGCGCCTATAAGGGTAATCTTGCCAGACTCAACAAAAGGCAGAAGAAAGTCCTGCTGGGCTTTGTTGAAACGATGTATTTCATCCAAAAAGATGACGATGGGTTTGGTGGCCTTGTTCTTCTCCCCGGCGATCTGACGAATATCGTCTTTGCCCGCAGAGACGGCTGAGAGCTCATGAAAATCAGCGTCGATGGCGTCGGCGTAGATCCTGGCAAGGGTGGTTTTCCCGGTGCCCGGGGATCCCCACAATATGAAAGAAAAAATTAATTTGTTTTTGATGGCAAGTCGTAAAGGCTTCCCCTCCCCTGTAAGGTGATTCTGGCCAATGAACTCTTCTAGAATAGAAGGCCGGATACGGGAAGCAAGTGGTTCGACTGATTTGGTCATGTTCGGTTTTTGTTTGGGTACAATACTATCTTAAGCAAAGTATGGGAAAATATCAATATGTTGAAAAATGATACATCGTGGGAAAAGGTCAGCAAATGGTACGGATCGATCGTGGGCGAAAAGGGACATTTCTATCATCAATCCCTAATCATCCCACAAACACTTAAGCTCTTAGATATGAAATCAGGAGACAGATTGATTGATGTGGCTTGTGGCCAAGGTGTTTTGTCTAGAAGATTGTCTGAAAAAATTAAGTATGTCGGAATCGATGCCTCCAAAAAATTGATCGATGAAGCCAAAAATTTGGACAACAATAAAGCACACAGATATTTTGTAACTGATGCAACTAAAAGCTTCGGATTTAAAGAAACTTTTAATAAGGCAGTGATAATTTTGGCACTTCAAAACATTAAAGAGCCGGAAAAGACAATCCAGCACCTTAGCGAGGTAATGGAAAAAGATGGCGAACTGTTAATTGTGTTGAATCATCCTTGTTTCAGAATTCCCAGACAGAGCAGTTGGGAAGAAGACAAATTAAACAAAATGCAGTATCGGAGAGTAAATCGATACATGACTCCTTTAGAGATACCCATTAACGCTCATCCAGGAGAGGAGAATTCTCAGGTGACCTGGTCCTTCCATCACCCAATTGAGGATTATGCCAACTATCTTTTTGGCAACGGATTTATGATCAAAAAGATTGAAGAGTGGACATCAGAGAAAAAGAGTGAGGGAAAAGCAGCCAAGATGGAAAATCGGGCACGGGAGGAGTTCCCAATGTTTATGGCAATATTGGCTGTAAAAAGGTAGCATAGGCTCTATCTATATTAGTCACGGCATCAGCCAAACGCTTTTTTTTACTTCCGGACACGATAATAAAATTTGATTTGTTTTTCTTTAATTTTTCAATGAATCGATGATGCATCTTGGTCCTGATATGTTCACCATCTCGAGTACTATCCTGAACAAAGGGAATGTCGATATCCGTGAGAATGTAGAGGAGAGGCGTCTCCTGTTTTACTATTCTTTCCAGCCTTCGACTCTCTTTGCCGACATAGCGCTCGTGCCACAGCGTGGTGGCGAAAGCATCTGTGTCGCAGATTAGAAGTCTATTGGCTTTTTTTATTAAAGCGTCTTCAAGATGGTTTTGGGTGGTAGCAATATGAACAAACTCCTCGGTTTTCCAGTCAGAAGCGTTTTGAGAAAACATTTTACCTTCGTAATAGAGACGGCCATACTCCGGTACCCAGACGGTGTGATAGAAACGAGCAAGATCTTGGGCCAATGTGGTAGTACCGGTGGACTCGGCACCAAGTACAACAATCTTTTGTGTGAAGTATTCTTGGGTGACCCTCGGTAGATAATTCCAGTATTTATCAACATCTGTTCTAATTTTAGTGGCACTAATTGGAAAAATCTTTCTTTTTAGATCCACCATGACATGGTGACTACCCATGAATTTGGCGTAGGGTTCACCGTAGATTTCGGAAGTAAAAACGACATCCGGCACATAACCTAAAAACTGAATGGTCAAATCAGCCCAGATCTTAGAGATATCGGGGGAATTGGAATCGAGTGTAGCGTCGTGATCCAATATACGCACATCAACTTTGGGGAAAGTCTTCTTTATCCAAGCCGCTCTAACAACCGCCGGTATCCGATACCGATCCGTTTGACAGACAATTACGGTAAGAGTGGCAGAGTTTTTTAAAGCGGTCTTTATTAGAAATTGATGTCCTTGGTGAAAAGGGTAGAACTTACCAATAACGAGGCCTGTGTTATATTTTTTTGGCATACCCTTTGAGAGTTTTTGACCAGTCATAAACTCCCTTGAAGGCGTTTATCAAGAAGAAGGCGTATAACAGAGCGAGGAAAATGACGCCTTTTTGGTAGTAGAGAAAGACACCAATGATATCGACGATAATCCATAGGTACCAGTTCTCGATTTTTCTTTTGACTAAATAGACGTTGGCGACGAAGCTTGCCGCCGTGGTAAAGGCATCCATAAAAGGGAATGAGGCGGCAACAGGAAACAGCACCGGGAAAATTAAATGGATATTGGACATAAAACTACTCAAGGCGAAAGTAAGAATGACGATGGAAGCCAGCCCGATTAGGTTAAAGTTTCTACTGGCTCGAGTAATGACAAGCTCACTATTGGTATCTCTTTCTTTGGCCGCCGGATGAGTCCAGACCCACCAACCCCAAAAGCCCGTGAGAAGGTAGTAGAGTTGCTCGAAAAGGTCGGAGTATAGCTGGATTTGGTAAAACAGAAACCCGTAAAGAACCACGCCTACCAGCCCAACAGGCCAAGAAATAACCTTGTTCTTGGCGGAAAGGTAGACGGACCAGCCGGTAAAAATGGTGCCAAAGAACTCGATATAGCTCATGGGATAGTTGAGAAGGGTAAAGAAGATGGTATCCACGCCTAAGAAGCTTTGTATGGTCATGGTGTATATTAAACACCTTATTTAGTGTATTGTCAACACTATCTTATGGAATATAATGAATTCATGGAAGATATTGTGAACCCACAACGTTATTTAGAAAGAATGAGTAAACCCCTGCAGGAGAAGCTAAAAATCGCCAAGTACATACCCCAAGGTGCCGGTACCTCACTGGACGTGGGCTGTGCAGACGGAACCATCACTTTGGCACTGGCGGACATGTATCCGGAAATGAGTTTTGTAGGGATTGACTTGAACGAGGATTTCATTAATATCGCCCGAGGAAGAATCGGGGAGAGAAAAAATGTAAGTTTTGAGCACGGATATTTGCGAGAGAGGCTGGCTAACACGGAGCGGTTCGATGTGGTTTTGTTTTGCTCGGTACTTCACGAGTTTTATAGCTATGGAGAAGGAATATCCACTATAGTAAAAGCCTTGTCCGATGCGCACGAAATACTCGGCGTAGGGGGCACGCTAATTATCAGAGACATGATTCTTTATGATTACGCAGGAAAGTCCCAACTATGGCTAAATGAAATGAAGGAGAAGGTGATGGCAAAAGGCGAATCTGTAGACCTGATGAAAGACTTTGAGAGAATATTTGGGACAATTCAATCTATTAAACAACTGAACCACTTCCTCTTGAAATATATGTATGGTGATAACTGGGAGAGGGAAGGAAAAGAAAACTACGTGCCAGTTAGCTTTGAGGAATATGATCAGATATTCAAATTGTTAGGTATGCAAGTGATGTTCCAAAGATCATCAACTATCCCCTTTTTGAAAGATAAATGGTCAAATGACTTTGGTTTCTCAGAACCTGAACTGGAAAATTTCCGATCTACAGGAATATTGGTGGCAAGAAAATAATCATGTATCTGTGTAATAGCTGTGGTCTGTGCTGTAAACTTTTTTATATTAATCTGTCCGAAAAAGAGTATCGATCGGGTCGGTTTCGGACCATTTTCTCCCATATCAATAAAATTGATGACTTCAAACTGGCAAAGAGTTGTGGCGCCAACTTACTGACAAAAAAAGAAAATGGTGAGTGTGTCTATCTGAAAGGAAACAGGTGCAGAATTCACGCCGACCGGCCGGAGGTCTGTCGGTCTTTTTATTGCACCAGTAAGGCAAAAAGGTTCCAGGAAATGATCAAGATCATCAACCAAGCAAGATCTGAGCAAAAATAGTTTGATTGTTGAGAAAATATCTTTTCAAATATCCGAAGCAGGATAAGATGGTCTATGCAGGAGATTTCTTTGAATAACTACAACGAAATGCTTCGCTACGAGCGGGACATGGATCAGCTCAGGGCTTTGGCTTTGTGGATCACCCTTTATGAAGGTGATCCTCCGATTCCCTCGCTACCCCGACCAAGAGAGTATGTCTTTGAACTAATTAAGTTTTATGCGCAAGACTTTGCATTCGAGATTATGAAAAATGGCAGTATCTCACTTGACACTGTTAGCCGGTTTCATAGCTCACTTTTTTCCATCAACAATCTTCTGGGTATTACTCAGGCAGATATTGTGAGAGCTAGTGAACAACAGCGTTACCGTAATAGCGGTTTCTGGGAAATGCGTCGGGTCATAGGCCAGTTTGGTGATGTAGCTGAAGCGGCTAGCAGAGATAAAGTAACTCACATTATTACGGCGGCGGTGTCGGGCTGTATTATTGGAGAATATTTAGGACAAATGATGTCCAGAGAATTTCAATACCCGGTGCCGGTAGACCATATGGTTTTCGCCCGCAGTGGAATTCAACCGGTCAGGGGCTACCTTCCCGATCATCTTTCCCTCTCCGGAGGACATATTCTGATTGCCGATGATGCCATCATGGAGACTTACACGTCCAGAGTAATGATTGCGAAAATTATAGAAATGAACCCTCAGGCCGCTATTTCTTTGATGACGATTGACATCGATCCGAAGACTAAAGAGTCCGGGTATCTCGATCAGTTTGCCCATGTTTATACCTTTGATGAATAAGTTATAATATTTCGGTACCTTGATTTCCGCTTAGCCTTATTAAAGGAGGTAGTTGTGGATTCTGCCGTAAATACTTTGTTTTCTGAGATATCACTGGGTAAGCTGAACTCTGAGATTTTGGCGGAGACACTGGTCATCGACAAACTCAGGGAAGAGGTGGTCAGAAGGCTAACCCAGATCGAGAAACTGGATCTTGGTTTCTGGTGGCAAGACAAAGACCTAATGGAGATGTTTAACTCCGTTTTCAAAAGTGGGTGTATTATTCTGCCCAAAGACCCGGTGGAGAGACTCCGTTGGATTGCCCTCTTGTGCGTGGAGATGAGCAATACTGAAGGTTTTGATTGTGGAAATATCGTCATTCCACTCGACTTTCTTCCATTAGAAATGATGGTGCTTTTCGAAGATTTGTACGGGGTAGATGTGCTTGAAAGCGTCATTGAGATTAGAGAGAAGGTCGCTGAACAAGGTTGGGGTGCCGTTTTTGGATCATAATTTTCATTTCACCCCGCTTAGGCGGGGTTTTTCGTGGCCATGAGGTAAAATAGAGCTCGTAGGAGAATAAATTTTGCCGAGTCGTCTAATGGTAGGACGTCGCCCTCTGGAGGCGAATATTCCTGGTTCGAGTCCAGGCTCGGCAACCAACTTGGACACCGCAAGGTGTCCGTACTCTCTAAATACACTGATACATCCTTCAAAAGCCTCACTATTTTCGTTCAAGATTCGAACCGAGAAGAATACCCGAATGGCTGGATATTGAGGCTATGGTGGGATGTTTTTAACACTCCCAAGCAGTTGGAGTCTTTTCCTGCATATGTTTTCTATTGACACTGGTCTTTGAGGGGAGTATATTCCGAGTATTGCGCCATGGCGCAATGATATGAACAAACTAATTTTTGCAACTGGAAACCAGGCAAAGTTACTAGACGCTTCAAAAGCTCTATCTTATTTAGGGATAGAGATAGTCGGCCAAAAAATAGATACCGAAGAAATTCAGAGCTTAGATCAGGAGGAAATTGTCACAAAAAAGGCAAAAAAAGCCTTTGAGATGGTCAAATCACCTCTTTTTGTTGACGATACCGGCTTCTATTTAGATTCATATCCTCAGTTTCCAGGCACCCTAACCAAGCACGTAAACAAAACTCTTGGTATTCAAGGCTTATCTAGGCTTTACGAAGAAGGAGAAACAGCACACTTCAGAACTCTACTTTGCATGATATCCGAAGATGTAATACTAATTGCCGAGGGGAAACTAACAGGAAAACTCACCAAAAATATATCTTCAAATTTTAACCCAGATACACCAATAAACAGCATTTTTATTCCTGATGGGTACGACAAACCACTTATTGATCTAATTGAAAATTCTAATATAGGAAATCTCCACCGTGTCAGAGCGTTTGCTGACTTAGGGATAAAAATCAAAGCATTAGAAATTAATAAAAATAACAATGACTCCATCTGAACAAGTTCTCGAAGAAAACAGAGGTTATGTTAGTCAGTTTCCGAAAAATAAAAAAGTAGTAATGATTGTTTCAGGCGGCCTGGATTCAATCGCAACATCCGCTAGGCTAATGGAAGAATTCGATATGGAAATTTTCCCATTGCACATACATCGGGGTCAAACCAACACAAATGCAGAACACAATGCTGTCAAGTTTTTTACTGATTATTTTCAGGAGAGATATGGAAAAGATAAATTCCACACACCTCAAATGATAACGGTCAATGTACCACCAACAGAATTCAAAAAAGACTTGTTACCTTATACAAAAGTAAAAGGACATCCTATGAGAGATCCGGTCATGCATTTATTAGGAGTCGAATACGCCGTTGCAGTATCACAAACATCAGATCAGCCAGTAAAAACAGTCTATTGTGCTATTGTTCCGGAGGATTATTTCCCTCACAGCTCTTTAGATGGATTAAGAGCCAATACTGTAAGTACTTGTATCAATATGGGTGATTGGGACTGGCAAATTTCTTCACCAAACATAGATCCTTTCCTCTCGACGCCATTTGGCAAAAAAGAAGAAATTGCGTGGTGTATGGAAAGACAGATTCCGATCGGAAAAACGATTTCTTGTAATGAAGCAAGCGAAAAAACGAACCACCTTGCTTGCGGATTGTGTAAATCTTGTTTTAGAAGGCATACAGCATTCACAAATCTTGGGTTCGAAGACCCTACAGAATATTATGAAAAACCTCACTTTGAACAATTCCTCTAAAACATATCTAGAAGAGAAAAAGGTTTCTTCAAGAATTTCACTCTCAAAAGAGGGGAAAATTAGATTTGATTTAGCTGAAGGTCTATGGGAAAAATCTGATTTGGCACCCCTACCCGATAGGTCATCTGCAAGTCTAAAAAATAAATTATCTAATTTTTTTAAAACTGATGCCTCAAACTTATCGATTCATGCCGGTGCGGATGAGATAATCGAAATAATTCCCAGAATGTATCTAGATCTGAATGACAGGGCTATTGTTATTGTTCCCACTTTCGACAGGCTACTTGCGACGAACAAAAAAGTAGGAGCAGAAGTAATCAACTTTGAGCTTTCGACAACAAAAAATTTTCGCCTTGAAGAGGAAGAGTATCAAGGTCTAGAAATTGCGATAAAAACCAAGAAACCAAAAATTATTTGGATGTGTACTCCGAATAACCCCACAGGACAGACTATTGACCTCAAATTTATTGATAAGATTTCAGGAAACTTTCCTGATATCTTGATCGTGATTGACGAGGCCTATCAAGAATATAGTAGTTTAAATCCAGAAGAATCGGCTGTAAGTTTGCTAAGTAAACATGACAACTTACTTATAATCAGATCTTTTTCAAAAGCATTTGCTCTAGCGGGAGCAAGATTAGGATGTGCCATCTCAAGCCCTGAAATTATTTCAGAAATAGAAAACTTCAGAACCATGTTTAACGTGTCGACGCCAGCCCAAAAAATGGGAATAGAATCATTAACCCCATCGAACATAAACCTTATGGAGAACAAAATTTCAAAGATACGGGAACAAATGAAGAGGTTCGTCTCAAAGGTCAGATCTTTATCAAATTATGAATTAACAGAAGACTCAAAAACTAACTTTATCTTCATTAAACACAATTCTAAAGATCTTTTTGAGGAGCTATACAAAAGAGGATTTGTTGTAAGTGACTGGAGGTCTGCTCCAGGGGTGACTGGTCAAGGTTTTGTAAGGATATCAATTAATACTCCCTCATTGAATAGAAAAATATTCGATATTTTAGAAAAAATTAATTAGCATATTATAAAAATTATCAATAAATCAAATGAAACAAATTATTACAAAAACAGCTGGTCTGGCTTGGCAAACTGCCCTTAAATGTGTGGATGAAGAGGGACATAAAGTCAAAGATGGTGTGAAGGATCTCAAAGAAGTTATGAACGTTTTTCTAACAGTCGAAAATCCTGATCAGTCAGACTTGATACTTGAAAAGTTCGCGGATCAAGCCATGGTTGATTGGATGCGAAAGAACTTTCTTTCTTTGGAACCAGTGGCAAACTGGGGTTACAGCTATGGTCAGAGATTCACTGATTATTACGGTATCGATCAAATCGCAGGTATCGTTGAAAAATTAAAAAAGAACCAAGAGTCTAAGTCGGCAACAATCACCCTTATGGATCCGAAGGGAGATGTAGGCCACATGCCTTGTATCGTTGCACTTGATTTTAAGATTCGTGACGGCAAACTCATGACCACTGCCTTTTTCAGGAGCCAAGATGTTGGAAAGAAAATTTATGCAGACATAATTTGTCTTGGGGAAATCTCCAAGAAAATTGCCGACGCTGTGAATACAAAAAACGGAGAACTTAACATTCTCATTGTTTCTCTTCATTTGTATGAAGAAGATAGAGACAAATTTACACCAGTTTTAAAATCATGACAAAAGAACTATATTTTGTTGTAGGCATAAATGGGGTTGGTAAGTCAGAGATATCAAAAGAGGTGTCTTCTAAACTTGATTGGTTATATATTTCATCTTCGGACCTGTTAAAAGCCGCTGCAGGAGTTAAATCCAGTAGAGAGTTGGAGAACTTTGATCAAAACCAACTCAATCAGATTTTTGTATGCGCTCTATTGGTAACGCTAGAGGAAAGTAAGAATCCAATTATTTTAGACACTCACTCAGTAATCTTTTTGGAGGATGGATCCCAAGACTTCACAGAGAATCCGGAATTGTATCAATACGCACGAGCAATCCTTGATATTCAGGCAGATCCTCAAATAATATCTGAAAGAATTTATACCGATAATGAAACTGGCAAAAGAATTAGACTTCTGTCAGTCGACCCAATTGATATTAAAGAAAGACAATCAACCTCGTCTTGGGCAGCTTCAAACATGGCTCAACATGGAAACTTCAAGCATGTAATTATCGAAAATAACAAATCACTCGAAGAGGCAGTGGAAAAAATGTGTCAAGAAATAAAGATTATTCATAACGAATAAATATGAAATCAGATAAAGAAATAACAAATTTGATAGATAAAGGAAAAATAAGGATTGATCCGTTTTTCCCTAAATTTCTTGGGCCAAATCTCTACTACTGTCATCTAGGACAAAATTTTTTAATTCCTAAAAAGATGAAGGGCGAGTTCAATCCACTTCGTGATGATTCGGGTAAATTTTTCAAGAAACTTCACACAAATAAGCCCATTTCATTAAAACCAGGTCAATTTATACTGGCCGAGACATTTGAATTTTTAGGTACAGATGATAGTCATATTATTAAACTGTTCAATTCAAGTTCTTTTGCTAGATGTGGCATTTTTCAGGCTGCTTTGGGTATGTTAAATCCAGGATGTGGTAAAGAGACGCCAGTAAAAATTACTCTAGAGTTATACAATTCTTTTTCTGTTCCGGTGATCCTGACACCCACTACTGTTAACAATGAGGGTGAAATCTCTTGGGGAACTGAAGTATTAAAGGTTGGAGTTGAAAAAATGGACTCAAAACCTACAAATTCCTACAGTAATTGGAAATTTGCGGCCTATGGAAAAGACCAAAAGGTTATGTCTAGTCGTATGAATAATAGATTTGGAAGTGATAAAGACATTGTTATCAATAAAGAAAAATACACCACATGAAGCTACCAATAAAGAGTGAAGAAACTATTCTCGAAGAAATTTCAAATCACCCCAAAGAAAATCCCCTTGCAATTAACATTCTTGAGAAGGCATTAAAAGAATTTAGAGGTTATGTGTTTAAAATGCCTGACCCTGGAACACCAGTAGTTTCCGGAATGTCTGGTGGTGCAGATACAACTACTACTATTGCCATTTTATTGGAGGAATTTGGTCTCGAAGTGTATCCGTTTTTTGTTAATAGGGGTCAGCGGTCATATCAACAGGAAAAACAGAGTGTTGAATACTTTTCAAATATTTTTAAACTAAAATATCCAAAGCTTTTTCATGATCCAATTGAAATAAAAGTTCCGATACCTGCCAACGAGATAAAAAAGGATTTAACGGAAAAACTACGGCACGATGTAGGACACCCCATGAGAAATTCAATCCTAACCGAATATGGCGTTCAATATGCTTTTTCATTGGCAAACCACGATAAACACGTAAGGAATATATTTTGTTCAGTAGTTTCTTCTGATGGAAATTATTTATACCATTCAACCTTAACCGCGATGAGATCATTGATGTTTCATATTGCGGTAGACATGGGTGACCCAAGCTGGCAAGTTACATCATTGCCCGTTGAGAAAGAAATGGGCTTTTATTTTGATAAAGATACATTGGTTAAATGGGCTTCAAAACACGATCTTCCACTAGAAAAAACAAGAACCTGTGTTGAGCTTTCTGAAAAGCATTGTGGAGTATGTGATTGTTGTTATGATCGAAAAAGGTCATTTGAGGTCGCTGGTGTGAAGGATAAAACTGAATATATTGACATCAGACCGTCTAGCCAGATTAGAGCTAATAACAATTAATGAGTTAAAATATGAGCATGAACAAATCTCCAAAAGTTACGATGGTAACTAAAAACCAGTACAAGATAGATGCTATGAAGAAGGTTCTCGACCCGTATGGCATTGAACTAGAGGTCGAAAACTTCTCCGTTCCTGAGATTCAAGCTGATACATGTGAAGAAATCGCAGGATTTTCGGCTCAGTATGCAGCAAATCATTGTGGTAGACCTGTTATAAAAGCAGACGCTGGGTTTTTTATTGAAGCACTGAACGGGCTTCCTGGAATCTACGCAAGTCAATTTCAAAAAAAATTAGGTCCTACAAAAGTTCTTAAACTAATGGAGGGAGAATCCAACAGGAATGCAAAAATAGTTTATGCTTTAGCTTATTGTGAACCAGGTAAAGAACCGATTATTTTTTCAAGTGGAAGCGAAGGAACCATATCAAATGAAGTTCGGGGAGAAGAGGGTATGTTAATTGATTATATTTTTATCCCAAAAGGAAGTTCAGAAGTTATGGGAATACTCAAAAAAACTGATCCTGATATCGCGGAAAAGGCTTGGGGAGACGCCGAGCAACAGTTCGCTATATGGCTGACTGGAAAATAATACAAACAATGAAGATCTATTTCTCTTGTTCATCATCAGGACTACCAAAATTCTTAAGAGAATATAATTTTATTCGCAAAACTATTAAGGGTCTCAACAATGAAATTATCTTTGACTGGATAGATAGATCTTTTAACGAAGTAAACAAGAACCAACTAACTAAAGATGACGAGATCAATATTCATGAAGAAGGAATCAATGCGATAGGTTCGGCTGATGCATTGGTTGCAGACGTGTCATTCCCTAGTGCCAGTGTAGGGTTTCAAGTCGGATTGGCATTGTCCAGAAAAATACCAGTTTTGTGTATCTATTCAGAAGAGTTTGGAGATAAAGAGGCCCCGCGGGTAATCCAAGCCATAAAATCACCATTGCTTTTAATTAGGAGCTACACGGAAAAATCTCTCAAAAAGGTGATTTACGATTTTTTTGGTAATCTTCCAGAAAGTAAATTGATTAAGTTCAATTTTATTATTACTACAAAAATATCAGAGTATCTAAATTGGGGATCGGAAAAGAACAATATTTCAAAATCTGATTTTTTGAGAGAAATTGTTGAAAAAATAATTGATTCTGATCCAGAGTTTAAGAAGAAACATTAAGAAATGAAAGAAAATCTGTTAATCTCAGGTAATTTGGCAAAGGACATCTACGATGGTGAAGAAGAATATGGTGGTTCAGCAGCCAACCTAGCTCTTGCAGCGAGAAGGCTTGGAATCAATGTAGGCATAATGTCGGTTCTTGGTAATGATGATTTTAGTAAAAGGTATAGGGATTACCTATTAGAGAATGGTGTAGATCTTTCCTTAACATCCCAATGTCTGGAAACATTACCAGTTTGCGAAATCATGTCAAAAGAAAATTCAATTTCCAGTTGTTTATGGGAAGACAATGGGTGCGAACAAGCGATGGGGGAATTAAATATTGACATTGATAGTATTGGAAAATATGACATGACACACCTAGTTTGTTGTCCGCCAAAATTGGTTAGTAAATTTCTTCCATTAAAAAGCAACTTGTCTTACGAACCAGGCCAAATGGTCGTGGACGACCAGAGTTATTTTGACCTGACGATGGCTAAACAGAGTTCATTAATTTTTCTTAACGAGGAAGAATATCTAGCTGTTTCAGAAGATCTTAATACAGCTTTTCTAAGCAGTAGTTCGTTTAGTAAACTCATGGCGCTAGTTGTTACTGTGGGAGAAAGTGGTTCGATTCTGTATCAGATTAATGACGGTCAGACCACCAGTAGAAAATTCCCCCCTTCATCATTATTGGGTGAGTTTGTCGACCCAACAGGTGCAGGAGACAACTTCAAAGCCGGATTTCTGACTGGTTTGCTAAAGGGAAGATCTTTAGAAGATTGTATTCAAATTGGATCTGATATGGGAGCGGCAGTATTATCTTTACAAGGAGGTATCCTTCCCGAATCAATAATTGAAAAGATTAGGATAAAATATAACCTTTAAAATCTTAATCTTTATGTATTTATTCTTATCCCAAACCTAGTCAATATAAACCTGATTACCATGATTGGGTGCCGATGAATCTGCCTTAAGGCTTGTTTAATCGTTACTCCCTGAATTTCTCTCTTTATTACCTTTTTCCGATTCTTCTTCAAATCAGATAGCCATTCGTTTATTAGCGGGTGCCTCGTCTCAGGAAGATTATCAACATCGAAAAATTCAACCGCACTCGCTTCACTATTGATAGTTGCTTTTCCACCTATTACTTCCGCTTCGAATAAATGATTTTTCTTGTTACTTCCAATATGGGTATATTCGGCTACTTTTCTGATTAACTTAATATCAAAACCACTTTCTTCTTTAGCTTCCCGAATTGCTGCCTCTTCTGGTGTCTCACCTTTCTCGATTCCACCGCCCGGAATGACCCAAATGGGGATGTCTCTTCGTTTGATTAAGAGTATTTTCTTCTTCGATTTACCGAATACAAAGACAGAAGCTCCGTTCATTGATTAAAGATAAGGGCATCTAGTTTGTCTTGCGACTCTGGAGAATTGATATACCGGAAAGTCTTAAATCCAAATTGCTCTGCTGATAAACAATTTGTTTTACTATCATCTAATACCAATATTTCTTCTGGTTTGAGGTCGGGTATGAGCTTTTTTGTTTCAGAGTATGCAGTTACCCAAAAGTCTCTGTCTGGTTTTGCTACTCCCAGCTCAGACGAATTTACAATCAGATCAGCGAGATTTTCAATATTGTACTTTTTAATCCCTTTCGTAACCGCATCTGAGTTATTGGTGGTAAAAACGATTGGTACTCCTGTGGCATTTATCTTGATCAACAGATTAATTAGATCATCGTTTCTAGATTCTGAGGAGTAAAATTCGGATAAAAATCTTTTCCAAGTTTCCGGAGTAATATTCTCTTCTTTTAAATATTTGTCAATTTCTTCTTCTGTACGTTTGGAGGTTTGAATAAACCTGTAAACTGTACCCCTTTGTCAAGACAGTATTTCGGCCGATTTAAGATCTAGTTCTCCTTTCTTTGCAAAATATACCTCGGCAGGTGTTTGATAATTAAGTGATTGGTGTAAACGACGGTGATTGTAAA
>Ga0209211_10003153_pt1 | contig 27237 bp, 27 predicted proteins | sample RifGroA2_FD_183992 | JGI IMG/M metagenome (GOLD analysis project Ga0209211, IMG submission 183992) | Groundwater microbial communities from Rifle, Colorado, USA - Groundwater A2 (SPAdes) (version 2) | ecosystem: Environmental > Aquatic > Deep subsurface > Groundwater | place: Rifle, Colorado...
AACGTCGGGATGGGTGACGGTCACCGGCCCGCCGCCCAGGATCTGTTCCTGGAAGATCTTCACCACGCTGCCGGAGCTCCCCAGCACATTGCCGAAGCGCACCGACATGAACCTGGTGCCGTTGCCAGATAGCGACTGCACGGCCATCTCGCCCAGGCGCTTGCTTACGCCCATCACGCTGGTGGGGCGCACGGCTTTGTCGGTGGAGATGTTCAAAAAGCGCTCGGTCTTATGGGCGGCGGCGGTGCGCGCCAGTATATATGTGCCCAGGGTGTTGTTCTTTACGGCTTCCTGGGGATTGTCTTCCATCAGGCCCACATGCTTGTGCGCCGCCGCGTGCAGCACCCAGGAGGGCTTATACTGCTCGAAAAGGTTCTTTAACAGGCTCTCGTCGCGTATGTCGCCGGGCACGCTGACTATGATGTCCCCGTAGCCCCGCTCGCGCAGTTCTTTGTCTATGTAGAACAGGGCGGTATTGTGGTTCTCCAGGAGTATCACCCGCTGCGGCTCCAGGGCGCAGATCTGCCGGGCCAGCTCGCCGCCTATGGTGCCGCCCGCGCCGGTGACCAGGATGGTCTTGCCTTTTACTCCGGCCTTCACCAACGCCATGTTGATGTCCACAATGCGGCGGTGCATGAGGTCGGTGACGTCTATCTTGCGTATGTCGGGGGCCAGGCGCTGCTTGCTGATAAGCTCGGTCATGGTGGGCAGGGTTTTGAACTCCACCTTGCGCGGGCTGCCCGCCGCGGCGTACACGCCCATGAGGTCCGTGATAATGCGGCCGCGGCTGTGGTTGACGGCCACCAGCACCTCGTCCACCTGTTTAGATTTAATGACCTCGGCGATCTTATCCCTGCCGCCCAGCACCGGCACGCCGTGTATGCTGCGCCCGTGCTTTAAAGCGTTGTCGTCGAGGAACCCCACCACCCTGTGCGTGCCGGGATTGCGCTGCATGTCGCGCAGCACGGCCTCACCAAGGTCCCCGGCGCCGAAGATGAGCATGCGGGAGGCGTCTTCATTCGGGTTTTTATACCTCAGGTGCCGTGTTCCCCGTATGGCAAATCGTATGCCGCCAACAAAGATGAAAGCTATGAACGGGCTGATTACGAGCACGGAACGAGGGAAGCTTCCATGCTGCATAAATAGCACAGCGGCCATTATAAAAACCTGGCTGACCAGTATGCCTTTAAAAATGGCGGTAAGATCCGCCATGCTGGCATAGCGCCAGATGCCGTTGTAGAGGCCGAAGTAATAGAATGCGGCCAACCGTAGCGTCACCACTACAGGCCAGGTTACTAAGAAATTATAGGCTTCACCGGGAGGAAGGTGATAATCGAAGCGTAACAGGAAGGCCAGGAAATAGGCCAAAGACACAGCTAACGCATCCCCCAGGAAAACGATAAGACGACCGTGCTTCTCCAGTTTCCTACCCATAGATATATTATCCCAATAATGCGGTGCGCGCCACAAGGTAACAAATGTTACTCAGAGCTAAGACTATGCCGCGTTTAAACGCCGGCAGGCCTCGTCTATGTCTTTTTGGCGCTTGGCGTAGCAGAAGCGCAGGATATTGTCGCATTCCGGCGCGCCTTCGCGGTAGAAAGATTCTCCGGGCACGGAAGCCACTCCGGTCTTGTGCAACAAGGTCATGGCCTTATCTTTGCCGGTTTTCCCCTCCAGCCCGCTGGCGTCGGCCAGCACATAGTAGGCGCCTTGGGGCACATAGGGCTTCATACCGGCTTTAACAAGGGCGGCGCAGAACTTGTCGCGCTTGGCTTTATAGTCAGCGGCCAGGCCGGTATAGAACCCCGGCGGCAGTGTCTCTATGCCGGCGGCTACGGCTTCCTGCAGCGGCGCGGGCGCGCAGACATAATACAGATCGTTCAGGTTACCTATGCGGCCGGCCCAGTCGGCGCGGCAGGCGCTATAGCCAATGCGCCAGCCGGTAATGGCGTAAGTCTTTGAATAGCCGCCTATGGTTACGCAGCGCTCTGCCAGGCCGGGGATGGAAGCCGGGCTTATATGCTTATGACCGTCGTAAGCTATGTATTCGTAGATTTCGTCTGTAAAAACAACCAGGTCGTGCTTCTCGGCAAAACCGGCCAGCCATTCCAGTTCGGCCTTTGTCCAGACCTTGCCGCAGGGGTTGGACGGCGTGCATACCATTATGGCTCGGGTGCGCTTTGTGATTATGCGCTCAAGTTCGTCCGGGTCAAAGGTCCAATCCGGGGCATGGAGTTTGGCGTAAACCGCCTTCGCCTCTACCGCCTGCAAGGTGCTAAGGTGATACCCATAGAACGGCTCGAACAAGATCACTTCGTCTCCGGGGGACAGCAGCGCCATGGCCGCGCAATAAAAAGAACCGGTGGAACCGGCAGAAACCACTATCTGATTCTCGGGATCGTAGCTAAGAGCGTTGTCGCGGCCAAGTTTCATGGCCAGCGCCTTGCGCAGGCGGGCAACGCCGTCGTGGCGGGTATAAGAGTTGCAGCCGGCGCGCACGGCCTTATCCACAGCCGCGGCAACCACTTCGGGCACGTCGGTATCGCACACGCCCTGCGCCAGGTTAATGCCGTTCACGCGCTCGCACTCTACCGACATATTGCGGATCTCGGCTTTCTCTATGAAAGAAGAACGCGGGCTCAGTTTGGGCATTTTATTTACCGTAGAATGCGCGGACGGTCTGTATTACGTACTCCACTTCGTCGTCGGTAATCTCTACGCACATAGGCAAGCTGCAGACTTCGCGGCTGATGGTCTCGGTGACAGGGAAGCCGGTGTCCTTAAGCCCAAGCCCGGCGTGCTTGTAGTAGGGTTTGCGGAACTGGGTAAGAACCTCTACGCCTTGTTCCTTCATCCAGGTGGAGAACTTGTCCCCCTCTTTGGCAAGCAGGGTGTAGTTTTGGTAGATGTGGTCGAAGCCCGCGCGGTCATGGTGCGGCAGAGTCAGGTTTGGCAGGTCGCCCAGTGCTTCTTTATACCGCGCGGCAATTTTCTTGCGGCGCATTATCCAGGCCGGCAGGTGGCGCAGTTTAACATCCAGCCAGGCGGCCTGCATGTTATCGAGCAGGCAGGTCATGCCGTGGGCGTGGTATTCTCCGGTATCGCGGTCCTCGCCGTTATAGCGCAGGCGGCGCGCCCAGGCGGCGAACTCAGCGTCGTCGGTGGTTATACCGCCGCCGTCGCCGTAGCCGCCCAGGATCTTGAAGGGATAGAAACTCCAGCAGCCGGAAAAGCCCCAGCTGCCGGCGCCTTTGCCGTTTATAGAAGAGCCCAGGCTCTGGCAGGCGTCCTCGATAACCCAAAGGTTGTGTTTCTTGGCTATCTCCAGAATGCGCGGCATGTCGGCCATCCAGCCGCTCAGGTGCACGGCCATTATGCCGCGCGTCTTGGGGGTGATGGCGGCCTCTATCTTGGCGCAATCTATATTGAAGTCGTTGGTAACATCCACCAGCACCGGCTTGGCCCCGCCGTTAACAATGGCTGAGCAACTGGCCACAAAGGTATGGGCCGGGACTATAACCTCGTCCTCGGGGCTCTTAACTTTGTATTTAACGCTGAGCATCAGCGCGTCGTAGCCGCTGTTAACGCCCACGGCGTACTTGGTGCCCACGAACTTGGCCAGGTTGGCCTCAAAGTCGCGCAAATGCTGCTGGTTTATCAGTGCGCCCTTGTTCATTACGTCGAAATAAGCGGCGTCTATCTCGGTCTTTATAGTCTGATAAAGTTTGGCCGGCGACACAAATTTAACTTTCCGAGTTGCGGTCTTTTCGGTCATAATTCCCTCGTTACGTTACTTTAAAAGCTTTTGGGTGGACTTAACTATATCCGCGCAGTGCTTGTAATACACTTTTTCAAGCGACATGCTTGCCGGCGCCGGGCAATCCGGCAGGCAGAGCCTGACAGGGGGCCGCTTAAGCTTTACCCCGGCCTCGGCCACCACAGCGCAGATCTCTGCGGAAATGCCAAAAGACTTCCAGCCGCCGTCGGCAATAAGCAGGCGGCCGGTCTTCTTTACCGAGCGCAGTATTGCGGCCTTATCAAGCGGCTTAACGCTGCGCAGGTCTATAACCTCGGCGTCTACGCCCTGTTTAGCAAGTTCAGCGGCGGCCTTTACAGACTCGCGGGCCATATAAGAGCAGGCCACTATGGTTAAATCCTTCCCCCTGCGCCGCACAGCAGCTTTGCCGATGGGCACAGAGAAGATCTTGGTCGGGACAGCTTCCTCGTCGCGGTAGAGCCAGCGATCATCCAGGAACACCACGGGATTGTTATCGCGGATAGCGGCCACCATAAGCCCCTTGGCGTCATACGGGGTGGAAGGCATTACCACCTTAAGCCCGGGGATATGGGCGAACATGGCGTGCAGGGCCTGGGAATGCTGCGCGGCCTGCTCGCCGCCGCGGTTAATGATGCCCCAGATAACTACGGGACAATTGCTGCGGCCGCCGCTCATGTAATGCCAGTTGGCGGCCTCGTTGATGATAGGGTCTATAGCGTAGAGCATAAAGTCCACGCGGGGATGCTCTATTACGGCGCGCATGCCGGCAATAGCCGCGCCCACTGCGGCGCCGGTCATGGCGTTCTCGGAAACGGGAGTGTCTATAACGCGTTTTTCGCCAAAGCGTTTTAGAAGGCCCTGGGCGGTATTGCCAACATACCAAGGGCTTTTTACGCCCTGGCCGATAAGGAACACATCCTTGTCGGCGGCCATGCACTGGTGCAGGGCTTCGTTTATGGCCAGGCTGTAAGAAAGGCGCCTATTTGCAGACATATTTCTCCAGGTCGCGCGGCGCGGGGCGCGGGCTGCGGCGGGCAAAGGCCAGCGCGTCGGCTACTTCCGCCTGAACCTTGCGCTTAATTGCTGCAAGCTCTTTCAGGGATAACAACTGCCCGGCAAGCAGGTACTTTTCAAATCTTACGATTGGGTCTTTTTCACGCCAGGCGCTAAGCTCTTCGGCTGGCCGGATGTCGGTATGAATGCCCTGTATAGCGTCGTCCGGGCCCACATGGCCACGTAGACGGTAGGTGAGGCACTCTATAAACACCGGCCCCTTTCCAGCCCGGCACAGGGCAACCGCTTCTTCCGCAGCTTTCAGCACTTCTAGCACGTCGTTGCCGTCTATGCGGAAGGTTTTAATATTAAAAGGCTCGGCTATGCGCGCAATACAGTCGTTGTTGCGGCAGGCGCGGATAGGCATGTGGGTAGCGTAAAGGTTATTCTCGCAGACAAAAAGCATTGGCAACTTATGCAAGGCGGCGAAGTTGAGGCTCTCGTAGATTGCCCCCTCGCCTGTAGCGCCGTCGCCGAAGAAAGCCGCGGATACAGCCTTATTTCCCCGTATATGGGCGGCAAGCGCTGCCCCCAGGGCCAAAGAAATAGTGCCGCCAACTATAGGCGCCGCACCAAGCATGCCCTTTTCAGGATCTACCAGGTGCATTGAGCCGCCGCGGCCTTTTGCGCAGCCGGTCTCGCGGCAGAAGATCTCTGCCAGTATCTGGCGCATGGTGCCGCCCTTAGCCAGGAAATGACCATGGGAGCGGTGCGTGCCAAAGACATTGTCCTTAGCTTTAAAGCAGGCAAGAATACCAGCGGCTACGGCCTCTTGTCCGGAGTAGAGGTGGCAAGGGGTGCGGACTTCGCCCTTATTAATAGGCTCCACCAGGCTTTCTTCGCATTCCCGGATGCGACGCATGGTAAGCAGTAGGGAGGAAAGGAAATTTTTATTATACCCCATCACCAGATTTTACTAATTTAGATGGGTGCGGGTGCGGAACAGAGTTAGGATGGTATCAATGATAATTTTGATATCTATCAAAAGAGTGCGCTCACGAACATACTTCATCTGAAGACGGAGCTTTTCAGGGCGAATCAATTTTGCGTAGGCCTCATCCGCGTCAGCAATGCCTGAAGCAGTTATTATCTCGCCCTCGTTGTGGAATTTAATAGACGACCAGTCGGTGATACCAGGCCGAACCGTAAGGATAATTTTCTCCTCAGGTGTATACATATCGACAAACTTCTTTACTTCTGGGCGGGGACCGACAAAACTCATATCTCCAAATAGGACATTAAACAACTGCGGCAACTCATCAAATTTAAACTTGCGCAGAAAAGCGCCTATTTCCGTAATCCTGGAATCAGACTCATGGGTAGAGCTACCGCCTTTCAGTTCTGCATTTACCACCATGGAACGGAACTTAAAGGTACGAAAGATTTTGCCGTGAAGTCCAACACGCTCACCACGGTAAAAGACAGGCCCGGAAGAAGTAACCATTATTATCACCCCACAAACCAGCAACACAGGAGAGAGAATGACCAAGCCAAACAAAGAACATAAAAAATCGAACAACCTTTTTATCATGTCAGGCCTTCTTCCTCAGTAGATAAGCGACCTGCCCCACAAGGAAAGGGAACAGGGCCGCGACTAGAAAATACATACTCGGCAAGTATGCGGACAGAAAGCGCCCAACAGGAGGAACTAGCGCCCCTGGATATACCCCAACCAACTCGGTTCGCTGTCCCAGATAGAACATTTTTTCAAGGCGTTGTTTGGTTAGTGCTGAGTAATTTGGCGCACCCGGTTTGGGAATTCGCCAATCCAACAGGAGCAGATAGCCGTTAGGCGAACAAACCCTTATCATTTCAGAAGCAATAGCCTCACTAACTTTCTGATCCGGCAGAGTCGCAAACATTGTTGATTCAAAAACCAAGTCATAACTTGAATCGGCAGAACTAATCTTGGCGGCATCACCATTAATAAAACTAATCGATCGGTAAGTAGCAGCAGCGCCATCTAACCGATCTCGCTGCACATCTATCCCGCTCATATTTTCCGGCAAATAACTGACCCGTAGCAGCTGATAAATATCGCCACCGCTACCACACCCGACATCTAACACTTTGGCCAGCTTGGGATCATGTTCCACTTTGCGAATAGCAGAGATGAACGATCGTTCAAGCCCCAGTACTTGAAACATAACGCCAGGATTATGCCGCAGACTATTACGATCTGCCCCGACTCGAGCGTAATAATCCAGATACCATTCTGATTGAATAGATTCTCGCGATTGCATACATTCCCCGTTAGTTGGCAGAATCAGTGAGGATATTCAGCCGCTATTAATTTGAGGTGATTAAACATGTCCGCATATAACTTTTCAGAATCGAATCTTTCATTGAAGCACTTTGTTGCAGCAGAAGACATTCGAGATATTCTTTCAGGATCAGAAACAAGAGCCGCAAGTATTTCCCCCAGCCCGCGCGCGTCCCCCGCCGAGTAACTGACCCCGGAACCAGTATCTCTTAACAAATTATAAAGCTCACCGCTTTGGGGACAAGATATTATAGGCAACCCGGCACTCATATATTCCACAGCCTTGTTATTGATAGTAGCAAGAAAGTCGTAGCGTTCCAGCAACGGATCCAAACCCAGTCGGGCTCGCCTCATCAATGAATATATCTTAGGCGCATCAACCCAACCAGTGAAAACAATATTATTCTGACCAGCCGCTAGCCCCTTGAAATACTCAAGATTATCTCCAGCGCCACAGACAACTAATCTAACTTTATCCTTGATAGCCACTGAATTAAAAGCTTTAAATACGGTAGCAAAATCAAACTGTCTATTTATAGAACCAAAAAAGCAAACAGTAAATATCTGATCATTTTTCAAAACACCCAAAGAATCCCAGTAGGAATCCGCGACAGTCAAATGCTCTGGAGCTGGGGGCACGGAATTATACGCAAATGAAAACGCTTTATCCCACCCACAACGCGCTCGAGTCGTCTTTTTTATACCCCAATTCACAAAAGAATCGGTTATACCAATCAATGCCGTTGCGGAGGAAAACACCCGTCTTGCCTGAAAGAAGGTTGGCGCCAACAACAACCGAGCCAGAGAACGAAATGGCCTAGGCGCATGGTCAACAAATATGTCAGGCCACATGTCCCGCAAATCCAACACGACTGGGATGCCGTTATTAATGCCATAGTGCAGACCGGCTGCCGCCAGCTCAACAGGGGGAACTGAGCAAACTATAATATCGGGCCTTTCTTTTTCCCTACGCATTGCCCTGGATATTTTATGAGCCAGTATCTTTTGGTCGACTAATCGGCGAACTGAGATATTATTTCCGTAACCTATTCCACGAAAAAGACGAACGCTCAACCCCTTGCAGAACTCAATTCTGGAATCCGCCTCAGCAATGAATGTTTTATTGAAGTGGTTGAAGGCAGACGTCCACCAGGTAACGTCTGCTTGCGACGCAGCCCACATAGCAAATTGGCCAGTTCGATGAAACCGCTCAAGCGGATATGCAATCGAGGGAACCGGCTCACCTATAGTAATTATCCAGATTTTCACAGAAAGTCTATTTCCCAGAAGCAGAGTTATATACCGCAATAATTTGGGGAATTATTGTTTCAGATCCAAAACGCAGTTTTGCTGTTTCATATCCATTTGATCGCAATCCAGCCGAAACAATATCTACAAGAGCCTGGCCTAAAGCCTGTGGATTTCTAGCAACCACCCTCGATTGAGATACCGGGGACAACTTACATTTAACATCGCCGACATCAACCGTAACTATAGGCAGATTACAAGAAATGGCTTCCTGGACTATTGTTGGCCCCCCCTCGTAATCACTGGTAACCAGCAAAACATCTGCAGCATTTAAATATGAAGGCATTTTTTCTGGAGAAACATTCCCTCGAATAACATGCATGCGAATGTTCGCCCCAATTGCGTTAGCAGATGCAACAGCCAGTTCCGCCAAGTCAAGCCGCTTCACTTTTGGGGCATTACCCGCATTAAACAGAACGATAATCGAAGATTGATCCCACCCCAGACTTTCTCTTGCCCTAGACTTGGAAATTGGGCAAAAAAGAGTCAAATCCACAGACTCGGGAATCACAACCGTTTTTTTACGCCCCCAAATTAATCTATTGGACAATTCCCGACTAACGCAGATAATCTTATCAGCAAATATGCCCGCGAGCTGGGAAATGGCATGTGCGATTACTGTTTTGTATCTACGCTCACTTGGAACCGGGTTCAAATCACTCCCCCGATAAGTTACCACAACAGGACAATTTGCCGCTAACAAAGAAATCATTGCAGTAACGGTCCCATAATGCGCATGCACAACATCTGGAGAAAAATCATAAATGATTTGCTTTATCGCACAATACTCGCGATAAAAGGCTAACGGAGACCAACCCACTGAAACAAAATGTGTTTTAATATTAACAGCATGTTCAGCAAGCGCATCAACCTCCCTTCTCGCAAAGATCATGCTAACTTTATTATCCTTACTCCCTGGAATAATCGCCAATATTTTTAGCCGACCTTTCATTACATTATTATACCATCGTCGTTCTGTAGGGATACTGGAGAATTATCCCAAGCAGTTTCGAGCATACGTGTAGATATATCCGCACGCGCTCTTTAGATTCCGCACGGGACCCCTGCTGTGCCCATTTTACCCCCCACTTTACTATTCTCAGCAGTAATTCAAAGAGGAACACCAAGACAACACACTTAACATAAAAAGCAGAACGATACTTTGCTAAGAATCCGATTTTACTGGTGTAAGACTTCTCAATCATTACTGCTTTGTTTCTATTTCCACTGCGCTGCCCCAAATGCACAACAGACACATCACGGACGATGGCAATAGAAAACCCTGCACGCCTCACTCTATAACAAAAGTCATGATCTTCACACCAGAACAGATTTTCATCCAACCCGCCCACCATGTCGTAGACTTTCCTGCTAAAGAACATTGCAGCACCAGACACGACCTCAACCGAATTCTGTTTTAAAACCCGATTTGTGTAACGACTAAATATTAATCCGGGGCCAATCGGCCGCAAATCTGGCGCCGCCTCACCACAACTGCCCACCAACTGCGGCCCTATTACCCCATACCCAGGATTTCCCTGAGCATACGCCAATAGCCGCTTGATACTATTTTCCGGGACTATTGTGTCCGGATTTAGCAGCAAACAATAGTCTCCAGTTCCATTTCTTAGCCCAACATTATTCCCCCCAGGGAATCCAAGATTCTCCTTGCTCTGCAACAATTTAACCCCCAGGTATTTCGAAACAATTTTGCAAGTTGAATCAGTGGACGCATTATCAACAACAATTACCTCAAGTGATACCCCTTTTGACCGGAGCAATGAACTTAAACACGCGTCAATTTCATTCTCAGAATTAAAACTAACAATAACCACTGTAATCATTTCTTAATTCCCGTTGGCCGACTTTTTCTTTTGCAGCAGCAAGGATCACTCCATGTATCACCAAGATCACACACGCGACTCGCACTCATTTGGAAGAATATCCGCTACCGCGGAACTACTGGCTGTAAATGTCGATTAAATGCAATAATCGCAGCGGAATTCAAGGAAACTATTGTCATATATATCGAAGAAAAGTAATTCGGTTCTAAAAGTGAATTCAACAAGAATATCACGTGAATGGTTAATTGTGTGATAGCCATGACTTTGTCCTGAAAACTGGACGCCAACCTTAGACTCTGGGAAGCTTTTTTAAAAAGAAAGAGCGTTAATGATGCATAAATTATGCCAGCTATCACACTAGCATCCATCATAATATCCAGGAATATATTATGAGCCGATTCCCCGTGCAAAGGGTTAATTGAGCCGAGAACAACACTATAATTCCCGAGCCCAGCGCCAAATGGATGCGTAAAAAGATATGAGAGTATTGCCTGCCACCTAGTCACCCGATCATCGCCTGCAATATAAGCAGAATCACCCAGAACCCACCAGCGTGCGGCAAACATATCCGCAAATGAGCTCGGAATAATATGCCACACCACGTAAGACGCGACCAGCATCAACCCTATGGTCATTCCCCATGAATAGAGGTGTTTTTTACCATACAACTTAAATGTCTGCCATAACCAAAACACAATCCCCACTGCAAAAGCAATAGTTGCTCCTCGTGACATTGCGAGCAACGATGAAACCATCAGTACCCCCAACGCAGAAATCATAAATATTTTTCCAAAGACACTCGAGAACCATAGCCGGTAGAATACAAATGGAACCAGAAGAATGTTGACCGCGGCGACAGTATTGCTGCGCCCCCAGGACGTCTGAAGCATATCCTTTGCTCCGAAATCATACGTAAGTGTCTGTTCTCCAATAGCATACAGATTCCAATTAAACAAAGACTGAAGGGCCCATCCCAAAAACACAAAGAGCAATACCTCAAAAATACTATCAATATCAGTTCGTGTGCCAAAAGAAACCATCCCGAGAAACAAAACAAGAAATGGATAAATATATATTTTCACAAAGGCAAGACTCCGTAGTCCATCAATTGCCCAGAAATATGACAGGGCAACTAATAGCGAGATCCCCCCCACATGCAGCAAGACTCTACGATCCAACACCCGTCTCTTCCCCAAAATCATCAAAGCAGATAGTGCCATGACAATCTCAGATAGAAAGACTGTCGGGGTTCTCCCCAAAAGAGTCACGCTGAACGGAGGGACAGCAAGAGAGAGGACAAAGACGAACAACAATATAAAACTGAATTTAGATCGTATATATGTAGGCATATCGCTAAATCCCAGCCCTGTAAGTCTCATTATATTTTTGCACCTGCATATGCAGAGAATATGAAATATTTGCCGCATAATAGCAGCGTTTTATGACATCATTATTTGAGATAAGGTCGCGAATATCCCTAATATTAGTAGCCGAAGCCATACCAGTATCAGACTCTAACGGAATCCCAATTCTGTGAGCATTTAGCAAATCAGTTTGCTCAGTACTTTTGCACATATTTGTGACAACCGGAACCCCAGAAGCAAGATATTCCGAAAATTTAATGCCTAGCCCCTCGTGTGCAGAATGTATAAACGACAAAGCTAAATCGCACGCGCTCAGAAATCTTGGGACATCCTCCGGTTGAGCAGAAATCACCCTCAGATTCGAATCAGAAATACTTAGGATATTCTTCACAGACTCCGCCCCATCCTTAGTCAAGACCAATAAGACTGCCGTTGGGAAGAGTGAAACAAATTGATGGAAGAATTGTTTTACCATCCCCGGGACATGCACAGGACGTATCGCCCCAACCATCCATACAATAGCAGGGGTACGTTTAACCCCAAGATAAGCCCGGATTTGAGACCGACTTGAACGAAATCCTCGGAATCGGATTGTGTTTACCGAATGGGGAATAACTGTAAGTTTTGGCGGTGAAGCTCTTTCGAAACTCTTTGCTAATACTCCAAGTTGATATCCATTCACAACAAAGACATGCCTAGCATCTCGAAGGGCGAGCTGTTCAAACGCCTTTGCCAACTTATATTTCAAGTCACTATGTTGCCAGACGCCATCTCTCACCAACTCATCAGGATAGATACCCCTTACATCAAAGAACCAAGGGCAAGAGAAAAAACCTAATTTATGTCCAACATACGCGACAAATGCCGCAGCATAACTTCGGCAATGTATCACCACCTTATTACCGGATTGACGCAAGACTTTACGCAAGACTCCGATAGCCTTTAAAGCCGTAAAGAGAGAAGCAGGAAGAAGGCGCAATATCCTCGTGCGATGCGGATGAAAGACAGGGAACCATTCAATACCCAAGTCATAAAAATAGTGTTGTATGTCTTCTTCTGTTTTATCCGTCATTGCTGACTCGAAAGAAATAATTTTCACTCTCCACCCATAATCCTGGGAAAGAAGCAATAATTGCGGCAGCCCCTGAGAGGAAAGTATGTGATTAGTTACAGGCGTAGGAGACAAGAAAATAAGTGTTTGAGGATTATTCATTACAACACCTGCCGCCAATAATATGGATATTGCAAAGACTCTTAATGGTCAATCCGAACAAATTACGGCAGAAGAATTTCGTCCCCGCCACAAGCGCTCCACTATGCCCCCTGAGATTAATTCTGTTACGGAATTAAACCAATCCTTGTTAAACTTATACCCCAAAAAGAGGTATAGCGGGACCGAGATAAACCCGCCTATAAGCAACCGCAAGACCACAGACTGAAAACTTGATGCAACAAGAAATGCCGGGATGATTGCTATCAGCGCAATCCCCATAGGCTTAAATACATCTGCGACATAATCCAAAAACTTTAAGCCACATAGAGGGCGTATCAGAATTGCCCATCCTGGGATAAAAAGTAGAACCATAAAGGACAACATCGCGATAGACACACCCTTCGCACCATATAATGATCCAAACCACAGCACGAAGGGAGAAATCAGCATCACCATTAGATTCCACTTAAGCGACAATGCGGCGTGCCCCATCCCATACAAGAGAATCCCTACAGGATTCCCCATTGAACGTATTAGCCCCCAGGCAGCAAGAATCCGAAGAAGTTCCACTGATCCGCCCCAGTTTCTTCCTAATAGGACACGGATTACATCCGGAGCAAAAAAAGCCAGTCCGATATATATAGGGGAACTGCATGATGAAATCATGTTAATCGCTTTCGAATACACGGCCCTAACACGAGGAATATCATCCTGAATATGGACTACCAGAGGAATCCCGACGCGCGTAACGATGGGATTCACCAACATCTGGACTCGAAGTATCAGATTTCTTGGGACACTGAACAACCCCAGCGATTCCGCACCAAGCAAGCGCCCTCCCAATAATAAGTCGAAACTCATATTCAAGTATCCAACCATACTATTTCCTACCGCCGCTCCGCCGAAGGCCATATATGGCCTTATATCCTCCAATGTAAAACGCAATTGTGGACGCCAGTCATTGGAGAGAAATAGCCACGCAAAAAGAGACTCGGTTATTGATGCCGTTATATTCCCATACACCAACGAATAAACCCCGCATCCATTCAATGCGGCGATTGCAGCGACTACAAATCCTGCAACCACAGATGAAACGTCAAGAATGGCCACTGGGCGGAAATCCAATGCCTTTTCAGCTGTTATTTTTATTTGCTGACCGAGCGAAGAAAACACGAAAACAGTGGAAGACAAAATAAGTATTGGGACGAGTTGCTTATCCCCAAACACTTGCGCCAGGAGTGGACTGAGAATAACCATTAAAACAGCCAGAAATGTACTTACACCCAAATTCATCCAGAAAAGGCTAGAACGCTCTTCCCGCGTAACATTCCGCTTCTGTAGATAGGCGGCGTTGAGCCCCAGATCAGAAAATATTAATGCAAATCCTGAAACCACACCAGCCATAGCCATCAGCCCATAGTCAGCAGGCACAAGCAATCTCGCCAATATAGCCGTTTGGGCAAGTTGCAATAAGGTCTTGACCACCGCAGCAATTGTATTCCAACGTACGGCTGAAAATGTTTTCTGCTTGAGTGTCATAGTTAAACTGCGATAATGTTCACCAGAAAGTTTGGCGGCCACCCAAACATGCACGGGAGCAGATTTAGGCAAATATTGCCCGGTATTGAACACGCAAATTGTCGACGTTAAAATAACTTGATATTATCGCGTTATTATGGGATGTATCAGTATTTAGAGCCATATCGAGGTCAAAAGTCTCCGAATCAAATACTGTAACCCCCAGCCCGACAAAAAACGCCCATTGCGTAGTATCTTTTCTTATAAACACTTTTTTACCATTTCCAAGCAGGAAAATCGTGTTCCCCATTGCCTGTTGCCGGTTATGATTAAAGATTGCCACATCAATTTTTGACAAAAACTCCAAATAGACCTTCAGAGGCATCAATGAATCTAAAGATGTGAATTTGTTCCCTATCTTTTCTTTGCCATATTTACGAACAGAATCCGCATGCTCAGGGCCACCATATGAAAGCACTGCACACACAAAGATATTGCGATGACAGTATGGGGCCAACCTATCAATTATTTCTTGGTGGTTGTTGCTTGGATTCGCCGAATTACCAACCAGGATGTTCAAAGCATTGTCGTCTTTATGCGTCGCATCGCTTAGGGAAACGAAAATGTTGCTTGTGTAGGAAAAGCACTCCCACACCCTGCCTTTTGCGCCGTACCACTTTCTCGCTAACTCGGCGTCTCCTTTTATACAGGTAATAAGATTCCCAAAGCGACTGATTAGGAACCGCCGAACCAGCTCATTTTTTACGCGGCGCCAACCGTTCTCCCTATGCACCATGTGGACATATAAATCTCCTCCCCATATTACCCAATAAGATTTATTTAAAAGCCATGGATGCAAAGCAAGGGCATAACAGAAATGCATATCGAATAATCCGTGAATAATTATCTTCCTGGCACCTCGCAAGTGTCGTGAGAGCAATGCAATATTTTTAAGAGGGCTTTCACAATAGATTATATTCCCCAAGCCTTCACGGTCAGCCTCAGAGACTTTCCCACAGATTAAGAACTCATGATCATCAGCGTTAAAGTTATCGCGTACAAAAGCGATATATGGGACAACGATAAGTTTACTCCATCCAAACACATGAAGAATTGGGGCAGTCGTCATATCCTTCAGTTAAACTTGGTGATTGCGTTAATTACTCTCAATTGTTCCACCTCAGAAAGGGTGTTGTAAAATGGCAGACGCACGAGTCGGTCACTTATGCTCTCTGTAACGGGGCACATGCCGGGTTGCCCCCCAAAAGTACGCCCCGTTGGGGAAAGATGCAATGGCAAGTAATGAAATACCGCGTGGATATCCTTCTGTTTCAGGTGGGATATCATAGCTGTTCTGGCCTGCAGATTCGGGAAGAGCAAATAGTACATATGATAAGCCTGCTCGCACTCTGCCGGCACAATTGGCTGCCCGACTCCACTACGGAGAGCCCAATCCTTAAGCGCAGCGTTGTACAAACCCCATATGCGCTTCCTATTGAGTTGAACCTTCTCCCAATTCTCAAGTTGCGCATATAAGAACGCGGCCAAAACATCGCTCATCACATAACTTGAGCCAATATCAACCCAAGAGTATTTATCAACCATGCCACGAAAGAACTTACTGCGATTAGTTCCCTTTTCACGGATAATCTCTGCACGGTCAATGAGACTCTCACTATTAAGCAGAAGGGCCCCACCCTCACCGCATGTTATATTTTTAGTCTCATGAAAGCTTTGAGTTGCCATGGAACCGAATGTCCCCAACCACTTTCCGCGGTATTTCCCGAACAGTCCGTGCGCATTATCCTCCACCACAGGAATCCCATGTCTACCTGCTATGGCAAGAATGGCGTCCATATCACAGCCAACTCCAGCATAGTGCACCGGAACAATCACTTTCGTACGAGATGTGATTAGGGTCGCCAACAGTTTCTCATCCATGTTGAGAGTGTCGGGTCTGATGTCACAGAATACTATCCGCGCACCACGCAGCGCAAAGGCGTTAGCAGTTGAAACAAAAGTAAATGATGGGACAATCACTTCATCGCCAGGCCCTATATTAAGCAAAAGAGCACACATTTCTAACGCATGAGTACAGGAAGTCGTAAGAAGGGAACTTTTCACTCCAATTATACTGTTCAACAATATCTGACACCTTTTCGAATACTGCTGATCCCCACTGACTTGCCCAGCACAAACAGTATCAGCAATATACTCAAGCTCTCGCCCAAGAATTGATGACCGGTTAAATGGAATAATCTTCTCGGATTTATGGGGCATAATTTAGTCCCGTAGATTACTGCCAGATATATGCGTTTTCTCGATATCTAGCATTAGTCGACAATAGACCACAACTACTCAACGTTCAAACAACGGCAATTATACTGCGATACCACCATCGACAGTTATAACCTGTCCTGTTATAAATTGAGCCGCATCTGAAGAAAGGAAAAGGACCAAGGGAGTAACATCCCCTGCCACTCCGAGCCTCTTTAGCGGGGTCCTTTTAATAATTTGATTGCGCTGTTTTTCGGACAACCCGTGTGTCATTTCTGTCTCCAAAAAACCAGGCGCAATTGAGTTAACGGTAATCCCCAATTCCCCAAGCTCACGAGCTAAACTACGAGTAAATCCATCTAAACCCGATTTTGTTGCCGAATACACAGAAAGGCCACGATATCCATGCTGTCCAACTATTGAACTAATATTTATTATCCTCCCCCATTTATTCCGCAACATTTCACGGACACACGCACGCGTGAGCAATATTGTGCCGCGCAGATTGACACTAAGCATCTTATCCAAATCATCGTCAGACGTAAGCGCCACCAGACCATCAGTTGCAATAGCAGCGTTATTAATTAAAATATCCACGCCACCGAGCTTCTGGCGCAAATTACAGAAATACTCTGTTAACCTTTCACTATTTGATATATCTACTTGTGAAAAGAAGAACCGGTCAGGATATTCTTTCGTCATTTTCTCAACAAAAGGTGTGACACTACGACTAAATGTTGAGACTACATAATCACCGTGCTTAAGAAATGCCTCAACCATTGCCCCACCCAGACCTTTACTCCCACCACTTATCAAAACCGTCTTCATAGATTCCTCCGAACAATCTTCTCATTTGCTCGTTCAATGGAAGGCACCAGGCTAATAGAAATAGGTTGTTCATACCTGCCCAATTGAGCACGACACTGCTGCTTAATTGAACGCAAAACACTTCCATGATCAAATCCGGGGAGAACTTGCACTTCAGCAGCGACAACTAAGCCTGTAATCGGATTTTTGCGAGCATAGACACGGACGGTTTCCACCCCCGCAACCCCTAGGATTACCGCCTCAACTTTTGGAGGAAAGACCTTAATACCTCCGACATTAAACGCCTCACTCTTACGCCCTAAAAAGAAAACTCTCTCGCCACTAATTTCTACAAGATCACCTGTGCCAACCCACCCACCCGCCAAAACATCCGGTCTCTCTCTCTCCCCGAGATATCCGTTCATCGATTTCTCTGTTTTAACAAATAGCTCGCTATTAACAATTTTGAGTTCAACATGTCCTACTTTTCGATTAAGGTATTCCGTAGGAAATCCCGGATACCCGTCCTTTACAGAAAAACAGGAGCCCAGTTCAGTAGTCGCATAAACATGCGTAATCGATGCCAGTGGGAATATGGTTCTTAATCGTGCCAAGATATCTTCAGTCGCGGCCTCTCCCCCCAGCGTAATTCTCTTTAATGTGTCACGCAAATCCACCTTGTCGGCATCTGATAGGCGTCCGAGAAACATACGCCAGAAAGTTGGCGTAGCAGATATTGCTGAGACAGCACATCCTCGAAAAGCGCTCAACACATCAGAAACTCCTCGCCCCTGGGGGATAGTTAATGCCGCCCCATTACACAACGCGTGGACAAACATCTGAACACCGGCAAAGTGATTAAGTGGATATGCCAAAAGCCAGTTAGCATGTTTCTCAGACTCGCTAAGCCTAACTTGAGACAACAATCTGTTCCATGAATAGGAAACAGCCTTTGGGGCTCCTGTTGTACCCGTAGTATAAATAATCAGCCCCGAATCACCCCCCCTATGCAAGACACCACCCCCGATACTCTCACACTTCGGGCGACACATGCAATTCAGTCCCTCCCCCAAGAAATCAGTTACCACATAGCCGCCCCCACCAAGGGAATTAATTTTATTCTGAGCCTCACTCACTCCTTCCTGACGATTTAACAAACAGATCTCAAGCCCGCGCAGATTCGCCGCAAAAAGAAAAGCGAACAATTCCACGCCGTCCCTATGATAAAAATATACCCTGCCAGATGATGGCAGGTCTTTTGCGACAGAAATAGCCATGTCCCTGATTTGGACGTAAGTAACTTCCCGTTTAACTTCTTTAAGAAAGACCTTATTTGGGAATTTATCAGCAGTATTTTTTAAAACATCAAAAATCATTTTTTCAAATCTACAGCATAGAACTCAATAATATCTGATATTGTTTTTGGGAATTTCCCCGCCATAAAAGGATCGTTCCCGAATTCTTGTTCAAGCGCCGCAGATAGTGCCGCGGTATCCATAGAATCAAGCCCAAGTCCTGACTCATAGAGAACCTGGTCTTCCCGCAAATGCTCGCATTTTAGCCCTTTTTCTTCTAATATTTCTCTGACAATCTTTTTAATACGAGTTGAGATGTTTTTCATATAAAGTACTCCACAATTGATTACTAGAACAACTATCCCCGCATTCGTGAAAACCTCGGTTTTACAAACGCAGTAAAATCAACGGAATTCATTTCGAGCAACCTACTGTCATAGTCTGAGGAAATCTCTTTAAATAGAAAATTACTGTTAAAATGCAGAGCTCTTATATTATTTTTTACAACTGTAGCCGTAATGTGCTCAAGCCTTAAATTTGAGATGGCAAAATCTAACAACAGGTATCCAGCTTTTACCGGCACAATTGTGTTAATATACTTATCGTCATAAATAAATATACCCCACTCCCCACGCTTCCTCGAATAATCAATTCTTTTTATCTCCGTAAGTCCCAGTTTCTGCCCGGCGAATTCAATCAAAAAATAATAATTGTTAATATTGTTAATTGACTCAAACCACTTGATCTGCATTTCAGGGGTAATATGCCCACGAAATAACATGTATTGGCTTATTTTAGGATCAATCCGCCAACTCCTAACTAGTTCAATATCTTCCACTCTTAATCGAGTTAGAGAAAGAGATCCCGATATAATCTTGGGGACTTCAATATTCCCATTGTATCCTGTATTGGCTATTGATTTATGCATGACAGCGGATTATGCGCAAAAGAAACCAAGTAGCGCGACAAAGATTCTCATAAATTGCCTATGTTCGCTTAAACTCGTCATAAGTTCTTGCCCCCCTAGCAAGTTCCTTAGGAAGTGATAATTCCTCATTCAGGTCAAGGCAGACTACTTCCCCAGCCTGAACTTCTTTATATCGAAATCCACTCTCTGCACACTTCATAACCCCATCCACATCCGGCCTCTGAAGGATATGCCCATGCCGACTCATCCAGCCCTTCTGCCGGCCCGGGTTGCCCATGATTAAGGCGTAGTCAGGGACATCCTTAGTTACGACTGAACCGGCAGCTATGAAGCAATACCGGCCCAGCGTAGTGCCGCAGACTATGGTGGCGTTGGCGCCTACGGTGGCGCCGCGGCGGATTAGGGTCTTCTCGTAAAGGGAATGGCGGTTAACCTGGGAGCGCGGGTTGGTTACATTGGTAAGCACGCAGGAAGGGCCGAGGAATACATCGTCCTCTATCGTTGTACCTGTGTAGATAGAAACATTGTTCTGCACCTTAACATTGCGGCCTATCACTACATCGTTAGCTACCTGGCAGTTCTGGCCGAAGATGCAGTTCTTGCCTATCTTCACACCGGGCAGTATATGGGAGAAGTGCCAGATCTTGGTACCGGCGCCGATCTCACAAGGTTCGTCTACATACGCGCTTTCGTGAACCTTAACTTCTTTAGCCAGCCATTCCGGTTTAAACATAAGCGTCCTTAATAGGAGAGAATCTCCATCATGCGAATACCCGAGAGAACGTCCTGCTTGGACGGGAACATTTTCCAGTTCTCCTCGGCTATGTATTTATACATGGTGTCATGGCCTTTGCCGTACTGGTGATCTATGGTAAAGTCCATATCCGGCTTGGCCATGCCCTGGACATTCCAGAAGTCTATTTTGTTCAGGTTGGTACCGGTAAGGCGGATGGTGCCTTTCTCGGCTATAAGGACAAATTCCGTAAGGTAATTCTTTTCGTAAACGCTTACAGTGGTGTTAAGGGAACCTACCGCCCCGTTCTTAAAGCTTAACACCGCCGACAGGCTGTCGAAGACTTCCAGGCCGCGCAATTGCCCGCCTATGCCTTTATGCTCGGACATCTCGCCGAAGAAGTAGTGCAGCATGTCCACGTAATGGCTGGCCTGGGTATAAAGCACGCCGCCGTCGAATTCGGCGGTGCCGTGCCAGTCTATCTTAAAATACTCGTCGTTGCGGTTCCACAGCACATTGCAGATGAACTGGTGTATTTTCCCCAGCCGGCCGCTGTCGATGAGGTCTTTTATCATCTTTACCAGCGGGTTATAGCGGTTCTGATACACAGGCAGCAGCACCTTGCCGGCTTTCTCCACCCGGCGGTATAACTCATAGGCTTCGCGCAGCGTCAGGGAAAGCGGTTTCTCGCAAACCACATACGGGGCCTTGGTAAGTTCGGCTATATTAGATACATGGCGCGGGTGCAAGCCGGACGGGGTAAGGACGCTGATTACGTCCACATCCTTTATCTGCCGGTAATCGGTAACGTACGGCACGCTCAGCTTTTCGGCCAGCGCTTTGGCGCGCGCTTCTATCTTGTCGCACACCACTGCGATCTCGACGCCGTCGGTGGCGCCAATAGCCTCCACATGCCTTGCGGATATTCTACCGCAGCCTACCAAAGCGATTTTCTTGTTAGCCATTATCCTGTATCCTATTTCTCCGGCGCACACGGCTCTCGCTTACTTGGCCGGCTTCCAAAACCCCTCAAAAGTATACCCCAGCCTTACGCCGAGCGCCGGGCGCACGGTGCCTGCTTTGCCGGCCGCGTTCTCCAGGTCCAGCGAGGCGAGGCGGTAGTACAGCGTCAGCGCGAAGCCGCCGGGGGAGGTTTCGTACACGTTCTGCTGGTACAACAGGCCGGCGGTCAGCACCGGGGTTACGTAGAAGCTGGTGTCGCTCATGCCCAGGTCGGCCAGGGCGCTGGCGGTGAAGCGCAGGGGCTTGTGGTCGCGCACCGGGGAGACATACTCGCCGCCTATGAGGAAATCGAACAGGTAGAAGGTGCCGTTAACGCCTGCGGCGCCGTTGCTTACGGTGTAGCGCTCGAACTGCAGGCCGGCGGTGCGGCTGAGGCCGTCGCTGTCGCCCACGGCGCGCAGGCCCATGCCCCAGCCGTCGGCGTTAACTGTTTTACCATTGGCCGTATAATGCACGCGCTGGGCCACGGGCAGGGTAAAGTAGCCTTCGGTGGCCGACGCCCACTGCATGACGGGCTTGGTGGCCGCGGCGGCGGGGGCGGCCAGCGCCAGGAGCAGCATAAGAACTAGTATTTGTCTATTCATTGACAGATTTTCCATCGTCTGCTATACTATTTATGCGGGCGTTGACTGTGTCGATGGCCCGCATTTTATTTTGCCTGAAATTCCCATACACTAAAGTAGTTAGGGCTGGAAAGCGTGAAATTTTCAGCCAGTGACTCTTTGCCAAGTTTGCTCTTCAAAAAGTCGCAAACCCCCGCCTTTACAGCATCCACCCCCGTGCCAGCTTCACGCGCCCGGCGGAAATCCATAACAACGCTCCCCACAAGGACGTCCACCATCTGTATAAGCAGCGAAGCGTGTGATTCCAGAAAAGTTGCGTTGTATACATTATTCAACGATTTAATTTCCGGTTCGTAATACTTGGAACTCGCCCTGGGCTTGCCTAAGAAATCCGCTATAACGCAAATCTGGTCGTTACCGCGCAGGTTATTTCTCACCAGCATCTTGGAATAACTGATATACGCCTCCCAGGTACTGGGGAAGAATTTGTCGATATTGATCTTTGGATTGGCTTTATCGAGCACAAGGGCGTTAAACTGGAGCGTTGGGAACTTCAAATACAAAGAGATAAGGTCACGATAATAGTTGGCGGAGGATTTTGTTATAGAACTGAATTTAAACTCAAAATCCCGCGTGGAGACAGGCAGTCCTTTCTCGGCTTGCGCCTGGCGCATTTTCTCCATAGTCCTGTTTTTAAGAACCACAAGTTCTTCAAGCAAAGCGGAAGTGTCCGCGCACTTAAGCAGCCCTATAGCAAAAAACCGCTGTTTGGGGTCTTTATTCAAGACCCCGGTCTCGTCGATAAATCCGAGATATTTATTCATCCCTGACCTGCCCTAAACGAGCTCCTTCGCTGTTTTCTTTCCATGCGGCTTCTCGTGTTCAGCCTCATCCTTCTCTTCGGGGGCGCCGTAGTGGTAATTGTATTTGTACTGGTAGTAGCCGTAGTAAGAATACGACAGCCCGCCGAACTTGCTCATGTTCACCACGCTGCCCAGTATCTTGATGCCGGCCGACGTCAGCCGCTTGGTGCCGTTATTGATAAGCGGCACGCGGGTTTTACCGAAGCTGGTGACGTACACCACGCTGTTGATGTACTTGCCCCACAGCAGGGCGTCACTGATGGGGAACATGGGCGGGCAGTCTATGATGACGCGGTCGTAGTACTCGCCGGCCCAGGCGAGAAAGGCCGACAGGCGCGGGGTATTGAGCAGCTCGGCCGGGTTGGGCGGGCGCGGGCCGCAGGTGAGGATGGAGAGGTTCTCCACGTCGGTGGTCTGGATCACGCTCTTAAGCTCGTCCACATTGCGGCCGCCGGCCAGGAACTCGCTTAAGCCGCGGGAATTGCTGACGCGGAAGTTCTTATGCAGGTTGCTGCGGCGCAGGTCGCCGTCGACAAGAAGGACTTTCTCCCCCGCCTGGGCTATGGCCACGGCGATGTTGCTGCACACATAGCTCTTGCCCTCGCCCTGCACGGTGCTGGTGACCATGAAGGATTTGCTCTTCTGGCCCACTATGGCGAAGTCCACCATGGTGCGCAGGTTGCGGATGGATTCGGCTATGAGCGAATGCTCCTTGAGCAGCATGTGGTTATAGGCGGTAGTCTTCTTGCTGAAAGGCGTCATGGGCACCACGCCCAGGAAAGGCAGGCCCAGCTTGTTCTCCACGTCCTCCTGACTGCGCACGGTCTGGTCTATGAACTCCACCAGCACGGCGGCGAACAGGCCCAGCACGAAGCCGCCCATCAGCGCCAGCAGCATATTGAACAGCTTGCGGGGCTTTATAGGCTGCAGCGGCGGCATGGCCGCGTCCACCAGGCGTATATTGTTGCCCATCAACTGGCCGGAGAGGTCTATCTTGAGGCTCTGGATGATCTTGTCGGTCTCGGCCTTGATCTGTTCCTGCACGGCCTTGTAGTTGGCGGCGAGCGACACCACCTGCGGGTGCTTGGGGGTGTAGCGGCCGGTGGCCTCGGCGAGCTGCGACTGCAGCTTGGCGCTCTCGCGCTTGAGGTCCTGGATGAGGATATTGTTCACCACGGCGGGCAGCGAGTCGTACACGGCGCGCTGATTGCCGTTCTTGCCGCCCTGCAGCGCGGCCAGCACGTCCTTGCTGATGAAGAGCTGGTTGCTCAAGTTCTGCTCTATATAGACGTTGGCCACCATGTTGGCTATGCGGCTGGCCAGCAGCGGGTCGTAGGCGTCGGCCTTTACGTAAACCAGGCGGCTGCGCGGCACGGGGGCCACGGCCACGGGCTTGAGCAGCTTGCGGTAGCCGTAAGGGTCGGCGAACTCGGGGTATTTGCCCAGGTCGAGGCGCTTGTGCACGGTCTTCAGGAGGGCTTCGCTCTTGAGCAGCTTGTACTGGGTCTGGTAGTAGTCGTCGTTGCCGCGCTCTACAGTGCCCACGCCCTGGTAGATAACGTTGTTGCCGCGTTCTTTTTCTATTACGAGCAGCGCCTGGGACTGGAAGACGGGGCGGGTGTTGAAGGTTACGAGGGCGGTGATGATGATCACGCTGACCCAGACCGAGAGCACTATCCAGCGGCGGCGCAGGAGGAGGTCCAGGTAATAGGTGAGGTCGAATTCTAACTCTTTTTCGTTCTGGTTTTCGCTCATAATCCTTCCTTAAGGTGCGGGGCGGGCTTTGTTTTAAATAATGCCGGTATAATAAGGGGAATTTTGGATATAGCAATAGCGGCAGGTTTGCCCCCCAATTGATATCTTTATTATACCAATTTAGCCCTGTTCGGCGTTGTAACTTGGGTTACAGAGGTAGCGGGCGAGCCGCCTATCGAGGCTTCGCCTCGATAGGCGGCCGCGCGAAGGGCAAGGCGACAGGCCCTTGTCGGGGTGATGTGCTAGGCTATTTGCGAGAACAGGGGGTTTTATGGAGAACGACATTATCCCGCAAGAAGTATTAGAGTCAAAGATCTTGCTCCTTCGCGGACAGCGAGTACTGCTGGACCGGGAATTGGCGCGATTATATGGCATTGAAGTAAGGCGCCTGAACGAACAGGTTAAACGCAACATAAAACGTTTCCCGCCTGACTTCATGTTTCAATTGTCCGCAGGAGAAGCCGCAGAGTTTTCAAGGTCGCAGAATGCGACCTTGAACCGGGGGCAAAACCTCAAATATCTGCCTTACGCATTCACGGAAAACGGCATAGCCATGCTTTCCAGCGTACTTAACACGGAAAGGGCTATCGGGGTAAATATACAGATAATGCGCACTTTCACCCGGCTACGACGCTTTCTTTTGAACAACGCGGAATTGCGACGAAAACTGGAGGCGTTAGAGAAGAAGTACGACGATCAGTTTAAAAACGTTTTCGCCGCCATCAGGGCACTGATGGCGAGTCCTGCAGAAGACGATCCGAAGCGCATTACCGGATTTAAACCTTGAATGGCGGCGTGAATTCAGCGGGAAGATAGTTTTTGACGGGCTGTACGACGGATAAAAAGAAAGAAGAGCGCGCCTAACAAGCTTTTGCGCCCAGGCTATTAGCCACCATACGGAGGGGAACACCTGGAACAACCTGCTTCGGACTTACCGCTCTTCAAGAATATTATACAGCCCCCCCCCGGTTTTGTCAATGAAGCCGCCTATCGAGGCTTCGCCTCGATAGGGGCGGCGGGGTCAGGCCGCGGACTGGATTTTTTGGAACAGGTCGGTGAGGGCGAGGCGTTCGAGCCAGAGGGAGAGGTAAGCCGTATCCAGGGCGCCGCCCTGGGTTTTCAAAACGCCGGTTATATCCGAGGGCTGCTTCGCGGACGTTTCGCCGCCGAGCTTGTACCACTGGAGCTTGCTTATTATCACGTCCTCCGGGGCCTGCAGCCAGATCCCGGCGCCGCCGCCCTGCGACAGCGGCTGTTTAACCCGGCGGGCGAAAGCCTGCTTCGAATAGGCGTCCGGTTTTAGCGTAAAGATGTCTATCTTGAAGGCCGTATCCAGGTGGATAAGGTTAAAAGAGGCCCGCTCGCCGGCCGCCCTGGCTATCTCCTCCTCGTCGGCGTAAAAAGCGCCCTTCAGGCAGGCATAAAGCCGCCCCGCGTCGGACGGGGCCAGTTGAACCACCAGGTCGGCGCCAAAAGTGGCCCTGGGGACGCCATAGAATGAACTGGCGTAAGAGCCGCTGAGCATATAGGGGATGCCGCCGGAATCCAGCGCGTCGATCACTATCTTTAAGACGGCGAGGCCCTCGGCATTCATAGGTTCTTATAGGCCTTGCCCGCCAGTTCCGGGCCGAACCATAAGGCGGCGGCGGCCTTTAAGAGCTCGCGTTGCGACAGCTCCGGGTGCCGCGACCGCAGCCCGGCCAGGCTGATCTCCCTGATGGAGGAATTCAGCCCGTCCATAACCTGGAATTTCTTCCAGGCCGGCATTTCCCGGAGGGTTTTAAAATATATCTGCTGGGCTTTAGCGCTGGTGTCCTGCATAAAAAAAGGAGAGCGGTTTTTTTAGAAGAAGCTCTGCGGCACGTAGACGGTGTCGTTGGGCTCGAGGTAGATGTCGGCGCTTTTGTCGCCCTGTTTGGTGATGCGGGTGATCTCCACCGGGATGCTCTGGCTGCCGTCGCCGGTGCCGCGCAGCACCTTGGTGCGGTCCTGGGCGGCCAGCTCGGTGAAGCCGCCGGCCAGGGTGATGGCCTCCAGGATGGTAAGGCGGCGCTCGGCGGGGATCTGGATGGAGCCGGGCTTCTTCACCTCGCCCAGCACGTACACCTGCTTGTTGCCGTACTCTTTTATCAGCACGGTGACCTGCGGTTTTACCAGGAATTCGGAAAGACGCTCGGCGAGCAGGCTTTCGGCCTCGGGGACGGCGAGCTCGGCGAGCTTTACCACGCCGGCCAGCGGGAAGGTGATGGTGCCGTTGCCGCTGATGCGGGCGGTGCGGTTCATGTCCGTCTCTTTATAGACGGTGATCTCTATCAGGTCGCCGGGCTGGATCTTGTAGTTAAGCTTCTGCTGCTGGTCGCGCGCGCTCTGGATAAGGCGCTGCTCGAGCAGGGCCTGCTGCTGCGGGGTCTGCGGTGTCTCGGCCGCGAGCTGCTGCGGCACGGCGGGCGCGGCGGCTACGCCGGCGGCCTGGCGCTGCGGCGCGCAGCCGGCCAAAGTGACAAGTGTGAGAGCCCAGATTACCCCTTTACGCATAGGTCAATTATAGTAAATTTCCCCCCTATCGAGGCTTCGCCTCGATAGCTTACGGGCGGCTGGAATTCAGCGTGGGCGGCTGGGCCGGGGCCGGGCGGGCTGAGCCTTTGACTG